>Ga0335081_10001110_pt1 | contig 42930 bp, 45 predicted proteins | sample Lox_Sample_35_FD_206713 | JGI IMG/M metagenome (GOLD analysis project Ga0335081, IMG submission 206713) | Soil microbial communities from Loxahatchee National Wildlife Refuge, Florida, United States - Lox_Sample_3.5 | ecosystem: Environmental > Terrestrial > Soil > Wetlands | place: USA... | reverse complement strand
TAGGGGCGTCATGCTGTGCTTGGCGATGCGCTGGTAGTAGGCCTCACGGACCGCGTCGATATTGTGCTTCGGGCCGGGCTTACCGTTGCCGTTGCTTGCTTTTCTTGCGGTCGCGACCGCCATGGCGTCCTCCATAAGGCGCGGAAATCAGTCTGCTCGGTGGAATATAGTCAAAGCCGGGCGTAGCGAAAATAGCGGGGAACCGGTCCCAGCTATGCACGGTTAGCGCCGGCCGCGTGGCCCTGCCGGCGCTCAATTGTTGGTGGCGCCGCCGTCGACCGCGATTGTCTGGCCGGTGACGAAGTCCGAGTCGGCGGACGCCAGGAACACCAGCGCGCCAAGCAGATCTTCCGGATATTCGTCGCGCCTGAGCGCGCGTCGCGCCAAGGACGGCGCGCGCGAATGCTCCAGATGCTGCGGGTTCTCGCTGATGACGCTGTCGCTCAAGGTAAATCCCGGCGCCAGATTATTGACGCAGATGTTGTGTTCGCCGAGTTCGCGCGACACCGAGCGCGTGAATGCCGTCACCGCCCCCTTCGAGGTGACGTAGTGGGCGAAATTCGGGATGCCGCGGGCGACGGTGCCCGAGCTGATATTGATGATCTTGCCGTATTTCTGCGCGATCATGTGCGGCGCGACGTGCTTGGTCATCAAGAACACGCCGCGAATATTGATCGACATCACCTTGTCCCACAGGCCGACGTCGATATCGGTGACCTTCTGCTCGGCGAGCGGCGCGAACAGCGCCGCGTTGTTGACGAGAATGTCGATTTTGCCGAAGCGCTCCATGGTCTTGGCGACCAACGCCTTGACCGCACCCTCGTCGCTGACGTCGGTCACCGCGCTCGCCACCGAATTGGCGCCGTGCTTTTGGGCGATCTCCTCGGCCAAATCCTTGCCGTCGGCGATGTCGGCGATCATCAGCCGCGAGCCTTCGGCGGCGAGCCGGTGCGCATAGTGCCGGCCGATCCCCTTGGCGCCGCCGGTGAGAATCGCGACCCGGCCGTCGAGGCGAGCCATGGCTACTTCCTTCCGTTCAGCCGGCGGATGAACTTTGCGAAGCCGGCGAGTTGCTGCTTGACGATGTCGATGGTCGGCTGGTCGATGAGTTCGAGCGTCTTCTCGTCGAATTTCTTGGCGGAAAACGTCACCATGATTTCCGGCCTGCCGAACATGAACGCCTCGATCGAGGTGAGGCTCTGCCGCAGGTGATATTGCATACGGGCGCCGCCGAGCGCGCCGCCGGCACACGATTGCAGCGCCACCGGCTTGTCCTTGAACGGGATGTCTTTTAGCCGCGACGCCCAGTCGATGGCGTTCTTCAGGCCGCCCGGAATGCTCCAGTTGTATTCCGGCGAGACGATGATGACACCGTCGGCGGCACCGATGGCATCGGCCCAGACAATAACCTCGGCCGGAATTCCGCCAGCTTGCTGATCGTCGAAATTGTAGATCGGCATCTTGTCCCAGGCCGGCGCCGGCTTGATGGTCATGCCTTCGGGCGCCAGCGACGGCAGCGTCCGCATCAAGGCGGCGTTGTAGGAGCCCCTGCGCAGACTGCCGCAAATGCTTAGGACGTTCAGCGTGTTATCGGCCACTTCGATCCTGTTAGATTAACTCGGAAGCGTTGAGTTTAGATGGCGGCCATTACGCTCACAAGCGCGCCAGCGCTTCCGGCGCACGCCGTTCCGCAGCACGGAACGAGGCCCCGTCAGTTGTTCAGGATCGCAATGTCCTTGGCCGAGCCTTTGCCCGGCAGCCCCGTCACGAAGGCGTAGATGTCGGCGATGTCCTGGTCCGACAGCACCGTGCCGGAATAGGCCGGCATGTCGTCGGACGGATTGCGCAGTTGGCTCTTGAACGCGTCGAACGGCAGCGCGGTATGGGCGAGGATCGGCGCCGGGCCGTTATAGGCGCCGCCCTGGCCGGAGCGGCCGTGGCAGGTGAAGCAGCCATCGGCGAGATAAATGCGCTTACCGTTGGGGGCATTGCCCTGCGGCGCGTCCTGCGCAGCCGCCACGCCCACGCCGAGGATCGCGACAGCGAGTGCCGCAACCGCAATACGCTTGAACTTCGTCATTGCCAGTCTCCTCAGCGCGGATCGGTCACGACGTCGACCACGGCCGGCCCGCCGGCCTTCACCGCGGCGATGGCGCGCTTGAGCGCCGGCGCCAAGTCTTTGGGGTCGGTGATGGGACCCTCGCCGTGGGCGCCCAGGCCCCGCGCCACGGTGGCGTAATCGATGTTCGGATCCTTGATCGTGGTGCCGATGTCCATCTTGTCGACACCGCGGCCGAGCCGGGCCGCCATCGCGGTGAGATACATGTATTCCTGATGGTAGGCGCGGTTGTTGTGCACGATGTAGAGGATCGGGATCTGGTGATGCGCCGCGGTCCACACCGCGCCGGGATTGAACATGAAGTCGCCGTCGCCGCCGAAGGCCAAGGTGAAGCGGCCGTGCTTCTTGTTGGCGAGCGCAGCCCCGATCGACGCCGGCAGGTTATAGCCGACGCCGGCACCGCCGGAGCCGCCGTTCCACTGGTACGGCTTCTTGAAGTCCCACAGCCGGTGCATCCAGCTCAGCCGGATCGCGGTGCCGACCACGGACCAGTCCTCGTCCTTGATCTGGTCATAGACCTCCGCGCACATGCGCGCGGTGGTGATCGGGCTTGAGTCCCAGCCGATGGTGGCATCGGTCTTCGACTGCTCGACCATGGCGAGATGGGTCTTGGCGAGCCGCGCGCCGCGATCGGCAAAGGCGGACTTGCGGCCGTCGTCGATCAGGCGCTTGGCCGCTTCGGTCAGCGCCGGCAGCGACGCTTCGCCGTCGCCGGCGATGGCGAGATCGACGTCCTGCCAGCGGCCGAAATCCTGATAGTTGGCTTTGAGATAAAGATCGCGCACGCCGAGCGTGACGATCTTCGCCCCCGGCTTGGTCGACGGCCGCGACCGACGCACGATGCGGTCGCTGAAATGGGTGAGCGTGCCCCACAGGTCGTTCATCTCGATGGCGAGAATGACGTCGGCCTGGGCGATGATGCCGCGTCGGAAGCTTTGGTTGAGGGGATGCCGCGACGGGAAGTTCATGCGGCCGGCATTGTCGATGACGGCGCATTGCAGCGTCTCGGCGAGCGCCACGAGGTTCGCCATGCCGGAGGGCGTGCGCGCGAGGCGGTCGCAGACGATGACCGGGTTCTGCGCCTCGACCAGCATCTTGGCCGCCGCCGTTATGGCGCCGGAATCGGCCTGCGGCGGCACCACCGGCGAGAATTTCGGAATCCGCAAGCTTTCCGGATCTGGGATCGGATTTTCCTGCAGTTCGGCGTCGAGCGCGAGAAACACCGGGCCCATCGGCGGCGTGGTCGCGACCTTGTAGGCGCGCGCGGCCGACTCGGCGAAGTGCTGCAGCGAGGCGGGCTGGTCGTCCCACTTGGTGAACTCGCGCACGATCTGGCCGATGTCGACGCCGGCATGCACCCACTCGGCGCCCGGCGCGCGCTTGTCGGCCTCCATGATGTTGCCGCCGATGACCAGCACCGGCACGCGGTCGCACCAGGCGTTGTACATGGCCATGGTGGCGTGCTGCAGGCCGACGACGCCATGGCAAGCCATCGCCATCGGCTTGCCTTCGATCTTGGCGTAGCCCTGCGCCATGTGGACGGCGATGTCCTCGTGCACGCAGGTGATGATCTCGGGCTTGTTGTTGCCGTGATTGACGATCGACTCGTGCAGGCCGCGATAGCTCGAAGCGCAGTTGATCGCCATGTACTCGATGCCGAGCGAGTTGAGCACGTCGGTCATGAAATCGCCGCCGCTGGTCTTCTGATTCACCGGGTCGGCGCCCGGCGCCATGGTTTCGGCCGCGATCTGCCGCGGGCCGGGCACGGCAGCCTTGAGCTTTTGCTGGGATGCAGCGGGGAAGGCGTTGGCGGTGACCGGCGGCGTCACCGCGGCAGCGGCGCCTGCGGCGCCGACGAGGCCGGCACCTTTGAGGAAATTGCGGCGGCTTTCATCAGACGCGCGACGGCGTTTCGACATCGTGTCCTCCCAAGGATAGCGGATAGGTCGAGGGCAAGAATTCGGCGAATTTTTTGCTTGGCGCGATAGTCGCCTTGGCGGAACGAAGCGTCAAGCAGGTGGAGCAAGGGGCTGCTATGTGCTCGGCGAGTTCAGCAATGACGGCGCCACCACGTCCTTCCAGCTCTTCGGCGGCGTCTTCAACTCGCCATGCCGGCCCATGAAATCGGCAAAGGCCTGAACGCCGTAAACGGCGCTCCCGAACGCATCCTTATTCTCCCGCAACACCGCCTCGACGGTTGCGCCGTTGAGCGTCAGCGACGGCTCGTGGGTGAGATAAATCTGCGCGGCGCGGCGCGGATCGCTGCGGATGATGCGCGCGGCCTCCTCGATCGCCTTGTCGACGACGTCGCCGATTTGCGGATGCGCCTCGATATAGGCGCGCGTTGCGCCGAGTACCAGAAACGACGCCTTGCCGCCGATCACCTCTTCGGAGCCGAGCACGCGATGCACCTTGGCGTCGCGCAGCGCGATTTGCGTCGACGGCGGCGAGGCGAAGAATGCCGTCGGCCCGCCGCCTTCGATGAGCGCGGCGAGCGCGTCGGCGGGCGGCATCGCTACGAGCTGGTCGCGCAATTTGTCGTATTGCTTGAAGACCTTCTCCGATTGCATTTGCAGAACGTACATTTGCGGCGCCGTCAGCGACGGCATGGCGATGCGGTCGCTCGGCGAAAAATCGGCGAGGCTCGTCACGTTCGGCTGATTGGTCAGAAGCGTCAGCGGCAAGGTGGTGACGCCGGAGACCGCAAGAATTTGCTGCGGGGTATCCTTGCCCTGCTCCCAAGCCGCGAGCAGCGGCGCAGTGCCGAAGGGACCTAGGTCGATCGCGCCGGAACCGAGCGCCTCCTGCATCGGCCCGGCGCCGAGAAAGCGCTGATAGCTTGCCTTGGCGTCGAGATGCGCCTCCTTGGCGTGCTTCTCGACGAGTTTTAAGTCCTGGCAGATGTAGAGCGGCAGAAAGGCGAGGCCGTAGCCGATGCCGATCTTTAGCTGATCTTGCGCCAATGCGGGCGACGCTGCGGAACACGCCACAGCGAGCGCGGTGATGCCGGCGAAAACGCTACGCAATGCCCGTGACTCTTCCGCGGAAGCCCCGGCGCATAGTAGTCCACCCTTCCCTGCAGGGGGAGGGTCCCGGTTACGCCAGAAAAAATTCCTTCAGCCGCTCGCGCGCAGCGAGCGCTTGGCCAAGGTCGAAGCCATTGACGATCGCCAAACGGAAGCCGCCGGGCGGCATGGCGTGGCGCTCTGGCGCGCGGTCTTCGTGGAAGGTGATCTGCACGCTGGTGACGCCGGGAATGCGCTTGACCTCGTCGATGAGGTTTTGCGGGGGATGCCGGTAGCGGCGGCCGGTCGGTCCGAACAAGACGACGCTGTAGCCTTCGCTGCGATCGTCATCGTCGAAAATCCAGTCGCCGCTCTCGTAGAGGCCGACGACGGCGTCGACCCAGCCGGGCCCGTAAAGGTCGGGCCACTGGTCGGCGAAGCGCAGGTGCACCTCGATGATGGCGCCACCGATGGTTTCGAGGTTGAGCATGCCGGTATAGCCGACAAGATTTTTCGTAATCCATGGGCCGCACTGCGCCTCGATGGCCCAGTCCGGCTCGGCGTGCACGGTCCAATAGTCGAACGTGCCCTCGCCCGCGGGCTTGCCAGTGACGTGGCGCCACCAGCGCGGCTCGCCGTCGACGATCGCCGCATCGGTGGAGATGTGACGGCCTTCGAGCAACGTCATCCAGAAATGGCCCGGCACATAATGCCGCTCGTAGTCGGCGGCCGACTGCAGCACGCGGCTGCCGATGCCCATGCCGCGCAGATTGACGATCGGCTTGGAAAACACCGGAAAGCGCGGCGGTGTGGTGCCGTGCGGACCCGCGTCGAGGCCTTGCGACAGCGCGACGGCGAGCTTGTCGTAGACCCAGCGCTGCGCCGGATACCATTGCCAGGCGTCGCTATCCTCGGTCGGAATATTGGCGGCGGTCTTGACGTGGGCGAAATATTGCAAGCGCCAGGGATCGGCTTCGCAAATCGGCATGGATCAGAACGACGGCTGACGGACGACGGAAAATATTAGACCAATTCCGCCGTCTGTCATCCCACATCTGTTTTCTGGAACGCGTGGATGCTGACCATTCCGTCGCTCCAAACCTTGAGCGGCGACCAACCGCTGCCCCTCGCGAGCGCCTGGAACGATTCGATCGTGTATTTGTAGCTATTCTCGGTATGGATGGTCTCGCCGGCGCGGAAATCGATCGCGGTACCGTTGACACGCACCTTCTGCCGCCGCGTGCTGGCGAGATGCATCTCGATCCGGTGTTGCTGCGCGTTGTAGAAGGCGTGATGCTCGAAGGCGCCGAGATTGAAGTCGGCGCCGAGCTCGCGGTTGATGCGCGTCAAGAGATTGAGATTGAACTTCGCCGTCACGCCCTCGGCGTCGTTGTAGGCGCGGTAGAGGACCTTGTCGTCCTTGACGAGGTCGACGCCGACCACGAACACCGCACCCTCGCCCAGCATGGCGCCGGCATGGCGCAGGAACTGACAGGCCTCGTGCGGCTCGAAATTGCCGATGGTCGAGCCCGGGAAGAAACCGACCCGCGGCGCGCTTGCGACGGCCGGCGGCAGCGCGAACGGCTTGGTGAAATCCTCGACCAGGGGATAGACGCCAAGGTGCGGGAAATCGCGCCGCAATTGGGCCGCGTCCTGTTGCAGAAAATCGCCCGATATATCGACAGGCACATAGGCTTCGACGGTCGCCGCGACGCCGAGCAGGGTGCGCGCCTTGCGGCTCGAGCCGCCGCCGAACTCGACGAGTGCACAGCCCGCCGGAAATAGCGAGGCGATCGCCGGCGCGTTGTCCTGCAGCAAAGCAAGCTCACAGCGGGTCGGGTAATATTCCGGCAGCTGCGTGATGCGGTCGAACAGGGCGGAGCCCGCGAGATCGTAGAAATATTTCGGCGACAGATGTTTTGGCTTCGCCGTAAGCCCGGCGATGACGTCGGTTGCGAAGGCGCCGGCGGGCGCGGTCGGCGCCGCACGGCGCGCGGTTTGGACAACTCGCGGCATGATGTTGCTCAGTGTTGGTATTCCGCCAGGCGCAAGCCGCTGAACTGCCAGCGGGCCGCCGGGTAAAAAAAGTTGCGATAGGTCGGGCGCGAATGTCCGGCCGGCGTCGCCTGCGACGAGCCGCGCAGCACCATCTGGTTGACCATGAATTTGCCGTTGTACTCGCCGATCGCGCCGGGCGGCGCCTTGTAGCCCGGGTAAGGCGCATAGGCGCTGCGGGTCCATTGCCAGACGATGCCGAAAGCGTCACCAAGCGCGCCGCTTGCGGCGGCGACTTCCCACTCAGCCTCTGTCGGCAAATCCTTGCCGGCCCAGCGCGCGAACGCATCCGCTTCGTAGTAGCTGACGTGGCAAACCGGCAGCGCTGGATCCACCGGCCGCAAGCCGCCGAGCGTCATCGCAAACCACGCGCCGTCGATGTTGCGCCAGTAGCCGGGAGCATCCCAGCGCTGCGCTTCCGCCGTCGCCCAGCCGTCCGACAGCCACAGCGTCGGCTTGTCGTAGCCACCTTCGGCCATGAATTCGAGCCATTCGCCGTTGGTGACCAGCGTCGGCGCAAGCCGCACCGGCCGCAACAGAACCTGGTGTGCCGGTTGCTCGTTGTCGAAACAGAAGCCATCGCCGCCGTGGCCGACGGTATGGACGCCGGTAAGCGCCGCGCCGGCACCGGCTTTGCCGCCTTCGCCGCGCGGCCACTGCCAATCCGGATCGTAGGCCGGATGGGTCTCGTTGAACGAAAACGCGTGCAAAATATCGGTGAGCAACAGCTCCTGGTGCTGCTGCTCGTGGTTGAGTCCGGTCTCGATGATCGGAACGAGCGTGTCGAAATCCTTCGCCGAGCGAATGAGCGCGGCCACTGCGGCGTCGACATGGGCGCGGTAGCCGGTGACTTCGGCGGCGCCGGGCCGGGTGATCAGGCCGCGCTGCGGCCGCGCGTGGCGCGGTCCTGCCGCCACGTAATAGGAGTTGAACAGATAGGCGAAGCGCTCGTCGAAGGGCTTATAGTCTTGCGCGAACGGCCGCAGCAGGAATTGCTCGAAGAACCAAGTGACATGGGCGCGATGCCACTTGGTCGGGCTCGCGTCCGGCATCGATTGCACGACCTGGTCCTCGGGCGATAACAGCGCCGCGCGGCGCTCGGTCTCGGCGCGCACCGTCGAGAACGCCCTGAGCCAAAACTCCCGCGAATCGTCGTCCGGCCTCGGCGCGACAGCCGAATCACGCGTCGGATCGCCTATGCGAACGCGCTCGGAAACGGCGGAATGTGCCATTGTGATGATCCGCAAAAGGGCGGGATTAATGACGAAAATCGCAAAGTCTGGGAAGATAATCGACCCCCGGTTGCTTGGTTCCATACATGATCCATCCGCCACAAACTACAATGTCCTTGGGCCACCGCTAACAAGGATGTGATCGGACCATGACGCTGGCGCGAAACGCGGCAAAGTTGTCGTAAATGCGCCAATCGACATATGTTTCCAGGCTCGACGGGGGCCGGTCTGCGGCACCGGCAGGGGGAGAATGCGCACATGACGAAGCGCGCGGCCAAGAAGCGCACCAAACCGATGCTGCCGCGGGAGCGCGCCGACTTTTCCGCCATCGTCGACCGGCCGCCGCTGAAGCTGCCGGGTGGTAAGCGGCTCATCTTCTGGACCATCGTCAATCTCGAAGTCTGGGACATCGGCAAGCCGATGGCGCGCCAGGTGCTGGCGCCGCCAACCGGCCAGACCCTCCTCCCCGACGTGCCGAACTGGAGCTGGCACGAATACGGCATGCGGGTCGGCGTGTGGCGCTTCTTCGAGCTGTTCAAGCGTTTGCAACTTCAACCGACGCTCGCCGTCAACGCCCGCGTCTGCGAGGATTACGTCCGCGTCGCCCAGCAGGCGCGCAACGGCCGCTGGGAGTTCATGGGACACTCCTACCAGCAGGGCCCGATTCATCTCGAGCCCGATCAGAAGAAGATGATCGCGCGCTCGCTCGACGTGCTGGAGCGATTCTGCGGCAAGCGGCCGATCGGCTGGCTCGGCCCGGGACTGACGCAAACCCTCGAAACGCCGGATATTTTGACGCAGGCCGGCGTCAAATATATCGGCGACTGGGTCTATGACGACGAGCCGACCACCATCCGCACCACCCACGGCCCGCTGGTGACGCTGCCCTACACCTTCGAGCTCAACGACATCCCGATGATGGCGGTGCAGCACCACGAAAGCGATTATCTTTTGAAGCGCACCGTCGATCAGTTCGACCGGCTCTATGCGGAGGGCGAGCATCGCGCGAAGATTCTGGCGCTTGCCATTCATCCTTATCTGAGCGGCCAGCCGCACCGCATCAAATATCTGGAAGCGATCTATGACTACGCGCGCCGTTTCGACGGCGTCGTGTACTGGACCGGGGAGGAGATTCTGAAGTGGTATCTGCAAGCCAAAGCCGCATAGCGGGCGCGACGCTGCTGATCGTCACAGCGCTGTCGGGCGGCACCGCAACGGCCGCCGCACCATGCCGCACGTCGGGGCCGTACGAGACCTGGCTCGCCGCGTTGGAGCGCGAAGCGACTGCCAACGGCGTGTCGCAGCGCACTGTCAGCGTGGTCGCACCCTACCTCACTTACGACCAGCGCATCGTCAACATCGACCGCGGCCAGCGCGTGTTCACACAGACGTTTCTGGAATTTTCCGACCGCATGGCGGCGGCCTACCGCATTCAAACCGGCGCGGCCAAGATCAAAACTTACGCCAACGTATTTTCGCGCATCGAGCAGCAATACGGCGTGCCGGCGCCGGTCATCGTCGCGTTCTGGGCGCTGGAAAGCGACTTCGGCGCCAATATGGGCAAGGAGCATACGCTGAGCGCGCTCGCATCGCTCGCTTACGACTGCCGGCGCGCCGACCGCTTTCGCGCCGACCTGCTCGACGCGCTGCGGCTGGTCGAGCGCGGCGACCTCACGCCCGAAGAGATGATCGGCTCGTGGGCCGGCGAGCTCGGCCAGACCCAGATGACGCCATCGATCTATTACCAATATGGCGTCGACTATGACGGCGACGGCAAACGCAATCTGTTACGCAGCGCTCCCGACGTGCTCGCCTCGACGGCGAATTATCTCTCAGGCCTCGGCTGGAAGCGCGGCGAGCCGTGGCTGACTGAAGTGCGCGTGCCGCAGAACCTGCCATGGGACCAGGCCGATCTCTCGGTGCAACTACCGCGCTCGAAATGGGCCTCGCTCGGCGTCGCGCTCGCCGACGGCCGGCCGCTGCCCGCCGACAACCTGTCGGCATCGCTGCTGCTGCCCATGGGCCGCTTCGGCCCGGCGTTTTTGGTCTACGCGAATTTCCAGGTCTATCTGCAGTGGAATAACTCGCTGGTCTATTCGACCACGGCCGCCTATCTCGCCACCCGCATCGCCGGCGCGCCTGCGCTGCATCGCGGCACGCCACCACCGGCGCTGTCGTTCAACGACGCGAAGGAATTGCAAACGCTCCTGACACACGCCGGCTATGATGTCGGCACCATCGACGGCTTCCTCGGCCAGAAGACGCGGCAAGCGGTCAAGGCCGTGCAGGTCAAATACGGCATGCCGGCCGATTCCTATCCGACCGCGGAACTGTTGGCGCGCCTGCGTGGCGGGCGATAAGAAGCCGCGGCTACACGAGGAAACAATGCCGAAATCCGTTCGTCGCGTGGTGACCGGGCACGATGCCGCCGGCCGCTCCATTTTCATCATCGATGCGCCGACGCCGCACGTGTTCCAGCGCACCAAGGGCAGCGCTATCGTGCATGAGCTCTGGGAGACGGCGAACACGCCGGCCGACAATCGCGGCAGCGCCGACGCTATCGCCCGCGGTCATCGGCTACCGCCCCCGAAGAACGGCTCGGTGCTCCGCGTCATCGAATATCCGCCGGATCGCGAGCGACTCGCCGCGTTCGCCCACGAGGAGACGCTCCCCGACGACGGCTCCGGCCGCGCCCAGGCGACCGACCGAAACAATCCGCGCCATGCCGGCTTCCACAAGACCGAGACCATCGACTACGCCATCGTCTTGTCCGGCGAGATCTACGCCATGATGGACGACGGCGAGGTGCTGCTGAAAGCCGGCGACGTGCTGGTGCAGCGCGGCACCAATCACGCCTGGAGCAATCGCAGCGACGCGACGGCCGTGGTCGCCTTCGTGCTGATCGACGCGGCGCCGCTCTAAGGGCGTTACATCACGTCGCCCATCACCACTTCGCCCTCGCTGGGCGGCCGCTCGTAGAACTCCGGCTTCATCCGGCTTGCGAGGCCTTCGCGCGCAAGTGTGGCCTCGAACTCCTTGCGGATCGCGGAGTCTTCCTGGTGATAGCCGATGGCGCTGCCGCCTTTGGAGAGCTCGATGGCGCCGTAATCCATCAATTGCTCGCCGGGCACGCCGGGCTTGCGGGCGCGCTGATTGTTCGGCCCGTGCCAGGCGGTGATGCGCAAGCCTTCTTTGCCGATGCCGAAATGCTGGTGATACCAGTCGCCACTCATGGGCGCGGCGGAGACGAGGCCGACCGGCTCGTAGTCCTGGCGCAGCACTTTGTCGGCCTTGCCATTCTGCCACGGCGTGGTGCCGAGCGCTTCCGGCCAAGTATAGGTGTAGCCCTTGCCCTTGATGCAGACGAGCACGGCGGCGGAGGCGTGCTTGTGCGCTTTCGAGTAGCGGCCGGTCTCGTGCTGACCGATCCACAGATAGAAGCGGTTCTTCGCCATGGCCGGCTCGACGCGCCGGTAGCCCGGCGAGCGGCGGTTATCGAGCGGCAGGTCGCAATTGACGATGTCGGGAATGAGATTGGTGCGGCGCATAGCAAGACCGCGAATCGGATCGGGCTCGAGATCGTCGTTCGGTTTGAAGAAATCCTCGGCGCCGGAAAAGCGTTCGCCAAACGTGTACGGGCAATTGAAGATGAAATCGTAGTTGTCGAGTACGTTCATCACGTTCGGCGCCGTGGTGCCGCAAAGCAGCAAGGCCGGCGCGCTCGCAGCGTTGACGATGCGGTGATAGGCGTTGAGCGGAATGGCAAACAGCGAGCCCTTCTGCCATTCGAAGGCGTGGCGCTTGGCCTGGCCCTCCTGCCACACTTCGGTGGTGCCGCGGCCTTCGACCACCAGCACGACCTTTTCGTAGAGATGCCGTTCGATGTTGAGCGCACCGGCGCCCGGCACTTCGACGACGTAAAGCCCCCATAAACCCTCGGTGCCGAACAGCTGGATGAAGGAGCCGCGGCCGCCGAGCCGCGGCCATGGCACCAGCGGCAAATCCTGCACGCGGCGCACGCCGATGCCGCGGTAGCACGGCACGCCTTCGGCCTCCATGAAACGATCGTAAGGCAGCGGCTGGCGCTTGAACTTGCCGAAGCCGGCATTCTCGCCCGCTTTGGGCTCATGCCAATGGACGCCGTCGGGTGTGTCGTGCATCAACGCCGCTCCGCTTCGGTCGCCCCGCCCTACTCTATAAGTCCGCAGCGCGGCGCACTAGTATTGCGCACTAAAGCCACGGAGGAACCATGCGTACCAAGCCCTGCCTATCCCATGCTGACGTCAAGACCATGCTCGCCGCCTGCGAAGCCGAAGCTGCCAAGAACAAGTGGGCGGTGTCGATTGCGATCGTCGACGACGGCGGCTTCCTCCTGGGCCTGTCGCGCATGGATGGCGCCACCGCGCTCACTGCCGAAGTCGCCACTGGCAAGGCGCGCACCTCGGCCATGACCAAGCGGCCGAGCAAATTCTTCGAAGACCGCGTCAAGGAGCGGCCGGCCTTTGTCAGCTTCCCGGCCGGCATCTTGATCCAGGGCGGCGTGCCGGTTCTTCACGACAACCAGTGCGTCGGCGCCATCGGCGTCTCCGGCGTGCAATCCCACGAGGACGAGCAGATCGCCCAGGCCGGCGCCAGCGCGCTGGGATAGCGTTGGTCATTGCGAGCGAAGCGAAGCAATCCAACGCTGGATTGCTTCGTCGCGCCATGACGTCGTGAAAGCTGCGCCTTACTCAGCCGGCACGCCGGCGAGTTGTTGGCCCGGCTGCGTGACCGGGCGCTCGAAGTTCAGCCAAAGCGTGGTCACCGCCGACATCACGGCGAGGCCGGCGAGCAGATAAAGGCCGCTGGCGTAGCTGCCGGTCAGCTCCTTGATCCAGCCGACCGCCGTCGGGCCGAAGAAGCCGCCGAGATTGCCGAGGCCGTTGATCCAGGCGATGCCCGACGCGGCGGCCGAGCCGGTGAGGATCATCGATGGCAGCGTCCAGAACGGGCCCTTGGTGCCGTAAAGGCCGATCGTGGCAAGCGTCATGCCCACCACGGCCCATGGCGTGCCGATGGTCATGCCCGCAAAAGCGAGACCCGCGGCGGCGACCAAGCAGGCGGCAAACAGATTCCAGCGCCGCTCGCCCACGCGGTCGGAAATCCAGCCCCATGTCACCATGCTCAGCGCGCCGAACAGGTACGGAATCATGCTGACCCAGCCGACCTGCATGGTGGTCAGGCCGAGCTGCTTCACCATCTGCGGCAGGAACAGCAGGAGCCCGATGCTCGCGGTGACGATGCCGAAATAATTCAACGTGAGGATCAGGACCCTGGGCTCGTAGAACGACTGCCAGAGGCTGACCTTGCGCTTGCCTTCGATCAGCTTGCGCTCCTCTTCGAGCGTGCTGGCGAGCCAGCCGCGTTCGTCGTCGCTGAGCCAGTGCGCCTGATGCGGGCGGTCGGTGACGAAGAAGAAGAAGACGAACCCGACCACCACCGTCGGAATGGCCTCGGCGATGAACATCCACTGCCAGCCGGCGAGACCCCACACCTTATCCAGCCCGACGATGATCGAGGTTGACAGCGGCGCGCCGGCGGCGACCGCAAGCGGCAGCGCCACGGTGAAGCCCGCCATGATGCGCGCACGGTGCCAGTCCGGGAACCAATAGGTGAAAAACAGGATCATGCCTGGAAACAGGCCGGCCTCGGCGAGCCCGAGGAGAAAGCGCATGGTCATGAAGCTCCACGGCCCGACCGCAAAGGCGGTCGCGCCCGACAGGATGCCCCAGGACAGCATGATGCGCGCGATCCACAACCGCGCGCCGACCTTTTCCAGAATGAGATTGCTCGGCACCTCGAACAGGAAATAGCCCCAGAAGAAGGCTCCCGCCGCCATGCCGTAGGTCGCGGCATCGAGGCCGAGATCCTTGTTCATGGTCAGCGCCGCGAAGCCGACATTGATGCGGTCGAGGTAGCACAGGAAGTAGGTCAGGATCGCGAGCGGCAGGAGGCGCCAATAGACCTTCCGCGCCGTCGATTTGTCGACCGTATCGGCCATGATTTTACTCCCCAGGCTATGTGCGGCCTTCTTGGCCATTGCCGCAAAGCATAGCCGCGCGGCAGCCGCACGCAACTGGGCCGCGTCGGCGGCAACGCTGGGTCGAGCCCGGCGCCAATCGCGGCGGTTTGCGAAACGTGCTGTAATATCGCCGGGAAAGCTCGAAGCACTATCGCGTGGAGGAAGTCGCCGTGTTGGCACGCCCGGGATCAATGCAGGCCCGCATTGCCATGTACAATGACAATGCGCTCAAGATCGGCCTGTTCGGCGCCAATTGCTCATCCGGCCGCTCCGCCACCAAGGTGCCCGAGCGCTGGTCGGCGAGCTGGGAGGATTGTCTCGCCTTGGCCAAGATGGCCGACGAGGCCGGGCTCGACTTCATGCTGCCGATCGCGCGCTGGAAGGGGTACGGCGGCGCCACTGATTTTCACGGCGTCACGCTCGAGACCATCACCTGGGCGGTGGGTTTGCTGAGCGCCACCAAGCGCATGACGGTGTTCGGCACCGTGCACGCGCCGCTGTTTCATCCGCTGATCGCCGCCAAGGAATTCGTCACCGCCGACCATATCGGCCAAGGCCGCATGGGCATGAACATCGTCTGCGGCTGGAACGAAGGCGAGTTCGACATGTTCGGCGTCGAGCAGCGCGAGCACGACGCGCGCTACGCCTACGCCCAGGAATGGGTCGATGTCGTCAAGCAGGCCTGGGAGCGCGACGACACCTTCGACTACGACGGCGAATTCCTACACTCGAAAGCCGCGCGGGCCTTTCCCAAGCCTTTCGGCGGCACGAGGCCGCTGATGATGAATGCGGGCTCCTCCGAAGTCGGACAAGCGTTTGCCGTGCGCAATTGCGATGCGTTCTTCGTCGCCACCCAGGGCTCGCGCAAGTCGCTCGCCGGCAACGCCGCCAAGGTCGCCGAGGTCAAGGCCGCCGCGGCAAGCCACGGTCGCGAGATCGAGATGTTCACCGTCGGCCAGGTGATCTGCCGCCCGACCCAGAAGGAGGCCGACGACTATTATCAGCACGCCATCATCGAGAACGCCGACTGGGGCGCCATCGACGGCATGTTGGCCAACAAAAGCATCACGCCGCAGACGATCCCACCCGATGAGTACTACAAGAAGCGCGCTTATTTCGCTTCGCACGCCGTCGGCGGCTACCCGTTCGTCGGCCCGCCCGACAAGGTGGCCGAGGAGCTCGCCACCATCAGCCAGGCCGGCGTGCGCGGCATCGGACTGTCATTCGTCAATTATCTCGACGAGGTGCCGTATTTCGTCGACGAAGTGCTGCCGCGGCTCGAGCGCGCCGGCGCGCGGACGAAGCGCTGACAAGGCCGATGCTCACCGGCGTCTCAGTGGTCGCGAAGCCGGACGTTTCTGAACTGTTGGCGCGGGCGCGCGACATCGCCGCCGTCGCGCTGGAGCGTGCGCAAGCGACCGAAGCGGCGCGCCGCGTCGGCGACGACATGGTCGTGCGCATGCGGCAAGCCGACCTCCTTCGCGTCATGCAGCCCAGGGCCTATGGCGGCCTCGAATACGGCTTCGATGTGTTTGTTGAGATCGAAGCGACGATCGCGAGCGGCTGCGGCTCGACCGGCTGGGTCTATGGCCTGCTTGCCTCCCAGCAATGGCTGATCGCCTGCTTTGCGCAGGAAGCCCAGGAGGAAGTCTGGAGCGACCGCGGCGCGGTCGCCGCCGGCACCTATGCGCCGGTGGCGCACGCGGTGGCGGTTGACGGGGGCTATCGCGTCTCCGGCGCGGGCAGCTTCTGCAGCGGCTGCGACAATGCCCAGTGGCAATTTCTCGGCGGCATGATTCCGCGGGCAAGTGGCGCGCCGCAGCCGGGATTTTTTCTGCTGCGCACGGCCGACATCACCATCGACGACAATTGGCGGACCATGGGGCTTGCCGGCACCGGCAGCAAGACTATCGTCGCCAATGAAGCTTTCGTTCCGAGCCATCGCGCCCTGCCCTTCGTTGAGCTCACCAATGCCACCGCGCCCGGCATGCGCGCGTCCGCCAATCCGCTCTACAGGCAATCGTTCCTCGCAGTGCTGCCGATCGCCATCGTGGCGCCGGTGCTCGGCATGGCCGAGGGCGCGCTCGCGGCGTTTCTCGATATGGCAAAAGTCCGCACCACGCGCGGCGCGGTCGCCGGCGGCAATCGCAAGATGGCAGAGCTTACAACCATCCAGCTGCGCGCCGCCGAGGCGACCGCCTGCATCGATGCCGCGCGGCTGCTGATGTTCCGCGACCTTGCCGAAGCTTTCGCCATGGCGGCGCGCGGCGAAGCGGTCAGCCTCGACGTGCGTTTGCGCAACCGGCGCGACCAGGCATTCTGCGTGCGGCTCCTGACGCAGGCGATCGACGCGCTCTTTCTTGCCGCCGGCGGCCAAGGCCTGTTCCTCGACCATCCGCTGCAGCGCTTCTGGCGCGATGCCCACGCCGCGGGATCGCATATCAGCCTGAATTGGGACTCCGCCGGCAGCATGTTCGGCCAATACATGCTTGGGCTTGAGCCCAAGGGGCAATACTGATTCTCAAAATTCTTCGAGCAGTCGCCCGAGCCCGGAAATCTTGTCGGCGATGCCGTTCGCCCGCAGCGCGTGCCAGTAGGTCGCGGTGTTGATGGCGATCACCGGCTTGCCGAGCCAGAGCTCGGCTTCGGCGGCGAGTTTCACCATGGAGAGGTTGGTGCCGACCTGGATCAGCGCATCGGTGTCGTGGCCGTCACCGTTGAGCTCCTTCAATTTCTCACGCAAGACCTCCGGCGGCACTTCGGCGATGCCGGTCCAGCTCTTGCACTGCAGACAAATGTCGCGCACCACCTCGAAGCCGCTTTCAGTGAAATATTGCCGCACCTCGGCATTGGCGACCGGATAGTACGGCGAGATGAAGGCGATGCGCTTGACGCCGCCGTAAGCTTTCAGCGCGGCAGTCGAGGAACGCGAGCCGATCGAGGCGCGCACGCCCGACTCGCGTTCGATCTTTTCCAGAAACGCATCCGCCCCCTTGGCGCCGCCGTTGAATGTGATCGACGACATGCCCATGACGAGATAATCGGGCTCGCAGGTCATGACGCTGCGCACGGCGTCGATGACGTTGCCGCCGATCACGGCGATGCCGGCCATGAAGCTTTCGTTGCTGACCGCCTTGGCGTTCGGCGTGAAGATCCGGCTGTAGTGATTGGTGACGCCGGGCGGCCGCATCATCTCGAAGTCGGGCTGCACGATGGTGTTGGTCGAAGGCCCGATCACGCCGAACTTGCGCCGCCAGCCGAGCACGTCTCGCATCGCCGAACTTCTCCCCCAACGGGCTGCCGCCAAGCATAACGGAAGTCAGGCGCCGGCTCGACCGTATGGACAGCGCCAAAACCGTGCCGCAGGATATCCACCTGGGACACGGCGCATATGGCGCCGCCAGGGAGGAAATCATGAGCAAGGTAAGACGCCGACGGGGCGCGCCATCGCTCGATGACGTCGCCGGCAATGGCTTGATCAATCGCCGTGCATTGTTGGGAAGCGGAATAACCTTCGCGGGTGCGCTGGGCGCGGCCGGCACCATGACCGGAGCCGCGGCCGAGCCACTCGCCGACGCGCCGTGGAGCCTCGAATTCGGTCAGATCACGCCCGCGACCCAGACGCCCTCGCCGTTCGAGAAGGACGTGACGCGGGCGCTGAGCAATCCCAACGGCGAGTTCCGCAACTCGCACGCCCGCACGCCGCATCACCTGCTCGGCGGCACGGTGACGCCGAACGCGCTGCATTTCTCGATCAATCACTGCGGCATTCCGAACATCGACCCGGCACAACACAAGCTCGTCATCCACGGCATGGTGCGGCAGCCGCTGGAGTTCACGCTGGAGTCGCTGTCGCGCTATCCGTTGACGAGCCGCATGGCATTTGTCGAGTGCGCCGGCAACTCGGCACCGATGTTCTCCAAGGTACCGCTGCAGACCACCGTGCAGATGCTGCACGGGCTGGTCTCCAATTCGGAATGGACCGGCGTGCCGCTGTCGGTCTTGCTCGATGAGGCCGGCATCGATCCCAAGGGAAAGTGGCTGATCGCCGAAGGCGCCGACGCGCAGATGCTCGATCGCAGCGTGCCGGTGAAGAAGGCCTACGACGACGCGCTGATCGCGATCTACCAGAACGGCGAGCGTTTGATGCCGGGCAACGGCTATCCGATGCGCCTCCTGCTGCCCGGCTACCAGGGCAACATGAACGTGAAGTTCGTGCGCCGCATCAAGGTGGTCGACCAGCCGGCTTACAGCTACTTCGAGACCAAGAATTACTCGCAGATCTTGCCCGGTGGCAAAACCTGGCGGTTCCACTTCGTGATGGAGGTCAAGAGCTTCATCACCCACCCGTCGTTCGGCTTGAGCCTGAAGGAGCCCGGCCTTTATGCGATCTCCGGCGTCGCCTATTCCGGCACCGGCCGCATCGCCAAGGTGCTGGTCTCCGCCGACGGCGGCAAGAGCTGGGGCGAGGCGGCGCTGCAAGGCCCGATCCACGAGAAGGCCTTCACGCGCTTCGTCATGCCGTGGCGCTGGGACGGCCAGCCGGCGACGCTGTTGAGCCGCGCCATCGACGACGGCGGCAACGTGCAACCGCTGCGCGCCGAATTCGTCGCCCAGCGCGGCGAAGCGGAGAAACCGGTGACGACGCCGCTTGCCTTCCCCAATCAGCACTACAACAGCACGACCAGCTGGGCGGTCGACGGCAAAGGGGAGGTCAAGCATGTGTACGCGTAAGGTCATCGCAGCCGCCGCCCTTGCGCTCTCCTGCAGCGCCGGCGCAGCGTTCGCGCAATCGCCGGGGCTGGGCAAGCCGCTCACCGATGCCGACATCAAGCAATGGGACATCGCCATACTGCCCGACGGCACCAACCTGCCGCCCGGCAGCGGCACGCCGGCGCAGGGCGCGAAAATTTTCGCCGAGAAATGTTCGGCCTGTCACGGCAACGACGCCAAGGGCGGCGTCGCGCCGTTCTATCCGGCGCTGGTCGGCGGCCAGCCGCTCACCGGCGGCATCGACACGGTGAAGACCATCGCCAACTACTACGCCTATCCGACCACCATCTTCGACTACACACGCCGCGCCATGCCGTACAACATGCCGCGCTCGTTGACCGACAATGAGGTCTATGCGTTGACGGCCTATATCCTGTCGTTGAACAGCCTCATCGGCGAGAACGACACTATGGATGCGACGACGCTGCCGAAGGTGAAAATGCCGAACCGCGACAACTTCATCATGCCCTATCCGGATCGGCTATAGCGATCGACACGCCCGGCACCGCACGACCGTTCATGCGGTCGTGCGGCAATCGACCTCGGTGCAGGTGTGCGGAGTCTGAACGATCATAGGTCATGACCGCCTACATCCAGGGCCACAACGTCAACCTGACCTTCCGGCCGCCGAACCGTGGCCCAGTGCGGGCGCTGCAAGGGTTCGACATCGAGGTCGAGGAAGGCGAGTTCCTCTCCATCGTCGGACCGTCCGGCTGCGGCAAGAGCACGTTCCTCAACATCCTGCTCGGCCTGATCAAGCCGGATTCCGGCGACATCATGATACACGGCAAGCCGATCTCAGGACCCGGCACCGACCGCGCCATGGTGTTCCAGGAATTCGGGCTGCTGCCGTGGCGCACCGCACAGCACAACATCGAGCTTGGGCTCGAGCTGAAAAAAGTGCCGGCCGACAAGCGCCGCGCCGTCGCCGATCGGCTGATCAATCTGGTCGGGCTCGCCGGCTTCGAGAGCCACTATCCCCATGAGCTGTCGGGCGGCATGAAGCAGCGCGTCGGGCTCGCCCGCGCGCTTGCCACCGATCCAGAAGTGCTGCTGATGGACGAGCCGTTCGCGGCGCTCGATGCGCAGACCCGAGACCTGATGCAGGCCGAGCTTCTCCGTGTCTGGCGCGAAGCGCGCAAGACCGTGCTGTTCGTCACTCACCAGATCGACGAGGCGATTTACCTCTCCGACCGCGTCATGGTGATGAGCAAGCGGCCGGGACACGCCAAGAAGATTTTCGCCATCCCGCTGCCGCGGCCGCGCGGCTACGAGATGCGGGTGACGCCTTTGTTCAACGAGTTGAAACTCGAAATCTGGAATACACTCAAGGACGAGATCACGGTCTGATCATGGCTGACGACGCCCTGCCCCAGCAAAGCTTCACCGGGCGGCACCGCAATGTCTTGCTCGGCGCGCTCGCGGTGGCGATCTTCTTCGCCGCCTGGCAGGCGATTTTCCTCGTCGTGCCGTTCAATCCGCTGTTCATCAGCAAGCCAAGCCTGATCTTCGAGGGCTTTGTCGACCTGATCGACAGCGGCGATCTCGCCTACGATCTCGCCGTCAGCGCCGTGCCGTTCGCTTATGGCTTCGTCGCCGCGATTGTGGTCGGCGTGCCGCTCGGCATCGTCATGGGCTGGCGGCCGCGCGTCGGCTACGCGCTCGATCCGCTGATGACGGTGTTCTATGCGAGCCCGCTGGTGGCGCTGTCGCCGCTGGTCGTGATCTTCTTCGGCGTCGGCGTGCCCGGCAAAGCCGTCATCATCTTTTTCCTTTCGGTGTTTCCCTTCATCTTCAACGCCTGTGCGGGCGTGCGCTCGGTCGATCGCCTCCTGATCAACGTGGTGCGTTCGCTCGGCGGCGGCGAATGGGACCTCTATCGCAAGGTGATCTTTCCGAGCGTGCTGCCCTATATCGTCGCCGCGAGCCGCATCGCGGTCGGTCGCGCGCTCATCGGCGTGCTGGTCGGCGAATTCTTCGCCGCCTCCGAAGGCATCGGCTACGCCATCTCGCGGTTCGGCGACATTTTCGCGCTGGACCGCATGTTCGCCTGCATCCTCACCGTGATGGTGATCGCGGTGGTGCTGACCGAAGGCATCCGCTGGGCCGAGCGCGCTGCCTTCCCGTGGCGCGTCGGACGGTAAGCATGGTCGAAATTCACGCCACCGATGTGAGGATCGCGGCCGTGGCCGACACCGCCGCCGCGCCACGCAAGAACCTGTGGCGGCGCGTCGAGCCGACCGCGCTCGGCGTCGGCACCATCGTGCTGCTGCTGCTGGTCTGGCAAATTTGGCCCGACCTTTTTCCGCTGAAGCCAGGCACCAAGTTGTTCTTTGCCGTGCCGAGCCAGATCGCCGGCACGCTGTGGGACATGTTCGCGACCGGCAGCATCTGGACGCCGCTGCGCGTCAGCGCCTCGGCTTTCGCCTTGGGCCTTGCACTCGCCATCGCCGTCGGCCTGCCGCTCGGCGTGCTGATCGGCCGCTCGGCGACGCTCAACGCCATGATCGATCCGTTCATCACCGCGTTCAACGCCACGCCGCGGCTCGTCTTCCTGCCGCTCCTCATGCTGTGGTTCGGCATCGGCATCTGGTCGAAGGTCGCGGTGGTGTTCATCGGCGCGCTGTTTCCGCTGCTGATCAACACCCAGGAGGGCGTGCGCAACGCCGACAAGCTGTTGATCAACGTGGTGCGCTCGTTCGGCGCCAGCGAATGGGATATCGCGCGGCTGGTCGTGATGCCGAACGCGCTGCCGTTCATCATCGTCGGCTTGCGGCTCGCCATCGGCCGCGCCGTGCTCGGCGTCGTGGTGGCGGAATTCTTCGGCTCCCAGGAGGGCCTCGGCGTGGTGATGGTGCGCGCCGCGTCGAGCTTCAAGGTCGACGTCGTGTTCGCCGGCTTGATCGTGTTTGCGGCGCTTTCGCTGATCATGACCGGGCTGGTCAAGCTGATCGAAGACCGCCTGAGCCGTTGGCGGCCGCAGCACAGCAACGCGGAGTAACTAATTCGCCTTGGCTGGTACCGCGATGCTCGTCGGCACGTAGCCCATTTCCTTCAGCGTCGGATCGAGCAGGTCGCGGGCCAGGAACTGCTCCGGATCGGGCAACGGCTTGCCTTCGGGCCACTGCCGTGCCGCGATCATGGTGAGCCGCCGCGATTCGAAAATTTCGTGGAACAGATCCTTCGGTACTTCGGCGCCGAAGGTATTGTGCACCCGATCCCAGATCAGGCCGGCCTCTTCGTCGTTCTTGATGCTGCCGATATGGTGGCGCAGCACCGCGATCGAACCTTGTCTGTTGTCGCGGAAATACATCACGGCCCGCGCCATGGCGCGCACGATCTTCTTCACGGTCTCGGGATTCTTCTGCACGAACTCGGCCGAGCACCAGATCGTGCCGCCGGCGCGCGGGATATAGTCGCCGGTCAGCAACAGAACCTTCAAGCCCGCCTGCTCCGCCACGGCGGCGTGCGGGACAGTCAGCCCCGCGGCCTGGATATTGTCGTTGACCAGCGCAGCGATGCGCTCTGGCTGGCCCTGGAATGCGATGACCTTATAGTCCTTGCCGGCATCCATCTGAAAGAAGCGGTGCAGCACCGCTTGAATCTCGTCGTAGTCCGAGCTGCCGGGCTGGCCGTAGCCGAGGATCTTGCCCTTGAGGTCCTGCGCCTTGTCGACGCCCGCCTTGGTGACGATGGTCCATTGCGATTTCAGCGACTGGCCGACGATGTAGGTGATCTTGGCGCCGCTGAGCGCCGCCTGCGCGCCGCCCGAGGGGATCGGCGCGCAGTCGAGATTGCCGGAGAGGACGGCAGTCACCTGGGTCTTCGGGTCGAGCTCGATCAAGCCCGCATCGAGACCCTCGGCTTTGAAAAAGCCTTGGTCGAGCGCGACATAGCTCGGCAGGTGGAAGCCGTCGCCGCCGATCACTTTGCCGATGGTGACTTTGACCGGCTGCGCGTCGGCCTCCGCAGCGGCCGCGAGCGGCGCCAAAAGCGCGACCGCCGCAGCAAGGACACGAAGGTGCGAAACCTTGCGCATGATGCCCCTCCCCGCCGAATGCGCGTCAGTTCGACTTGGTCGGCGCCTCGATATTGGTCGGCACGTAGCCCATCGCTTTCAGCGTTGGGTCGAGCAGATCGCGGGCCAAAAAGCCTTCCGGATCGGGCAGCGGCTTGTCTTCCGGCCACTGCCGCGCCGCGATCATGGTCAGCCGACGTGACTCGAAGATTTCGCGGAACAGATCGGCCGGCACTTCGGCGCCGAAGGTGTTGTGCAGCTGATCCCAGATCAGGCCCGCCTCTTCATCGGTCTTGATGCTACCGATGTGGTGGCGCAGCGCTGCGATCGAGCCTTGCTTGTTGCTGCGGAAATACATGACGGCCTTGGCGATGGCGCGATCGATCTTCTTCACGGTCTCGGGGTTCTTGTCCACGAACTCCGCCGAGCACCAGATGGTGCCGCCGGCGCGCGGGATATAGTCGCCGGTGCGCAGGAGAATTTTCAGGCCCGCCTGCTCGGCGACCGCCGCATGCGGGATCGACAGCGAGGCGCCCTGGATGTCATTGTTGGTCATGGCGGCGATGCGCTCGGGCTCGCCCTGGAACGAGATGACCTTGTAGTCCTTGCCGACGTCCATCTTGAAGAAGCGGTGCAGCACGGCCTGCGCTTCGTCGTAGTCGGCGCCGCCTTGGCGGCCGTAGCCGAGCACCTTGCCCTTGAGGTCTTCCGGCTTGGCGATGTCTTGCCGCGCGGTGATGGTCCACTGCGATTTGAGCGATTCGCCGACGATGTACTTGATCTTGGCGCCGCTCAGCGCCGCCTGCGCACCGCCCGAGGGAATCGGCGCGCAGGTGAGATTGCCGGAGATAACGCCGGTAACCTGGGAGCGCGGATCGAGCTCGACCAGGCTCGCGTCAAGACCTTCGGCTTTGAAGAAACCCTGATCGAGCGCGACATAGGTCGGCACATGGAAGCCGTCGCCGCCGATCACCTTGCCGATGGTGACCTTGGTCTCCTGCTTGGATTCTTGCGCCTTCGCGCCGGCCGTGGGCGGAAGCGTCAATGCCACGACGGCGGCAGACACCAGAAAATTCCGAAGCATTGCCATGGCCGTTCTCCCCTTCGCCGAACGCTCAAACCGCTCCGGCCATACTACGCGTTTGCGCCGCGGAGGAAACGCCCACGCGGCGAGGCGTGCGCCGGGCGCGGCGATCTGCCACGCGCCGACAGCTTCGGCCAATTCCCCAGCGGCAGTCCAGGGTATAGCATTTGGTTGCGACTGCATTTTTGGGACCAGTGGGGAGGAACCAGATGCAAGGGCATACCCGACGACTGTCGGCCGTCGCAGCTTTCGCTTTCATCATCGCGCTGACCGGCAGTACGGCATGGCCGCAGGGCGGCCGCAGCGTGCGCTTGATCCTGCCGTTTCCGCCGGGCGGTCCGGCCGATGTGATGGCTCGCGCGCTCGCCGACCAGATCGGCAACTCCGGCGGCCCGACCATGGTGGTGGAGAGTCATCCCGGCGCTGGCACCGAGATCGGCACCGAATATGTCTCCCGCAGCGATCCCGACGGCTACACGCTCGGCATCATCTCGAATTCGTTCGTCGTGCTGCCGCATATGCGCAAGCTCAACTATGATCCGCTGACCGACTTCGTGCCGATCTGCGAGTTGGCAAGCTTTCCGCCGCTGATCGTGGTCAACAGCGACTCGCCCTACCGCACCTTCGCCGATCTGATCGACGATGCGCACAAGAAGCCGGGCGCGCTGAACTACGCCACGCTCGGGCCGGCGACGGCGTCGCAGATGGCGTTCGAAAAGCTCAAGCGCGCCGCCAAGATCGAGATGACGTTCGTGCCGTTTGCTGGCTACACGCCCGCGGTGCAGTCCTTGCTCAGCCATCAGGTCACCGTGGCGCAGGCCGACCTCTCGACCCTGCAGGGCCAGATCCAGACCGGCAAGCTGCGGGCGCTGGTGACGATGGCGCGCAAGCGCGTCGCTTCGCTGCCCGACGTGCCGACCATCGCCGAGGCCGGCTACGGCGATGCCCAGGCCGAGTTCTACGGTGGCGTGGTCGCGCCGGCGAAGATACCGAAGGAGATGATCGCCAAATTGACCGGCCTGTTCACGGCGGCGATCGCGGCGCCGCGCATCCAGGAGAAATTCGCGGCGCTCGGCTTCTTTGCCGGCGGCGAATGCGGGCCTGCTTTTTCTGCTATCATCCGCAAGGACTACGACGACTACGGTCGCATCGTTCACGATGCGAACTTCAAGATGGAATGACTTTGCGGAATGACCACTCCTGATGCGAAGCCCGCGCTCGCGGGACTGCTGCGCACGGCGGGCCTCGGCGACTTAAAGCTCGACGACGTAACCTTCACCGGCAGCGAGCCGGTGCTGCCCTCGTCGTTCGCGGTCGGCACCGCGGCGCAGGTGACGATCGCGGCGTCGGCGCTCGCGGCCGCCGAGATTTGGCGGCTGCGCACCGGCCGGCGTCAACGCGTCAGCGTCGACATGCGCCACGCCGCGATCGAATTTCGCAGCGAGCGCTATCTGCGCATCGACGGCAAGCCGTACGAGGAATATCACGACCCGATCGCCGGCCTTTACCGCTGCGGCGACGGCCGCTGGGTGCGGCTGCACACCAACCTGCCGCACCACTGCAGTGGCCTACTCGCGTTGCTGAAATGCGCGCATAACCGCGACGCCGTGCAGCACACCCTCGACGGCTGGCAGGCGGAAGCTCTGGAAACGGCTGCTGCGGACGCCGGCCTTGTCGTCACCGCCTGCCGCTCGTTCGAGGAATGGGACAACCATCCGCAAGGCCGCGCGGTGGCAAGCCTCCCGCCGTTCACCATCGAGCGCATCGGCGACGCACCGCGGCGGCCGCTGCCCGCCGCCGAACGGCCGCTTGCCGGCATCAAGGTGCTCGATCTCACGCGCATCATCGCCGGCCCGGTGTGCGGGCGCACGCTCGCCGCCCACGGCGCCGACGTGCTGCTGGTCACCGCGGCGCACCTGCCGTCGCTCTATCCGCTCGTGGTCGATACCGGCCGCGGCAAATTATCGACCGCGCTCGATCTGCGGGAACCGAGCGCCCGCGACACGCTCGCGGCCCTGGCGCGCGACGCCGACATCTTCGTGCAAGGCTACCGGCCTGGCGCCGTCGCCGGCCACGGTTTCAGCCCGCAAGAGCTGGCGCGGCTGCGGCCCGGCATCGTCTATGTGTCGCTTTGTGCTTATGGCCACGAAGGCCCGTGGGCGCGCCGCCGCGGCTTCGATTCGCTGGTGCAGACCGCCAGCGGCTTCAACGACGCGGAAGCCAAAGCCTTCGGGCGCGACAAGCCGAAGGAACTGCCCTGCCAGGAGCTCGATCACGCCACCGGCTATCTGCTTGCCTTCGCCGCCATGGTGGCGCTGGCGCGCTGCGCCGCCGAGGGCGGCTCCTGGCATGTGCGCTGCTCGCTGGCGCAGACCGGCTATTGGTTCCGAAATCTTGGCCGCATCGCCGGCACGGCCTGTCCCAATCCCAAATTCGACGACGTACGCGATTGCCTTGAGGAGAGCGACTCCGGTTTCGGCCGGCTCACGGCCGTCCGGCATTCCGCCGTCCTATCGGACACGCCGATCTGCTGGGCGCGGCCGAGCGTACCGCTCGGCAGCCACGCGCCGGCCTGGCCGCAGTAGCCTTCAGGCCCGGTAAGCTTGCAGATTGCGCGCGATACGCGGCAGCACCGGCGTCGCGCCGTAGACGAATTTCGCGCCGGTGATTTGCTCGTACATCTGGATGTAGCGGCGCGATAGTTCCTGCACGAGGTCGGCCGGCGCCTCGGGCAGCGCTTTGTCGGCGTAAGGGTCGCAGTGGTCGCGGAACCACAGCCGCAAAAACTCCTTATCGAAATATTCCGGCTCTTCGCCCGCTGCCAGGCGCCGCTCGTAAGAGGCGCGCTGCCAGTAACGCGACGAATCCGGAGTGTGGATCTCGTCGATCAGAATGAGGCTGCCGTCCTTATCGGTGCCGAACTCGTATTTGGTGTCGACCAGGATGAGGCCGTTCTTCGCCGCGAGGGCTTCACCGCGCGCGAATAACGCAAGCGCGGTGCGCTTGATGCGCGCGAACAGCTCCGCGGTGACGAAGCCCTCGGCGATCATCTGCTCCGGCGTCAGCGTGCGGTCGTGCGCCGCTTCCTTCGTGGTCGGGTCGAAAATCGGCTGTGGCAGCCGCTCGTTCTTGCGCATGCCGTCGCGCAGCGCGACGCCGCCGAATGTGCACTCGCCCTTGCCGTAGCGGGTCCAGATCGCGGTGTCGGTGACGCCGGTGAGATAGCCGCGCACCACCGCCTCGACCGGCACCAATTTGCATTTCTTCGCCACCGTGACGTTGGGGTCCGGCAATGCCAGCACGTGGTTCGGCACGATGTCCTTGGTCTTGTCGAACCAATAGGCGCTGACCTGGTTGAGCACCTGCCCTTTCCACGGGATGTGGGCGATGATGCGGTCGAACGACGAATGCCGGTCGGTCGCGATCAGGACGAGCCGGTCGCCCAGATCGTAGATGTCTCGCACCTTGCCCGCGATCGTGTGGCCGAGAAAATCGAAATCGGTCGCCTTCAGGAGATCGGCCACCGCGGCCGGCGGCGTCAGCGGCAACGTACTGGTCATTGCCCGGCTGCCTTGAGGCCCAAAACCTTGGCGAGATCGGCGAGTCGTGCGCGCTGGTCGTCGACGGCTTTGCCGAAGTCGGCCGGGCCGCGAATGTCCATGATGGTGCCGATGTCGCCGAGCCGCTTGGCGATGACCGGATCGGCGGAGACGGCGCGGACGTCGGCGGCGATCTGTTCGCGCAAGCCGTCGGCCATGCCGCGCGGACCGAAAATGCCACCGATGCTTTCGAAGTTGAGCTCGGGGAAGCCGGCCTCCTTCGCGGTCGGGATATCGGGAGCGGTCGGCGCGCGCTGTGCGCTGCTCACCGCCAAGACCTTGATCTTGCCGGCCCGCATCAAGGGCTGCACCACCGCAAAAGAGGTGCCCAGCACCTGAATGCGCTGCTCGGCGAGATCGTTCGGCGCCTGCATGATGTCGCGGTACGGCACCCGGACGATGTCGAGGCCCATGCTCTTGGCCCAGCCGAACAGCAAAAAGTCGGAAACACCCGTGGCGGCGGCGGCGTTGAGCTTGCCCGGCTGCGCCTTCGCCAGCGCCACCAGGTCCGCCACCGTGTTGACGTTCATCGACGCCGGCACCGAGATCGCCAGCACGACCGAGGAGACGCTGACGATCGGCAACAGATCGCGCCTGCCGTCGTAGGGCAGCGTGTCGTGGTCGTAGGGCGCCACGGTGAAAATGCCGGCCGGCCCGAACCACAGCGTATGGTCGTCGGCAGCGCTGACGAAAGCCTGGATCGACACGATGCCGTCGCCGCCGGGGCGGTTCTCGACGATCACCGGCTTGCCCCAGCGCGCCGACAGCCGGTCGGCGAACAGTCGCGCGGTGATGTCGCTCGCGCTCGCAGCCCCGAACGGCATGATGAATTTGACGGTGCGGGTCGGATAGGCCTGCTCCGCCGCAGCGCCTCCGGCGAGGTAAAGGCAGACCGCGATGGCAATGCCCGCGAGCGCCGTCAGCCGTCTCATCGGTGTCCTCCCACGATTGTCCTTTGTCGTCGTACCATAGCAGCAGCGCGCATTCACGCGTCCAGCTCCTTGAAGTGGCGATAGATGCCCCATTGGCTGAACGGGATGCGGCGCTTGGAGGCGAGATAGGCCGCAATCCGCGGCCGCTTGGCGACGCGGTCGCGCAGCGCGACAAGCCCCGGCACCTTCTTCTCGAAGCGCTTCATGCGTTTCGGAAAGGCATAGCGCAGGCCTTCGACGATCTCGAACATCGACAGATCGACGTAGCTCGTCCGCCGGCCAACCATATAGGTGCCGCCGTTGTTCTGCAGCACACGCTCGAAGTAGCCGAGGAACTTCGGCATGCGGTAGCGCCAGAAATCCTGGGTGCGCCGCTTCGCCGCCGGCTTCTGCTCCTCGTAATAGAGCCAGCCGGAGACTGGATGATGGGTGTCGTGGATATGCACGACCAGATCGGCGACGGTGAGCTGCAACTGATGGGCCCAGATTTTGCCGGTCTCGTCGCGCGGCGCCAGATGGAGGCGCTGACCGAGATACATGAGGATGTTCGCGGTCTGCGCGATGACGAGCGGACCCGCCTTCAGAAACGGCGGCGCGTAAGGCGGTCGCGCCATGCGCTTATTCTCGAGGATCCTCATCATCGCCGGCACGCCGCGCTTGCCGGGGCGGCGCGCGATGTCGACATAGTCGGCACCGGCTTCCTCGAGGGCGAGCCGGACGAATTCGCCGCGGCCCTGGATGCTCGGCCAGTAGTAAAGCTCGTAGCGCATGGCAAAACTCCGCTTCTAGAACGAAATCGTTTCAAACGGAGACGATTCGCGCTCTAGCATTTTTGTGAAGCATGATTCTTTCGGAAAACCGGCTTCCACTTTTCCGGATCATGCTTTAGCCGCCGACCGCCTCTTTGTATTGGGCGTCGCTGACCGGCTCCAGCCATGCGACGGCTTGCCGTCGAGCGCTTCCTGCATGGCGACGTGCATCATCACGGTGTTGGGCCCGGCGCCGTGCCAATGTTTCTCGCCGGGCGGAATGAAGACCACGTCGCCGGCGCGGATTTGCCGTGCCTTGGCGCCGAAGGCCTGCACGAAGCCCGATCCGGACATCACCGCGAGCGTCTGGCCGAGCGGATGGGTGTGCCAATGGGTGCGCGCGCCGGGCTCGAAGCGAACGAGGCCGGAACGCACGCGCGCCGGCGCCGGCGCCTCGATGATCGGATCTTGCCAGACCACGCCGGTGAACGACTCCGCGGGGCCGCGGCGCGACGGCCGCGAGCCGCAGGGATAAAAGTCCATGGTTTCCTCCTCCAGTGGCAGCCGCCCCGCCCTCACCCGGCGGCCCGCAGCCTTGAACGCAGTAAGATAATGGAAATCCGCCCGCGATACCCTCGCAATTGCCGCGGTCTTGCGATGCAACGACTCATGCCCTCGCGACCGGCGGCGCGGTGCGCTATCATCGCCGCGCGGTGGGATGGATCATGATCGACGAAGTCAGGAACGCATCGCGGATCGCTCCGGCGGATGCCGCTCGCAAGTGGCTGCCGGGTCTCGCCGCCGTGCTCGGCATCGCCCTTCTGCTCGGCGCCTGCTCCAAATGCGACGTGCCGACCTGGCAGCACTCGGGCCTGGACGGCGCGCCTACGGCCTGCCACGACAAGCGGCCGGCGCAGTAGGCGTCACCAAGATCGAAAATTATCCCTTGAGGCCGCCGCCGATCGCGGGCTTGGCCGCTTGCGGGTGCTCGTCGTCGACGCCGCCGCCATCATCATCGGCCGAAGCATGAAACTCCGGCGACAATTCATGGCGCGTGCGCAGATAAGGGTCGGCGAGCTGCCGCGGCGAAAGCCCGCTGAACGCCGGTTGGTTGCGCCCGGTCCACCACGACCAGATGAGCCACGCGAGCATGGCAATCAGCGCCAGCTGAACCGCAAGGCCGATATAGGACGCGACACTGCCGAGCTCGCCGGTCAGGCCATGGCCGAACAGCAGGCCCAGCGGGCCGGAGCCGAGAAAGCCCGCGGCAAATCCCCCCATCAATCCGCGGCGATTGAACAGACCGCCGAGCGAGCCCGGATTGGGCGGCTGGCCGGCAATCGGATGATCGATAGCAGCCACTCGGAAAAGCCGCGGCGGCGCGGTCGACGGCGACGCCGCAATCGCGGCCGCACCATCGCCGTGGCCGGACGCGCCCAGCAAGCCCGCGTCGGCCTCGTCCGCCCAGGTCAAGAGCGCCAAGGCAAACGCGAACAATGCTGCTAGCGATCGCACCCACTGCATCGGCAAATCTTTGGTCTGTGCCCCTTGGCGGCAGTTCAAGCGCTCTGGAACTTAGGAACTCAAAGCACGCCGGTTGGCCGCACACCGGCGTCCTTGGTACGCCGCAACGCGCACGGGAAACCTGTCGCAAAGCGTCGCACGCGCAGATGTCGCACCGCGGGGACCGCGACGGGTAGGCTCTATGCGCGTAGCACAGTGCTGCTCCGCGCTTAGGTTGTCACGCAAGAAATCACTATTCGAGCGGCTCGACGCGCAAAATTTCAGCGCCGTGATTGTTGCCGGCCCAGAACGTCACGGGCGTGGTCGTATTGTCGACGAAGACGCGACGGATATTGGTCAGTCGCGGCAGCAGATATTCCACCGCTTGACCGCTGCGCGGGTCAAAGCGCAGCACGCGGTCGCTCGCCATGCCGCCACTCCATAATTCCCCGTTCTTGTCCATAAAAACGTCGTACGGATAAGTGTGCGGCGTCGGCACGTCCCACTCCTTGAACGACTCGGTCTTGATGTCGAACATGCCGAGCTTGTCGGCGGCGAATTCGGTGAACCAGAGCCGGCCCTGATCGTCGAGCATGGTGCGCCGCGGCCGCGATTTTGGCGTTGGCGTTGGATAGATCGTCGCCGCGCCGGTCTTGGCGTCGATGCGGCCGATATTCTCGTCGGCGAAATCCATGAAGTAGAGATTGTTCTCGTCGTCGGCGGCCATGCCATAGGGCGAGTGCTGATGGCCCTTGGGCAACAGCTTGAATGGATCGATCAGCTCATAGCGCCCACTTTTCAGATCGAGCCGCGCGAGCGACTGCTTGGCGACGTCGTTGCTCCAAACCTTGCCGTCGACGCGCGATGACCGCGGCATCACCATGGACTGCTGGGTGGAGTCGTTGTTGAGTCCGGTCTGGACCGGAAACACCTGAAACGTCTTGGTCTTCATGTCGAACTTGGCGACGCCGGTCTGGAACATCAGCGCCAGCCACAGATTGCCGACGGCATCGGGCTCGAGATCGAGCGTGCCGACCGGCGATTCCGGCTTGAGCACCGGGATCGGATAATCCGTGTTGACGCCGGTCTTGGGATCGAGCTCGCCGAGAAAATTCTCGACGAAGTTCGAATACCAGACATGGCCCGCCGCGTCAGTGCGCACGTCGTGCGGCGCGATCGTCGGGCGCGGCAGATCGTACGTGGTGATGACGACATGGGTGGCGCGGCCCTTTGGCCGCGGCAGGGTTTGCAGCGCGTAGGACCAGGCCGGACCCTTGCTCAAGTTCACCGTGGCGAGATAAGCGGCAAGCTTGCGCACGAGATCGTCATGAACTTCACGCGCGGCGAGCCGCATCTGCACGTGGGCCTGGGTGGTGTTGTTGGCGTAGGTCGCCATGCGCTTGAGCGCGGGGAACAGCGCATCCGCGTCATAGGTCGAGCGCACGATGCGCTCGAAGGTGTGGCAACTCATGCATTCGATCAGCGGCCGCTTGTCCTGCGCCGTGCCGGGCATGCTCATGAACCATTCGGTGTTGGTCAGTTGCGCCGCGAGGTCGGCGGTCTTGCGCAGCTTGATCGCGATATCGGTTGAGCCGGTGCCCAGATCGATTGCCTGCGGCCCGTCGAGATCGTAGCCGGTGGCGCGGATGCGCAGCGCATAGTGCCCGGCCGGCAGCCGGCCGTCGGGGAAATGGAAGCGGCCATGGTCGTCGCTGACGACGGTGACGGTGATCGGCGAGCCCGCCCGTTGCGCGCTGACCAGGACGCCCTCCATGGCGCCTTCGGCCGCGGAACTCACCGTTCCGGTCAATGTCTGCGCCAGCGCGAGCTGAGCCTGTGCGCTGCTGAAGACGAGCGCCGCCGCGACGATGACGGCCGATTTCACTTGCGCTTGAGGTAGCACTCGACCTCGACGGGTTCCTTGTCGCCCGCTTCGCGCGGCCGCCGCACCACTTCGGCCTGCGCGTAACCGTCCTTGGCGCAGGAGATGACGACCTCGTCCGGGTTGATATCCTTGCCGAAGCCCGGAATCTTGTAGACGCCCATGATGTCGGTGCGCGTCACCAGCGCGCCGCGATCCTTCAGCGCCGCGGTCACCTTGGCATCGGCGACGCCCGGGCCGTCGACCTCGCGCACGAAGCCGAAATAGGACGGGCCGTCGTCGCCGTTGTTCTCTTCGTCTTCGCCGAAGCCGACGCCGCCGGCGCGCGCGGCGTTTGGAACGGCTCCAATGAAGGCCGCAACAAGCGCGACGCGCAGGCAAATCCGAGCAAGCATCGTTTGTTTCCCGGACGAGTGATTTCCGCGCCGCGCCGAACTCGGGCGCGCGCCGCGCAATTTATCGCCTCGGGCGACCGCTGAGAAGCCGGCGCAGCCGTGCGTCTGGCGCACAGCACGGCGACATCGTGCGCGTTGGACAAGCACCGGCTTGGCGCTAGATTTCATCGGATAAGAACGCGCGGCGCGTCAGCGCCAAGGGGAGGCAGGAGAGGATCGGGGTGGCCGGGTTGATCTCCACCAACACGTTTTGGACGTTGTGGCTGTTCGTCCATCTGATCCTGGCGGTCGGCCTGCTGGGCGCGCTCACGCATCAGGCCATGGCCGTGGCGCTGCCGGTCCGCCGCATCGCCGGCGGCATCGTATCGCGCTTTCGCGCCGTACCGGCGGCCGGCTATGCCACGGCGGTCTGCGTGCTGTGGGTGCTGACCTTCATCGTCGGCTCGTACATCTATACGAAGTATCGCATCCAGATCCGGATTCCGCTGGAGGCGGCGCGTTTCTACAAAACCGGCGGCTTCTTCGATTTCAAGGAGCACATCGCGTCGATCGGTCTGACGCTGCTGCCGGCCTACTGGTATTTCTGGAAGAACGCGCAGAACCCTGACTTCGACAACGCCCGCAAGGGCGTCACGCTGGTGCTCGCCGCCATGTGCTGGTTCATGTTCATCGTCGGCCACGTGCTCAACAACGCGCGGGGATTTGCGTCATGACCGCGACCACAGCCACGTCCCGAAACGCGTCGGCGCCGTCGTTGGCAGCGTCGCCCAAGTTCGGGACATTCGCGATCACCTTCTCCCTGTTCGGCCCCGCGGTTTATTGCGTGATCCAATTCCTCAACTGGCCGCTCTTCACCTATTGGCCGGCGACCGGCCGCCTGGTGTGGGGCTATGAGGGCGGCTTGAGCGGCCAAGGACCGAACATGCTGTGGTACGGCTGGACGGTGACGACGATCCTGATCGCCGCCGGCCTCGGCCTCCTCGCTATGATGCTGCCCGAGCGCGTCACGCGAAAAATTCCGCTGGCGCTGATCTGGATCCTGCCGATCCTGACGATCCCCTATATCGTCTATTCGCTGATGCCGTGGTGGGTGCTTGCCGCCAAGTGATGCGACATCGCGCGCGGAGCTCACGCCGCGAGCGTCTCCTTCACGGCGGCGACGAGCTGCTTGAGCGTGAACGGTTTCGCCAGGAACGCGAACTGCGAGCCGTCGGCCGGCAGGTGCTTCTGGAAGGCGTCTTCGGCGTAGCCGGAGACGAAGATGATCTTCAGGTCGGGATCGCGGCTGCGCAATTCGCGCAGCAAGGTCGGCCCGTCCATTTCCGGCATGACCACGTCGGACACCACGAGATCGACGCGGCCGTCGGTTTTTTCCAAAACTTCGATCGCCTCGACGCCGTTGCCGGCCTCAAGCACGGTATAGCCGCGCGAGGCGAGGCCGCGGGCATTGAGCGCGCGCAAGCCTTCTTCGTCTTCGACCAGGAGAATGGTACCCCGCCCGGTGAGATCGGTCTTCGCCGCACGCTTGACCTGATCGGCGGCAGCGAGCGCCTCGATGATCGGCGCCGGCTCGTCCTCGGCGGCGCGCTCCTGCGCAAGCTCCTGCGCGCCGGCAACGTGGCGCGGCAGGAAGATGCGGAACGTCGTGCCCTTGCCCTCGACGGAATCGACGTAAACAAAGCCGCCGGTCTGCTTGATGATGCCGTAGACCGTGGAGAGCCCGAGCCCGGTGCCCTTGCCGACTTCCTTGGTGGAGAAGAACGGCTCGAAAATCTTGCCGACGATCGCCGGCGGAATACCGGTGCCGGTGTCGGTGACTTCGACCAGCACATAGTCGGCGGCCGGCATGCCCTTGGCGTGGAACCGCTCGCAGTCCTTGGCCGTGACATTGCCAGTGCGCAGTTCGAGCTTGCCGCCGCTCGGCATGGCGTCGCGGGCATTGACCGCGAGATTAACGATCACCTGCTCGAACTGCGAAATGTCGACCCGCACCGGCCACAGGTCGCGGCCGTGGATGACGTCGAGCGTCACCTTTTCTCCGATGAGGCGCCGCAGCAGCATGGTGAGATCGGACAAAACCTCGCCGAGATCGAGTACCTGCGGGCGCAGCGTCTGCTTCCGCGAAAACGCGAGCAGATGCCGCACCAGGCTCGCCGCCCGGTTGGCGTTCTGCTTGATCTGCATGATGTCCTGGAACGACGGATCGGTCGGCTTATGCGCGTTGAGCAGGAAATCCGTCGCCATCATGATGGCGGACAGCACGTTGTTGAAATCGTGGGCAATGCCGCCGGCGAGCTGGCCGACGAGCTCCATCTTCTGGGTCTGCGTGACCTTGGTCTCGAGTTCCCGCTGCTCGGTGGTTTCGAGCGCATAGACGATGGCCGCTTCCTGGTCGCTCTCGCCGTCCTCGACCGCGGTGACATAGAAGCGGCCGGAGCGCTCGCCGCGGCCCGAGAGCATGGCGTCGACCGGCGCAATGTCCGCCTTGCCCGCAGCCGCATCGCGGATCGCGGCTTCGAGCGCCGGCCGGTCCCGCTCGGCGACGATGGCGCGGATCGAGCGGCTGTCGCCCGCGGCATCGCGTGCGTCATGGAACAGCCGCGCGAACAGCGGATTGGTGCGGATGACGCCGCCGTCGCGGTCGATGGTGGCGATCGCCATCGGCGTGTGATGGAAGAACCGCATGAAGCGGATTTCGGCGGCGCGCTGCGGGTCGGTGCCGTCGTCCCTGGCACGATTGAGCACGAGCGTGCGCGATGCGCCCGGCGCGCCGTCGGCGCCAAAGGCAAGCTTGTGATAGAGCCGCACCGGTAACGTACGTCCGTTGCGCGTGCGCAGATCGAGGTCGAGTACCTCGGTCTTGACCTCGCCGGGCCCGCCTTGCAGCGTCGTCAATAGTGCGGCGCCGTCGCCCGAGATCAGGTCGGCAAGCTTCAGGCCGCCGGAGCCAACCTGCGCCAAATCCTGATCGAGCCAATTGGCGAGCGTCGCGTTGAGATAAACGATGTCGCCCTTGCCATCGACCGAGAAGAAGCCGGCCGGCGCGTGGTCGAGATAGTCGATGGCGTGCTGCAATTCCTGGAATACGTTTTCCTGGCGCTCGCGCTCGCGCGACACGTCGGCGAGCGACCACACGGTGAGCCGCGCCTCGCGGCGGCTGTCCCCGAGCGGCCGGATCTTGAAGCGCAGCCAGCGCGGCGGCCTTGCCTTGATGCCGGCAACGCGGACCACCTCCTGGGCGCGCTTGCCTTCGCGCGCCGCCTTGAGCAGCCGGTAGATCGCCTCCGAGGCATCGGCATCGCCGATGAACACCCGCTCGACCGGGCGCATGTCGTTGGCATCCGAGGCGCCGATCAGTTCGAGATAGGCGGAATTGGCGTAGACCACGCGGCCCTCGCCGTCGGTGACGACGACGCCGTCGAAGGCGCCGTCGACCACGGCCCGAATTAGGGGGCTGACCGCCGACTTGGCCGACAGCCGCAGGATGCCGCTCGCGAGCGCGAACAGCGAGAACACGCCGACGGTGGCGAGCGCGGCGAGAAACGCCAGGATGAAAGGCTCGGCGTTGTTGCGGCCGAGCATGACAATGGCGCTTGCCGCCGCCACCAAGAGCCCCGCCACCAGCAGTACCAGGATGACGCTGCCGCTGCGCTCGGCCGTGGCGCTGCGGTCGACGGCTTTATGGCCCGGCGCGGCGCCCGTCGGCTCGCCCTGATTGGCCGCGTCATTGGCAGCAATTTGGGTCGTCATGCGCCGCCTCGCAAACCCGGTCAAAAATCGGCCAAAACCTCAGTGCCAAGGGCCGCTGAATCGCGCAAGAGGATTTGCGCATTGCCGCCCGCTATGGGCGCGAATCTCATTATGGGCGCGAATCTCATTGCGCCACCAGCCGGCGCAGCCGCAGCAGATAGCCGATGATTTCGGCAACGGCGCGGTAGTGCTCCGGCGGGATTTCCTGGTCGATTTCCACCGTGGCATGCAGCGCCCGCGCCAATGGCGGGTTTTCGACCACAGGGATGCTGTTGGCTTCCGCTACCTCGCGGATCTTCCGGGCGATGAGGTTGACGCCCTTGGCGACGCAGACCGGTGCGTTCATGCCGCGCTCGTAGCGCAGCGCGACGGCAAAGTGGGTCGGGTTGGTGATGACCACGGAGGCCTTCGGCACCGCCGCCATCATGCGCTTGCGCATGCGCGACTGGCGCAATTGGCGAAGCTTGCCCTTGACCATCGGATCGCCGTCGGTCTGCCGGAACTCCTCCTTCAATTCCCGGAATGACATCTTCTGCCGCTCGTACCAGACGCGATGCTGGAACAAATAGTCGGCGATCGCGACCACGGCGAGAATGCCGACCACGGTGCCGAGCATGCGCATGGTGAGCGACTGGGTGACCGGCAGTATTTCCGCCGGGTCGGCGGACATCAGATTGGCCAGGCGATGGCGCTGCGGCCACAACAGCGCGGCGATCACCGCGCCGAACGTAATCACCTTGGCCAGCCCCTTGGCGAAGTTGACGAGCGCCTGCTTGGAGAACAGCCGGCGCATGCCGGCCGCGGGCGAAATCTTTGAAAGGTCCGGCAGGATCGGATCGACCGAGAACACGACGCGGTGCTGCACCGCGGTGCCAAGGAGCGCCGCGGCCGCCAGCAGTGCAAGCGGAATGCCGAGGACTGCGAGCACGCCGATGACCAACGTCTTGGCAAGGCCGGCAATACCGTGCCCGTCGGTCGGGATCTCGTAGGAATGCGCGAGCAGGCCGCGGAAGGTCGTTTCGAGACTCTGCGCCATGGGCCCGGCGAACACCATCAGGACCAGCACGCCGCCCGCGATCATGAACCAGGTGTTGACCTCGGCGCTGCGCACGACGTCGCCGCGCTTGATGGCGTCGTCGAGCCGCTTCGGCGTCGGGTCTTCTGTCCGTTCGGTATCGTCGCGTTCTTCGGCCATGGGCGTTCAATGGGCGCTCAGGCGTGCGGAGCCATCTCGTGCAGCACGCCGCCTACATAATCGAGGAACAGACCCATCATGCTGCCGAGCACAAGGAGCAGGAACAACAGCCCGATCAGGATCGACGCCGGCAGCGCGACGAAGAACACCTGCATCTGCGGCATCAGCCGCGACAGCACGCCGAGCCCGATATTGAACAAAAGCCCGAACACGATGAACGGCGCCGAGAGCTGAATGCCGATGCGGAACGCACCGGCGACGGTTTTGGTGACCAGCGCCGCGACGTCCCCGGTCGCCGGTATCTCGCCCGGCTCGAACAGATCGTAGCTGTCGTTCAGCGCGGCGATGACGAGGTGATGCATGTCGGTGGCGAAAAACAGCGTGACGGCGAGCAGCATGAGAAAATTGCCGATGAGGGCGCCCTGCTCGCCCTGGGTCGGATCGATGGCGGTGACGAAGCCCAAGCCGAGCTGCTGGGCGATCACCGAGCCGGCGACTTCGAGCGCCGAAATGGTGAGCCGCGCGGTGAGGCCGAGCACGGCGCCGATCAGAATCTCCTCGACCAGCATCACGATCGCCGGCCCGAGCGCGGTGACATCGATGTGGTAGGCGCGCCGGTGCAGCGGCAGCAGCACCGCTGCGAGCACGAGCGCAATGGTCAGCCGCAAGCGCGGCGACACGTTCTGCTCGCCAAGTCCCGGCAGCAGCATCACCATGGTGCCGGCACGGGCAAAAACCAGAAGGAACGCCGCGCCGAGCGCCGGCAGGAAGGAGACATCGATGTGCACGGCCTGCCCCCGCTCAGCCGTTGGTGATGTGCGCGGCGAGCCGGAGGAAATTGTTGTACATCACGTCGGCCATGAACGGCAGCGCGATCAGCATCGCCAGAAAGATCGCCAGGATCTTCGGCACGAAGACCAGGGTGGTTTCCTGGATCTGGGTCAGCGCCTGCAACAGCGAGATGGCGACCCCGACGACGAGACCGACCAGCATCAAGGGCGACGCCACGATCAACAATGTCTCGATCGCGTCACGCGCCACATCCAAGACTTCCGGTCCGGTCATACTCTCCCCTAACGAAACTGTAGCCGCGACGCTGCTTTCAGATCGGCATCTTCAAAATGTCCTCGTAGGCCGAAATCACCTTGTCGCGCACCGAAACCAGCGTCTGCACCGCCGTTTCGGTCTCGGCCACCGCGGTGACGACGTCGACCAGATTGGACTTGCCGGTGGCCACCGCCTGCGCCTGGCCGTCGGACTTTTGCGCGACGCCGGAGACCGCATTGATCACGTCCTTCAGCACGCCGCTGAAGCTCGGCGCCGACTCCGGCGTGGCGGCGGCGCCGGCGGCCCCGCGGGCGAGGCTTGCGGTCTGCTCGCCCATGCGGGCGAGCGCGGCATAGGCATTGGCGGCGGCAATCGGTGTCGGCATGGCGATCAGCTCTTGAGGATGTCGAGCGTGCGCTGGAGCATGCGCCGGGTCGCGGTGATGATGTTGAGGTTGGCTTCGTAGGAGCGCTGGGCGTCGCGCAGGTCGGTCATCTCGACCAGCGGGTTGACGTTGGGATATTTGACGTTGCCGTTGGCGTCGGCGGACGGATTGCCGGGCTCGTGCTTGATCGAGAAGTCGGACCGGTCGGCCTGGACATGGCCGAGCTTGACCACCTGGGCGTCGAGCGAACGATCGAGCTCGGACCGGAACGTCACGATCTTGCGCCGATACGGATCGCCGCCGGTGGCCGGCGCCGTCGAATCGGCGTTGGCGATGTTCTGTGCGATGACCTCCATGCGGCCGATTTGCGCGTGCAGGCCGGACGCGGCGATGGCGAGCGATTTGAAGAAGTCCATGACAGTCCGCTCCGCTTACGAAGTCAGCCTTTGCCGATGGCGAGTTTGATCAGCTGCAGACTGTGGGTGTAGAGGGAGGTCACCGCCTCGTAGTCCATCTGATTCCCGGCAACCTTCATCATTTCGTCTTCGTGGGTCACCGAATTGCCGCGCGGGCGGATCTCGAAGCGCCCGCCTTTGTCGTTCAGGAATGGGGAACTGCCGCCACCGGCCGCGGCGATATGGCCAGCGTTGGTGCGCTCGAGCGCGAGCGAGGCGACCTGCAGCTGGTGCGAGAAATCGGGCGGCGCCAGATCCCGGGCGTGGTAGTTCGGCGTATCCGAATTGGCGACGTTTTCGGCGAGCACGCGCTGGCGCTCCTGGTGCCATTGCATGCGTTCGCGCAGCATCGAAAGGATCGGAAAGTCGGTGAGCGCCATGGCTGACGGCCCTGTTGTACCGGGCAGACTTTGCCGGCCGTATGGTTAATGGCCGGTTAAGGCCGATTCCGTGGCGGCTTTGCCATTAATTCGCCGTTTACCATGCGAATGCTTGCCCAGTCGGCTTCGGGGACGAAATCGGCTATTGGTTTTTAAGAGTTTGTTAGTAATCGCGGCGGCAAATGTTACCCGCGCCATTAACCATTGGCGATCCAGTGGCCGCCAGCATCGGGACGGGGAGAACGGCACATGGTCGCGCGTTTGTATCGGGCGCACCCGCCGCTCGCCGCACCGTCGTCGTGGGGGCCAGCATGTCGGTGAGCGAGTAGGGAGAGGTACGATGGACTTTTTACCGGAATCGCTGCCGCTGCGCTTCAGCCTCGCATTCCTCATCGTGCTCGGCATCATCGGGCTCGGTGCGTGGGCGGTGCGCCGCTTCGGTGCGGCGCGGCTTGGCGGCGCCGGCGCGCGCGGCCGGCAGCCGCGACTCGGCGTGATCGACTACGCCAGCGTCGATGCGCGCCGCCGCCTCATCCTGATCCGCCGCGACAACGTCGAGCACCTGCTGATGATCGGCGGCCCGACCGACGTGGTCGTCGAAGCCAATATCGTGCGCGCCGCCGCCGCATCGCGCGATGTCGCGACCGCGCGTCCCGCGGCACTGGAAACGCTGTCGCGCGCCATTCCGCTGCCGGATAACGGCGATGGCTCCTGGCCGCTGCAGCCCGAAGCCGTGACTCCTCCGGCGCGATCGACGCCGAAGCCCGAGCCGGCCGCCGAAGAAGCGCCGACTTGGCCGTTGCAGCCGCAGGCCGAAACCCCGGGCCCGCCGCCGGCGCGCCCGCAACGCGACACTTTGGCTGCACTGGCCGATGAGCTTTCGGCACGGCCTTCGCCAGCGCCGCCGCCCGCGCGCGGCCGGCCGTCCGGTAGTGCGCGCCCACCGCTGGAGCCGCGCGGCGAATCCCGCAGCGAACCGCGCGTCACGGCCGCGCCGCCGTCGCCGGCGCCCACCGCGGCCGACGCCGCGGCCGCCGATCAAAGCCTCGCCGAGATGGCCCATCGCCTCGAAGCGGCCTTGCGCAAGCCCGGCGCACCGGCCGAAGCGCGTGCGCCAGCCGCACCACCGCGTCAGTCGGCACCGGTCGAGCAAGCCGCCGCATCTGATTCCACGGCGCCGCCTCTGCCGCCGCGCGTCGGCCGCCCGGCGGTCGAGCCGCGGCCCGCGCGCGCCGCCGCACCGAAACCGCCCCAGAGCGCCCCGAGCCCCCAGAACGGCCCGAGCCCGCAAAGCACCCAGAGCCCCACGCTCTACGACAATTTGGAACAGGAGATGGCCAGTTTGTTGGGTCGCCCGACAAACAAGAGCTGAATGATCGCACTTTGTGGCCGCCGCGTCCGGTTCAACACGGTGGCGGCCTCGGTAGCGGCACTTCTGTTCACGGCGACGCCGCTCGCCGCGCAGGACATTAGCATCAACTTCGGCCAAGGCGCCGCGAACGGCGGGATGAACGAGCGCATCATCCAGCTGATCGCGCTCTTGACGGTGCTGTCGCTCGCGCCGTCGATCCTGGTCATGATGACGTCGTTCACCCGCATCGTGGTGGTGCTGTCGCTGCTGCGCACGGCGCTCGGCACGGCGACGGCGCCGCCCAATTCGGTGGTCATCTCGCTCGCGCTGTTCCTCACCGCCTTCGTCATGGGCCCGGTATTCACCCGCGTCTACGACACCGGCGTCAAGCCGCTCATCGCCAACGAGATCACCGTCAACGAGGCGTTCGACCGGGCCAGCTCGCCGCTGCGCGGCTTCATGGAGAAGAACGTCCGCGACAAGGACTTGCAGCTGTTCATGGACATGTCGGGCGAGGCGCGGCCGAAAGGCCCCGATGACGTGTCGCTGCGGGTGCTGGTGCCCGCGTTCATGATCTCGGAGCTCAAGCGCGCCTTCGAGATCGGCTTTCTGCTGTTCCTGCCGTTTCTGATCATCGACCTCGTGGTCGCCTCGGTGCTGATGTCCATGGGCATGATGATGCTGCCGCCGGTCGTGGTGTCGCTGCCGTTCAAGCTGATTTTCTTCGTCCTGGTCGACGGCTGGACGCTGGTCGCAGGTTCGCTCATTCAGAGCTACGGGACGTAGGTATCGGGGATCAGGCATCAGGGGTCAGGAATCAAATTACGCTTCTGACACCACATTCCTGATTCCTGACTAGAACCTATCTCAAAATCGTCTGAAGAGGATGATGAGGCAGGCGAGTTGCACAAAGCCAAGGAAGTTCTTCGGATAAAACTCCCAGCGCACGAGAAGGCGACG
>Ga0335081_10001109_pt1 | contig 42945 bp, 49 predicted proteins | sample Lox_Sample_35_FD_206713 | JGI IMG/M metagenome (GOLD analysis project Ga0335081, IMG submission 206713) | Soil microbial communities from Loxahatchee National Wildlife Refuge, Florida, United States - Lox_Sample_3.5 | ecosystem: Environmental > Terrestrial > Soil > Wetlands | place: USA... | reverse complement strand
ACGACCTTTTTCGCCACTTCGCCTTCGGCCAACGCTTCCGCGGCCGTCGTCGGCACTGCGGGAGCAGTCGCGGACGCGGCGGCGCCAGATTCCGCTTTCGCAGCGGGCGCGGGCACCGGCTCAGCGGGAGCAGCCGCGGCTGGTTTGGCGTTCGGTTCTTCCGGTTTCTTTCCTGTTGCTTCTTTCGCCATGTTGTTTCCTCAAATCTGATTACGCTTCGGGTTTGGGCGCCCGCGATTCCTTGACCCGGATGACGCCGACCGTCTTGCGTGGACCCTTGCGCGTGCGTGCATTGGTGGAGGTGCGTTGACCGCGCACGGGCAGTCCCTTCTTGTGCCGTGTCCCGCGATAACAATTGATGCTCATCAACCGCTTGATGTTGGTCTGCACTTCGCGGCGCAGATCGCCTTCAATGCGGTGGACCTGCAAGGCTGTCGTCAGATGCGAAAGTTGCTCGTCGTTCAAATCTTTGGCGCGGACATTCGGGTCCACGCTGGCTTTTTCGCACACCCGGAGCGCGGTCGTCGGTCCGATGCCGTAAATATACCGCAGCGCAATCCCAATTTTTTTCTGGTCTGGTACTTCAACGCCGATTAATCGTGCCATGGCAACTCCTCTAGCCTTGACGCTGTTTGTGGCGTGGATTGGTGCAAATCACGCGCACCACGCCTTTGCGCCGCACGATCTTGCAGCGCTCGCACAATCGTTTCACCGAAGGTTTTACTTTCATATTCTGTCCTGTTTCTTCACTGCTCTTTTTGCCGGAAGGTAATCCGGCCCTTGCTCAAATCGTACGGTGACATCTCAATCATCACCTTGTCGCCCGGCAACAAGCGGATGAAATGCAGCCGCATCTTGCCCGAGATATGCGCCAGAATCCGATGTTTGTTCGGCAACTCGACACGAAACATCGTGTTCGGCAACAATTCCACTACCGTGCCTTCGACTCGTATGGGCTCTTCTTTAGCCACGTTAAAATCTCTGCGTCTCCTTCTGTCACGAGCACCGTGTGCTCGAAATGCGCACTGGGCGCACCATCGGCCGAAACCACCGTCCAGCCATCGCTCAACATCACCACATCGCTGCCACCAGCATTGATCATCGGCTCGATCGCCAACGTCATCCCCGGCCTCAACTTCGGTCCGTCTCCGGCCCGGCCGTAGTTCGGAATCTGCGGTTCCTCATGCATCTTCCGCCCCACTCCGTGTCCGACAAATTCGCGCACTACTGAAAAACCCTGCGCTTCGACGGTCGTTTGCACAGCGTGCGAAATATCACCCACCCGATTCCCCGCGCGCGCGGCCGCAATCCCCGCGAACAACGCCTGCTCGGTCACGCGTAACAACTGTTGCGTCCGTGGCTCCACCACACCAACCGCAACGGTCGTCGCGTTGTCGCCCACAAATCCATCCAGAACAATTCCCACGTCCAAGCTCACAATATCTCCATACTGGATCTTGCGGCGACAGGGAATCCCGTGAACGACTTCTTCGTTCACCGACACGCAAATGTGCCCGGGAAATCCCTTGTATCCGAGGAACGCGCTTTTCCCACCGTACCGCGCAATGGCTTCTGCCGCGGCCGCATCCAACTCCGCCGTTGTGCGTCCCGGCTGCACTTCACGGGCGACAGCCGCGAGAATTTCCGCAGCGGCATTGCAGGTAACCCGCATGCGTTCAATTTCTGCCGGTGATTTGATAACGATCACAATCTCACATCCCTTGACCCACTTGCAAAGACATCGGTCTGCAAGCGCCTCATGATACAATGTTCGGCAGTTTTCGCAACTCGCTCGTCCGAACGCACCTTGTCAATGAACTCCCTTGCGGCTACAGGTGGCCCCGCATCCGGCCCTTGCGCAAGAAACCATCGTAATGACGCATCACCAGATGGGATTCCACCTGCCGCATCGTATCCAACATCACACCGACATTAATCAGCAAACTGGTGCCGCCAAAGAAACTCGCCGTTAGATAGGGCAGGCGGAAATTGTGCGACAGAATGTACGGAATGACCGCGATAATGGTCAAGAACACCGCGCCGGCCAACGTGACGCGGGTCATCGTGTGGTCCAAGTATTCAGCCGTCGGCTTGCCGGGACGAATCCCGGGCACGTAACCGCCGTAACGTTTCAAATCGTCCGCGATCTGGAGCGGATTGAACTGCGTCGCCACCCAGAAATACGAGAAGAACAGGATCATCGAACCATATAATGTGAGATACGGCACCTGGCCTTCCGTCAACGCCCGCGCCATTTTCTGAAACACCGGCATCTGCATCATGGAAAACAACTTGGCCGGGAACAGCAGGATCGCCTGCGCAAAAATAATCGGCATCACGCCCGAGTAGTTAACCTTCAGCGGCATAAAGGTCTGTCCGCCGCCGAGCATCTTGCGCCCCACCATGCGCTTGGCATATTGGACGGGGATCTTCCGTTCCGCTTCCGTGACGGCGACCACCGCCGCGGTTACCGCCACAGCCATCACCAGCAAGAGAATCGCATGGAGAATATTGAACTGGCTTTCCGGTCCCACGAACAACCGGAACGTCAGTCCGATCGCGCGCGGCAACCGATCCACAATGCCCACGGTAATAATGATGGAAACGCCATTCCCGATGCCGTGTTCGGTGATCTGCTCGCCAATCCACATCAGCAAAATGCTGCCACTGGTGATGGTAATGACCGTAAGAACTTCAAAGCCGACTCCGGGATTGGTCACCAGCACGCCGGTGAAACCTGAGAACAATTGTCCAGGATGTTCGAACGCCTTCGCCAGCAAGAAGCCCTGAATCACGCACAGACCAACCGTCATATAGCGGGAGTATTGAATGATCTTGGCCTGACCGGATTGTCCCTCTTGTTTGAGTCGTTCCAACGAGGGCATGACCGCCGTCAATAACATCATGATGATCGAGGCGCTGATGTAAGGCATCACACCCAACGCGAAAACCGCGCACTGCTGCAAGGCCCCGCCCGTCAGCATGTCGGCCAGTCCCACGATGCTGCCGCCCACCTGTCTCTGGATTTGGGCCATGTAGGCGTTCAGTTCGGTTGGGTTCACTCCGGGGCAGGGAATATTGGCTCCCAGACGCGCAATCGCCACCATGCCCAAGGTGAACAAAATCCGCTTGCGCAGTTCGGGGATTTTCCAGCAGTTAAGAAAGGCGGAGAACATACGCGATCAGCAATTCTTCCTTACTTCTCTCCGTCCGCCGGACGTTTGCCGGCCGTAGCCGCCGCCGGTTTCTGATGATGAATGGACAACAACGGCAATTCTTCGCATTGCCCACCCGCTTTGGTAATCTTCTCGCGCGCCGCTGCGCTGAAGCGCTGCGCTTTGACCGTCAGCTTCTTCTTTAGCTCGCCATTCCCGAGGACTTTGACGCCCTCGAAGTGTTTGTCCACCAAACCTCGTTCGAGCAGCGTTTCGCTGGTCACCGTCGCGCCATCCTCAAAGGTATTGAGGTCTTCGACGTTAATGATCGTGTACTGGGTCCGGAAATCAACATTGTTAAATCCACGCTTCGGAATCCGGCGCAGCAAGGGCATCTGACCGCCTTCAAATCCGAGCCGAATCGTGCCGCCCGCCCGCGCGGTCTGACCTTTGCCGCCGCGTCCACTCGTCTTGCCGTGACCGGAGCTCTCGCCAATACCGAGCCGCTTGGTGCGGTGTTTGGCGCCCGGTCGTGGTTTCAAATTATGCAAACGCATCGTCATCCTAGCTCGCTCCTGTCGTTCCCGGCCGACTCAACCCACGCACCCGCATAATCTCAGATTGAGGACGCAGCTTCAACAGCGCCTCAATGGTCGCCTTGACCACGTTCACCGCGTTGCTCGACCCCAGTGATTTCGTCAAGACATCGCGAACACCCGCGGCTTCAATCACGGCGCGGGCACCGCCCCCGGCAATAATCCCCGTGCCAGGCGAGGCGGGACGCAGCAACACGCGGCCGCCACCGAATACGCCCAACACTTCGTGCGGAATGGTGGCCCCCCGTAAATTCACGTGCACCATGGCCTTCTTCGCCTGTTCCGTGCCTTTGCGGATGGCGTCGGCTACTTCGTTCGCTTTCCCAAATCCCCAGCCCACGTGACCGCGGCGGTCGCCGGCCACCACCAGCGCGCTGAAATGAAAACGACGTCCGCCTTTGACCACCTTCGCGCTACGGTTGACATACACGACTTTCTCGACGATTTCGCCGGTTTCGTGCTCGAGTTCGACTCCCAGTTCTTCAACGACGGCCACAGGGGACACTTCGCTGTCTTTGGAGACGACCGGCTTCGCCAATTTCGGTTTTTTTTCGGGTGACATATTAGAAATTCAGTCCTGCTTCGCGCGCGGCGTCAGCCAACGCTTTGACGCGTCCGTGGTATTTCAGCCCGCCGCGATCGAACACGACGGATGTAATGTTTTTGGTTTTGGCCTGCTGCGCCGCAACCTGCCCGACCTTCTTCGCACCGGCGACGGTGCTCTTGGTGCCCTTCAATTCCGAAGCAACGGTGCTGGTCGCGGCCAGCGTCGCGCCTTTCACGTCATCGATAAACTGCACGTAAATGTGCTTGCCCGTGAAGCAGACGCTCATCCGGGGACGCTCATTCGTGCCGCGGACCTTTTGCCGCAGCCGCAGATGCCGCCGAGAGCGCGCTTCAACTCTGGTTTGGGGAATCATATTTCTACACTCTCTTACCCGCCGGCCGTGGTAACAGTCTTGCCGGCCTTGCGCCGTACTTGTTCGCCCACGTAACGGATGCCTTTGCCCTTGTAAGGCTCGGGCGGATAGAACCGCCGAATCCGGGCGGCCACTTCACCGACCGCTTGCTTGTCCGCTCCTTCCACAGTAATTTCGGGCTTCTTGTCCGATGTGTCGGCAACCGACACCTTGATGCCCTTCGGAATCGCAAACGAGATCGGATGGGAATAGCCGATCGAAAGGTTCAACATCGTTCCCTGTACCGACGCGCGGAAACCGACGCCTTCCACCAATAACTTCCGCGTGTATCCTTCGTTGACGCCCTGGACCATATTGGCGATCAAGCTGCGAGACAATCCCCAGCGCGCCTTGCCGATGCGGTCAAGCTGGGCCGTGGTTGCGACGACCTTGCCGTCTTTCACCGCAACCTTGATGGGGGCCGGCACCGTCCATTGGAGTTTGCCTTTTGGTCCCTCCACCAGAACCATCTGGCCCTTGACTTCGACCTTGGTCTTGGCGGGAATTTCAACTGGTTTTTTGCCGATGCGTGACATAATCCATCACCACACGTACGCCAACAGTTCCCCGCCCACCCTGGCCTTCTTGGCTTCGCGCCCGGTCATCACACCGCGCGATGTGGTCAAAATGGAAATGCCCATGCCGCCGAGCACGCGCGGGACTTCTTGCGAACCAACGTAACGGCGCAGTCCCGGCCGGCTAATGCGGCGAATGCCCACAATGGTGCGTTCCTTCCCGATCATCTTGAGTTGGATTTTCAGCACCTGCCGGCCGTTCTCCTGCTTCTCGGCATAAAAATCGGCCAGATATCCTTCCCGCTTCAGCACCCGGGCGATCTCTGCCTTCAGCCGCGAATAGGGCACGACCACCTCCGGCTTGAGCGCGCGGTTGGCGTTGCGTATCCGCGTCAACATGTCGCCAATGGAATCGGTCACATTCATCGCTTTACCAACTCGCCTTCACCACGCCGGGAATCTTGCCCTGGCTGGCCAGTTCGCGGAAACAAATCCGGCAAATCTGGAATCGCCGAATGTACGCGCGCCGCCGGCCGCAATTCTGACAGCGGTTGTATTTCCGTGCCTTGAACTTCGCGGGCCGACGTTGTTTCACTTCCCATGTCAATTTCGCCATAACGCAATCCTTCAACTACTGAACGGCATCCCGAGCAGTTTGAGAAGCTCCTTCGCTTCGCCATCGGTCGCGGCCGTCGTCACAATCGTCACATCCATGCCGAGATTGTGTTTGATCTTGTCCAATTCCACTTCGGGAAAAATCGTCTGGTCCCGGACCCCCATCGTGTAACTGCCGCGCCCGTCGAACCCGCGCGGGTTCACGCCGCGAAAGTCCCGAATGCGGGGCAGCGCCGCATTGAAAAATCTTTCCAGAAACTCGTACATCCGCGCGCCGCGCAACGTCACCTTGGCCCCTACGGGCATGTCCTTGCGCACCTTGAAATTCGAAATGCTCTTCTTCGCTCGCGTCACGACCGCCTTCTGGCCGGTAATCGTCGCCAATTCCTGCTGCGCCTCGGCGAGCACATCCTTGTCGTGATTGGAGTTAATGCCCATATTGACGACGATTTTCTCCAACTTCGGGACCTGCATGCGGTTGGCATACCGACCGTCTTTGAGGAGTTGCTCCACCACTTCTTTCTTATAATGTTCGTACAACTGGGGCATGGTTCTCCGTTACGCGTTGGCGGGGGCGGCGGCGCCGGGGTGCTTTTTCCGGCGGGCCTCGTACCGCTCCTGTCTCATCACCTTGGAGATATGAATCGCACCTTCCTTGGTGATAATTCCACCTTTCGGATTATTCTGGCTCTTGCGCAGCGCCTTGTGGATCACGTTGACACCTTCCACGACCACGCGTCTTTTCGCGGGGAACGTCGCGAGTACCTTGCCGATCTTTCCTTTGTCCTCTCCCGAAAGCACCACCACGATGTCGTTTCTTTTGATGTTCAAACTGCTCATGGTCTACAAAACCTCGGGCGCCAGTGAAATGATTTTGGTAAAATTCTTGTCGCGCAACTCCCGCGCCACCGGGCCAAAAATGCGCGTGCCTTTGGGGTTGAGTTGCTCGTCGATGATCACCACGGCGTTATTGTCAAAGCGGACATACGACCCGTCGGTTCGCCGCAACGGCGACCGGGTTCGCACCACGACGCACGTTACGACTTCGCCCTTCTTCACCGTGCCATCCGGTGACGCTTCCTTCACGTGGGCCTTGATGACATCGCCGACGCGGGCATAACGCTTCTGATGGCCCAGCACTCCGATGGCCCACGCCACGCGGGCCCCGGTATTGTCCGCCACATCCAGATGCGTCCGAATTTGAATCATGCTTCAACCTTTTCGAATCGCGTCGCTCTGCTCACAATTTCCACCAGCCGCCAGCGTTTCAGCTTGCTCAACGGCCGGGTCTCGACGATGCGTACGCGGTCGCCCACACCGGCTTCCCGTTTCTCGTCGTGAGCGTAAAACTTCTTGTGCTTGGTTACCACCTTCAAGTACTGCGGATGACGGACGCGGCGCGCCACCTCGACCACGATGGTCTTGTCCATCTTGTTACTGATGACTTCGCCCACCACTTCCCGCTGTTTGGTTTCCGTTGTCGTTGGTTCTGTCATGAATCTAAAATCCCGCTCACTTCGCGGTTGGGGCCGGCCGCAGTTGCCGCTCGCGCAAAACGGTTTCTATCCGCGCCACATCGTGCCGCACTTCGCGAATGCGGCTGGCTCGTTCCAAGCGCGCCGTCTGCTGCTGAAGCCGCAGATTAAACAATTCCTGTCGAAGGTCACGCAGTTTGGCCTGCGCCTCGGCATCTGTCAACTCACGTATTTCCCTGGCTTTCATGTTCTGTTGCCTAGCGACGGGCGACAAACCGCGTGGGGATCGGCAGCTTGGAAGCCGCCAGCCGGAAAGACTCGCGCGCGAGTATCTCCGTCACGCCACCCAATTCAAATAAGACATTGCCCGGTCGCACGACCGCCACCCAGGTCTCGGGTGGACCTTTCCCCTTCCCCATGCGTGTCTCGGGTGGACGCTTGGTGATCGGCTTGTCGGGGAAGACACGAATCCACAACTTTCCACGGCGTTTCATGTTGCGCGACAAAGCCACGCGACACGCCTCAATCTGGGTCGTCGTCACCCACGCGCGCTCCAGCGCCTGTAACCCGTACTCTCCAAAGGCGACCGAGGCCCCGCGCCAAGCCACACCGGTGCGGCTGCCACGTTGGGCTTTGCGGTATTTTACTCTGCTGGGCATTAAAGGCATGCTCTAAAATCCTCTTTGAATCTTCGTCCGTTTAACTCGATGTCGCGGCGGGTTGCGCCCCGGATGCCGGCGCGGCTTGGGACGCTGGCAAGGCCCGCTCGCCTTTGCACACCCACACTTTCACACCGATCTTTCCATAAACCGTGTTGGCCTCGGCAAATCCATAGTCGATTTCCGCACGCAACGTGTGCAGCGGAATCTTACCGACGCGGGCCTTTTCGCGTCGCGCCAATTCTGCGCCGCCGAGACGGCCGCCGCAGTTGATCTTGATCCCCTGCGCGCCGAAATCCATGGCGGTTTGCACCGATTTCTTCATGGCGCGGCGGAAACTGATTCGGCGCTCCAACTGGAGGGCAATGTTCTCCGCCACCAATTGCGCATCGGTTTCCGGGGTTTTCACCTCGACGATATCCACGTAGATTTCTTTCTTCGTCAACAGCCCCAGTTCTTCCTTGAGCTTGTCGATCTCCGCACCTTTGCGACCGATCACAATGCCGGGCCGCGCCGTGAAAATGGTGACCCGGGCGCGATTCGCATACCGTTCAATCGCGACCTTCGGCACGGCCGCCGAGGCCAGCTTCCGTTTGACAATGTCGCGGATCTGGATGTCTTCCAGCAATAACGGCGCGTAATCCTTCTTCTCGGCATACCACTTCGACAGCCAATCCTTCGTAACTGCCACGCGAAAACCAATTGGATTCGTCTTTTGTCCCATAGATTATTGTCCGTCTGTCAGCACGATTCGAATGTGCGTTGTCCGTTTGATGATCGGACCCGCGCTGCCGCGTGCCTTGGGTTGCCAACGTTTCAAGCGCGGCCCTTCATTGGCCACCGCTTCCTTCACCTGCAATGCCGCTGCGTCCAGCTTGTAACTGTTCGGATCCGTCGCATTCGCAATCGCGGATTTGAGCGTCTTCTCGACCATGCGCGCCGATTTGCGGGGAATCACCCGCAATACCTCCAGTGCGTGGGACGCGCTCATACCCTGGATCAGACGGGTGACTTCACCGGCTTTGGCCGGGCTCATCCGCATATATTTCGTTGTCGCTCTGACATCCATAAAATCCTTCTTACGAGTTTCTCGTCACCCGCGCCGTATCACCGGCTTTCAAGATGACCTTCTTTTCCACACGTTCTATCAAGGCGCCGCAAATTCTCGGGCGCACTTCCACAACCTTCAACTCCGCCACGACGCGGTCGCCGCGCAGCACAACCAAAGGCATGCCGACGCGTACCCCTTCGAGCATTCCTACGTTCAGCACCACCAGTCGCAGACTGGGATTCACGTCGAGCACCGTCGCAAACTCCAGCGTGCCGACCGCCTGCCCCTTCGCGGCTTTTCCCGTCGCAACCGCATTGCCGGCTGGCTGCTCCGTGGCGGCAAGCAGCGCCTTTGTGCGCTCCAGTTCTTCCGCGACAGCCCCTCGTTTCTCGACCGCTTGCAGCAATCTCTCCAATTGCTCGACCAGACGTTGCCGCTCCGCTTGCGCCAGGTACAATTCCCGGACGCTTTCCACAACCTGTCGTTGGAGGTGCGTCAGGCTATCATCGGCAAAATTCACGCCGAGCGTCTGAGCTCGCAGTTGCGCTTCGCTCCATTTCTTCTGGAACAACTCGCTTTCCGTCCGGGCAATCGCCAAGTTCTCGGTGAGCAGGCGAATGATCGTTTCGTGCTGTTCGAGATCCAGTTTGAGCCGTCGGTTTTCCGCCGTCAGACTCTCCACCAATACACGCAACTCATCGGTGGCTGTGCCGGCTGCGCCGACTGTCGTCGTCGTTGCTATCTGCGCTTCCGCAGCCGCCAACGGCCATGCTCCTACAAAGAACAAACAAATCGCACAAACTTTCGTTCGCGCGCCGCCTCTAGGCACAACCGACCCCCGGTCGCGTTACTTCGCGACCGCTTTCTCGGTGTGCGCTCCGTGTGCCCGGAAGGTGCGCGTCGGTGAAAACTCACCGAGCCGATGCCCAACCATGTTTTCCGTCACAAACACCGGCGTGTGCACCTTGCCGTTGTGAACCAGAAACGTGTGGCCCACAAACTCCGGGACAATCATCGAGCGGCGCGACCACGTCTTGATCGGCTTCTTCTCGGTCGTTTTCAGCGCCTCGACCTTCTTCATCAAATGGCCGTCAACAAACGGGCCCTTTTTCAGCGAACGTCCCATCTTATTTCTTCCTTCTCTCCAGGATCAATGAATTCGAGTACTTCTTCTTGCGGCGCGTATGCCCGCCCTTGGCGAGCTTGCCCCAGGGCGAACATGGATGATGCCATCCCCCACCACCCTTGCTTTTACCCTGACCGCCGCCCATCGGATGGTCCACGGGATTGCGGCACATGCCGCGAGAAATGCCGCGCCGGCCCAACCAACGATTCCGGCCCGCCTTGCCCAACAGGATATTCATGTGGTCGGTGTTGCCCACCTGCCCGAGGGTCGCGTAACACTCGCGATTGATCAGCCGGAGTTCGCCCGACGGCAATTTCACGGTCACGTATTCGCCTTCGCTGGCGGTGATCTGAGCCGCCAGGCCGGCACTTCGGCAAATCTGTCCGCCGCGGCCGCGGCGCAATTCAATATTATGGACCGGCATGCCGGGAATTATTTTCTTGAGTGGCAAAGCGTTGCCGACCGACAACTCCGCGTCCGGTCCGCTCATCACCTTCGCGCCCACCTGTAACCCAAGCGGCGCAATGATATACCGCTTTTCGCCATCGGCGTATTTCAAGAGCGCAATCCGCGCCGAGCGGTTCGGATCGTATTCAATGCCTTCCACCGTGGCGACAATTCCTATCTTGTCGCGTTTGAAATCAATCAAACGATAACGTTGCTTGTGTCCGCCACCGATACCGCGCGACGTCATCCGTCCGAGATTGTTTCGTCCGCCCGTCCTGCGCTTGGCCAGGGTAAGCTTGCGCTCCGGCTTGTGCTTCGTGACGTCGGAAAAATCCGCGAGCACGGTCCCGCGCAGCGACGGCGTTAATGGTCTGAAAGTTTTGAGTCCCATGACAGTTTACGTAAGTTCGATTTTGTCGCCTTCCTTGAGCGTGACGATTGCTTTTTTCCAACTGGACGTCCGACCGAATTGGACGGTGCGTTCCCGGCGGGCTTTGCCACGGACCCGAAGCGTGTTCACGTTGAGCACCTTGACCTTGAACAACAGTTCGACCGCGTGTTTCACATCCACCTTGTTGGCGTGCTTATCGACTTCGAGCTGATACTGGTTCAACTTCTCGCTCAGCGCCGTGCCTTTCTCGGTGACGCGGACGGTTTTGACCACGGTGTACGGATCCTTCATCAGTCCCCCGCCAATCGCGCGCGCAATTTCTCAAGCGCCGCCTTCGTCGCCACGATCTTCTCGAACCGCAACAGTTCATACACGTTCACCGAGTCGGCGGGTTCGACCTTTACCTCCGCCAGATTCCTCGAAGCCAACTTCAAGTTCCGGTCCACTTGATCGGTCACCACAAGGGTCGCCGCGCTTTCCGCAGCAATTTTCTCTAAAATCCCGGCAAACTCTTTTGTCTTATGATTCGCCAACTTCAACTCATCAATGACGACCACGTCGCCCGCGAGCAATCGCTCGCTCAGCGCCTTGCGGAACGCCAGTGACTTCACCTTCTTGGGAACCCGGATCGAATAATCGCGCGGCTTCGGGCCGAACACAACGCCACCGCCCCGCCACAATGGCGACGCAAACGAACCGGCGCGCGCACGGCCGGTGCCCTTCTGTTTCCACGGCTTCTTGCCGCTGCCATGCACCTCGCTGATCTGCTTCGTGCTCGCGGTTCCCGAGCGTTGATTCGCCCGATACGCCGTCACGGTATCATGCACAGCCTGAGTGCCCTTCCCGTTCTTAATGATCAATTCGTCGGCAAATTCGACTTCGCCCTGAGCCTGACCGGCAATATTGATGATGGGCAGCTTCATTTCGCCGCCTTTCCTGCCGGCTTGGCTTTCATTTTCGCATGCCGGACTACCACAAATGCTCCCTGCGGTCCAGGCACCGCGCCTTGAATCATCAGCAGATTGTCGGCTTCGCGTACCTGGACTACGCGCAGGTTCTGCGTCGTAATCCGCCGGTCGCCCATGTGGCCCGCCATGCGCATGCCGCGGAACACGCGCCCGGGAAACAGGCGCTGGCCAATCGCTCCCGAACGTCGGTGCCAACCTTTCGCGCCGTGGGTCATGTCGCCGCCGCGGAATTTGTGCCGCCGGACCACTCCCTGGAAACCCTTGCCCTTGCTCGTTCCAATTACGTCCACGTATTGGCCCGGCTGAAATTCCCTTACGGTGATCTGATCGCCCACATTGAACGGCAGGGCGTCATCCGTCCGGTATTCGCGAATAAATCGTGACGGACTCACGTTAGCCTTTTTGCAATGGCCGACGAGCGCTTTGGAAGCATTCTTCTCTTTGCGCGCACCCAAACCGAGCTGTACGGCGTGATATCCATCATTCTCGGGCGTTTTCTTCTGCAACACGGTGCACGGCCCCGCTTCGATGACGGTAACGCCGACGAGATTGCCGCTCGCGTCGAACAATTGCGCCATGCCAACTTTTTTACCGAGCAATTCCATAATTCCTAAATCTTGATCGTAATATCTACGCCCGCCGGCAGATTCAGCTTCTTCAATTCATCCACCGTTTTTGCCGTCGGATCGATGATGTCCAAAAGACGTTTGTGCGTCCGCATCTCGAACGATTCCATCGACTTCTTGTCCGCGTGCGGCGAGCGATTGACCGTGTGCCGCCAAATGTCCGTCGGCAACGGAATCGGCCCGGCCACCTTGGCGCCGGTGCGCTTGGCCGTCTCGACAATGTCGTGCGCCGACTGGTCGAGCAGCCGGTGATCGTAACCCTTGAGGCGAATGCGTATGCGCTGACTATTCATTTCTTCTGTTGGCCCACCCTCGGTGAATTATTTCTGTCGAGGATCTGCCCCACGACATTTTCGGGTACCTTCTCAAACGCGGCCGGCTCCATCGAATAGCTGGCCCGCCCTTTTGTCAACGAACGCAGCGCCGTGGCGTACCCGAACATCTCAGCCAGCGGCACGTGCGCGTGCACAATCGTCGAGTTGGCGCGCGGTTCGATGTGGCTGATTTTCCCGCGACGGCTGTTGAGGTCGCCCACGACGTCGCCCATGTGTTCCTCGGGCGTGATGGCTTCCACGTCCATGATCGGTTCGAGCATGATCGCGCCGGCCTTGCGCGCCGCTTCCTTGAACGCAAAACTGCCCGCCATTTTGAAGGCGATCTCCGAACTGTCCACCTCATGAAACGTGCCGTCGATGATCTCAATGTGCACATCGACCATTGGATACCCGCCGAGTACACCGGTCTGGGCGGCCTCGAGAATTCCATCCTCCACCGCCGGAATGAATTCCTTCGGAATGGCGCCGCCGACGATCTTGTTCTCAACGACGATGCCAGAGCCTTTCTCGCCCGGCGCAATCGTCACAATCGCGTGACCGTACTGGCCACGGCCACCGGATTGACGGATAAATTTCCCTTCTCCTTCCGCCTTCTTGGTAATGGTTTCGCGGTAAGCGACCTGCGGTCTGCCGGCGGTCGCGCCCACGTTAAACTCGCGGAACATGCGGTCTTTGATGATGTCGAGGTGCAACTCGCCCATTCCGGAAATGATGGTCTGGCCGGTTTCCTGATTCGAGGTGAGGCGGAACGTGGGGTCTTCTTCGGCGAGGCGTTGGAGCGCGGTGGACATCTTATCGCGGTCGGCTTTCGTTCTGGGCTCGATGGCCATCGAGATCACCGGCTCGGGGAACGTGATCGACTCGAGCAGGATCGGATGATCATCGTCACAAATCGTGTCGCCCGTCGTAATGTTCTTCAGACCGACCAGCGCGCCGATGTCACCCGAGTAACACACGTCAATCTCCTGTCGATGATTGGCGTGCATTTCCAACAGGCGACCAATGCGTTCGCGCTTGTTGTTTCGCGGATTGTAAACCGTCAGACCTTTCCCAACCTGGCCCGAGTACACGCGGAAAAAAATCAATTTGCCGGCGTACGGATCGGTCCAAATCTTGAACGCCAAGGCGCAGAACGGGCCGTTGTCGTCGGCCGAGCGAGTTTCGGGTTGTTTGGAGTCAGGATCGGTACCAACAATGTCGGGAACATCCAAGGGGGACGGGAGATAATCGATCACGGCATCGAGCAGCGGCTGAACGCCCTTGTTCTTGAAGGCAGCGCCGCAGATCACCGGGACCAACTCGTTCTTGATGGTCAACCGGCGGATTCCAGCCCGAAGCTGCTCCGCGTCGATCGCCTTGCCATCGAGGAACAAATGCATCAGCTCCTCGTCCTTTTCGGCAACAGCTTCGACGAGCTTCGCGTGCGCGGCTTCCGCTGCCGGTCTCAAATCAGCAGGAATTTCGACGACGTCAAACTTGGCGCCCAATTCCTCGCCGGACCAAATGCTGGCCTTCATCTTGACGAGGTCGACGACGCCTTTGAAATCCGCCTCCTTGCCAATCGGGATCTGAATCGGCACCGCGTTCGCCGCGAGACGTTCGCGCATTTGCGCAACCGCGGCTTCGAAATCGGCGCCCGTGCGGTCCATTTTGTTGACAAAGGCCACCCGCGGGACTTTGTACTTGTTGGCCTGGCGCCAGACGGTTTCCGACTGCGGCTCGACGCCGCCCACCGCGCAAAACACGGCGCAAGCGCCATCCAGCACGCGCAGGCTGCGCTCGACTTCCACGGTGAAATCCACGTGACCGGGGGTATCGATGATATTGACGCGGTGCTCCCGCCAGAAACAGGTGGTCGCCGCGCTGGTAATCGTGATCCCGCGCTCGCGCTCCTGCTCCATCCAGTCCATGGTCGCAGTGCCTTCGTGCACTTCGCCGACCTTGTACACCTTGCCGGTGTAATACAGAATGCGCTCCGTCGTCGTCGTCTTGCCGGCGTCGATGTGCGCGCAAATCCCGATGTTGCGGGTGCGCTCCAATGGCACCAGCCGGCCCGGCGAGGATTTCGCCTTCTTCTCAACTGTCTGTTTTGGTTGTTCTAACACGGCCTGCATTTTCAGCTACAAATCTTCGTTTCTGCACCAAATTTTACAGAGCACGGGCGTCGCTTTCCGCAGCGGATGAATTCGCCTCCGGACTACCAGCGGTAATGGGCGAAGGCACGGTTGGCTTGCGCCATTTTGTGCGTATCTTCGCGCTTCTTTACAGACGCGCCCGTATTGTTCGACGCGTCCAAAATCTCGGCGGCCAGAGCATCGGTCATTGCCGTGCCCTTCCGGGCCCCAGCGTATTGGATCATCCAACGCATTGCCAACGCTTCCTGGCGGTCCGGCGAGACCTCCACCGGCACCTGATAGTTCGCGCCACCCACGCGGCGCGACTTCACTTCAAGCCTCGGCTTGACATTCTCCAGCGCTGACTGCAGTACATCAAGCGGATTCTTATCCTTGGCTTTGTCCACAATCCGGTCAAAAGCTCCGTACACAATGCGCTCCGCCACGGATTTCTTACCGCTCTTCATGATGCACGCGATCAGTCGCGTGACAATTTCGCTGTTGAAGCGAACGTCCCGCGTTCTCGGTCGCAAATCTGCTCTTCGTCTACGCATATCCCGTCCAAATCAATAAACTGTCTTTATGCCGCCGCAGCGGGCTTCGGTGCCCCTTCCTTCGGGCGTTTAACGCCATACTTGCTGCGGCTGCGCCGTCGTTTCTCGACACCCATCGCGTCCAGCGTCCCGCGCACGATGTGATAGCGCACGCCCGGCAAATCCTTCACCCGTCCTCCGCGCACGAGCACAATCGAGTGCTCCTGCAAATTGTGTCCTTCGTCTGGAATATAAGCGATCACTTCCACGCCATTCGTCAGACGCACTTTGGCCACTTTGCGCAGGGCCGAATTCGGTTTCTTTGGCGTGCGGGTCATCACCTGCAGGCAAACGCCCCGCCGCTGGGGACAAGCGTCCAGCGCCGGCGACTTCGAGCGCGCCTTGAGTTGCCTACGGCCTTTACGAACAAGTTGGTTGATTGTTGGCATTCGTTAACTCGTTATCCGCCTCTTACCTGGGCGGGGCAAGGGAGCGCGAAAACTAACATACGCTCCCGGGCAACGCAAGCCCTTTTGAACTGTTCTCATGGGACCGCCGCCACCGCGGCTGCTTGAGGCTCCGCTTTCTCTTCCTGCGGCGGTTCCACGGGCTCGCCCAAGAGTACCAGCTTGACGCCGCGATGCCTCGAAAAACCAGTCCCCGCCGGGATCAAATGACCCATGATTACGTTTTCCTTGAACCCGCGCAGATGATCGACCCGGCCCAGCGTGGCGGCGTCCGTCAACACGCGCGTCGTGTCTTGGAAAGACGCGGCGCTGATGAACGATTCCGTTTCCAAAGACGCCTTCGTGATGCCGAGCAATACCGGTTGAGCTTCGGCGGGTTTGCCGCCTGCTTCGGCGACACGTCTGTTTTCTTCCTCAAACGTGACCTTGTCAATCTGGTCGCCCCAGAGGAATCGCGTGTCGCCGGGATCGACGATGCGAACCTTGCGCAGCATCTGGCGCACAATGATTTCAATGTGCTTGTCGTTGATCTCGACGCCCTGAAGCCGGTAAACCTCCTGCACGTCGTTGACCAGGTATTCCTGCAGGTCTTGTGGACCACAGACTTCCAATATCTCGTGCGGCACCACCGGGCCTTCCGTCAATTGCTGGCCTTTCTTTACCGTGTCGCCACGAAATACAATGATGTGTTTCGAGTGTGGAATGAGATGCTCCTCTTCTCCTCCGGTCTTCGGGTCCTTCACCAGAATTCGTCGCTTGCCGCGAACCGTGCCGGCAAAATCCACCACGCCGTCAATCTTCGCGATCTCGGCTGCATCCTTCGGCCGGCGCGCTTCGAACAACTCCGCGACGCGCGGCAGACCGCCCGTGATATCCTTGGTTTTGAAAACCTTGCGCGGCGTCTTGGCAATCAACGTTCCCGGCTCGATCCGTTGTCCTTCTTCCACGACGATGTGCGCACCTGCAGGAATCGCGTAAAAAGCGGTGACTTCCCCGGCGTCGTTAACCAGATTGACCTGCGGACGAAGGTCTTCCTTGTGCTCGATCACGACCGTGCCCATCAAGCCGGTTGCTTCGTCGAGCTCGCGTTTTATGGTGATGCCTTCGATCAGGTCATTAAACTTGACCAAACCGGCCACTTCCGAGAGAACCGGCACATTGTAGGGATCCCATTGTACGAACACATCCCCCTTCTTCACGCGACCGCCATCGCCGGCGGTGATTTCCGCGCCGACGACCACCGAGTAACGTTCGAGTTCCCGGCCCTCATCGTTCGTCACAATGATCTGCCCGTTCTTGTTAAGCACGACCCAGTTGCCTTCGGAACGTTGTACCGCCCGCAAATCCTGATAGTGGACAACGCCGTCGTTCTTCGCTTTGATCTGCGGTTGTTTGAACACCTGACTGGCAGTGCCGCCGATGTGGAACGTCCGCATGGTGAGCTGTGTGCCGGGTTCACCGATCGACTGCGCGGCGATGATGCCGACCGCTTCCCCGAGCTTGACTGTCTTGCTGGTTGCGAGATTGCGGCCATAGCACATGGCGCAAACACCACGGCGCGATTCACAAGTAAGCACCGAACGAATCTTCACCCGCTCGATGCCGAGTTTGCCAATCGCGTCCGCCGCGGCTTCATCGATTTCGGTGTTGGCCTTGACGATCTTCTTTTTGTTGACCGGGTCGACGATATCCTCGGCCGCGATGCGTCCAATGATCCGTTCGCTGAGCTTGACCACCTCGTCCTCGCCTTCGAAGATCGGCCGCACCCAGATGCCGTTGACGGTGCCGCAATCTTCATTAAGAATGATGACGTCCTGCGCCACGTCCACGAGCTTCCGGGTGAGATAACCGGAATCAGCCGTTTTGAGCGCGGTGTCGGCCAGGCCCTTGCGGGCGCCGTGAGTCGAGATGAAGTACTCCAGCACGCTCAGTCCTTCCCGGAAATTCGAGAGAATCGGGCGCTCGATGATTTCACCAGACGGTTTGGCCATCAATCCACGCATCCCGGCAAGCTGGCGAATCTGTTGGCGCGAACCGCGCGCCTTGCTGTCCACCATCATATAAACGGGATTCAGCTCTGCGCGGCCCTGGTTGTGTTCCATGGCCGCATACATGACGTTGGAGATCTTGTCTGTGGCGTGAGTCCAAATGTCGATGATCTTGTTGTATCGTTCGCCATCGGTGATAATGCCTCGACGGTATTGCTTCTCCACATCGGCCACGTCCTTGAGCCCTTCTTCGATCACCACCGTCTTTTCCTTCGGCACAACCATGTCCTCGATGCCGATGGAAATACCGGCCAGGGTGGCATGCTCAAATCCGAGCGCCTTCAGCCGGTCCAATACTTCGACCGTCTTCTGATGCCCGGCCGTCCGGTAGCATTGCCAGATAATGTCGCCCAGCTTGGATTTATCCACGGGACGGTTGATGAATCCCATCTCAGGCGGCCAAATCTCGTTGAAAATCACGCGGCCCACCGTCGTCTCAATCACCTTGGAGACCGGGTCCCCATAAACGGTCTGGCGGCCGTAATCGGGATTTTTCAGGCGGATCCGTTCGTGAATTTTGACATCGCGTTCATCGCGGCAGAAGAATACTTCCTGAGCATCGGAGAACAGCTTCAGCACCCTCCCATCACCATCCCGATCCTTCTTGCCGCCATGGGTGAGATAATACATGCCGAGCGCAATGTCCTGCGTCGGCGTGGTAATCGGCTTGCCGCTGGACGGGGAGAAAATATTGTTCGGCGCCAGCATCAGCAGTCGCGCTTCCAATTGTGCTTCCACGGACAACGGCACATGCACGGCCATCTGGTCGCCGTCGAAATCCGCGTTGTACGCCGTGCAAACGAGCGGATGAATCCGGATGGCGTCGCCTTCAATCAATTGCGGTTCAAACGCCTGAATCGATAGACGGTGCAGCGTCGGCGCACGGTTCAGCAACACCGGATGTCCTTTGCTCACCTCTTCCAGAATGTCCCAGACTTCCGGTGATTGACGTTCAATCAGCTTCTTGGCCGAGCGAATCGTATGCACCAGACCCATCTCACGCAAGCGTCGGATGATAAACGGCTCGAACAAAACCAGCGCCATCTTCTTCGGTAACCCGCACTGATTCAGCTTCAGTTCGGGACCGATCACGATGACCGAACGGCCAGAGTAATCCACGCGTTTGCCGAGCAGATTCTGCCGGAACCGGCCCTGCTTGCCCTTGAGCATGTCGGCCAGAGACTTCAGCGAGCGGCTGCCCGCGCCGGTAACCGGCCGGCCATGCCGGCCGTTGTCGAGCAAGGCGTCCACGGCTTCCTGCAACATGCGTTTCTCGTTACGGATGATCACGTCCGGCGTGCGCAACTGCAGCAGGTTTTTCAGGCGATTGTTGCGGTTGATCACGCGACGATACAAATCATTGAGATCGCTCGTGGCAAATCGTCCACCTTCGAGTGGGACGAGCGGACGCAGGTCCGGCGGAATCACCGGCAAAACTTCGAGGATCATCCACTCCGGTCGCATCTTCGACGTGATGAATCCCTTCGCGAGCTTGAGGCGCTTGGCGATTTTCTTGCGCACCTGCTTGCTCTTCGTCGAATCGAGTTGGTGCTCCAGTTCGTGCGACAGCTTCCGCAGATCAATCTTTTGCAAAACTTCCTTCACCGCTTCGGCACCCATTTTGGCAGAAAATCCGTCGCCGTACTGCTCGCGCGCTTCGCGAAATTCCATTTCGGTGAGCAACTGCCGCGGCTTGAGCGGCGTTTTGCCTTCATCCACGACCATGTAATCTTCGTAATACAAAACGCGTTCGAGATCGCGCGCCGTCATGTCCAGCATCAAACCCATGCGCGACGGCATGCATTTGAAGAACCAGATGTGGCTGACCGGCACCGCCAATTCGATGTGACCCATGCGCTCGCGGCGGACGCGCGCCAGCGTGACTTCCACGCCGCAGCGGTCGCAAATCACACCCCGATGCTTGATGCGCTTGTATTTGCCGCAATTGCATTCCCAGTCGCGGACCGGCCCGAAAATGCGTTCGCAAAACAGTCCCCCCTTCTCGGGCTTGAATGTCCGGTAATTGATCGTCTCGGGGTTCTTCACTTCCCCGTGCGACCACGAGCGAATGGTGTCTGGCGATGCCACGCCGATACTGACGCGATCGAATACGTCGGTCTTTTCCAGACCGAGCGCGGCGCGGGCGGCGGCCGTGGCGGCCGCGGTAGAGGGGATGGTGGTTCCTGGTTTGGCTGCAATCATAACTTGTTGTCGCCTCCGTTCTTCCCGACGCGAACGTCGAGGCAAAGACTTTGCATTTCCTTCATTAACACGTTGAACGATTCCGGCGTGCCAGCCTCCAACGTGTTGTCACCCTTGACAATGGATTCATAAATGCGCGTGCGGCCCTGCACGTCGTCGCTCTTGACCGTGAGCAACTCCTGCAGCGCGTACGCCGCGCCATACGCTTCCATCGCCCAAACTTCCATTTCGCCGAAACGCTGACCGCCATATTGTGCCTTGCCACCCAGCGGCTGTTGCGTCACCAGCGAATACGGGCCGACGGCGCGGGCGTGAATCTTGTCCGCCACCAAATGGCCCAGTTTCAGCATGTAAATATAGCCGACGACAACCTCCTGATCGAAGGTTTCGCCCGTGCGTCCATCGTACAAGGGAGATTTGCCGTCCTGCTTGACCCAGGAATATCCTTCGACCTTCCGGGCCTGCTCGATCATCTCGTGGATTTCTTTCTCGGTCACGCCGTCGAACACCGGTGAAGCGATCTTTAATCCCAGCGCCCGTGCCGCCACGCCCAGATGCGTTTCCAACACCTGACCGACGTTCATGCGGCTGGGCACACCGAGCGGATTCAAAACGATGTCTACCGGAGTGCCGTCCTCAAGAAACGGCATGTTTTCCTCCGGCAGGATCTTGGCGATCACGCCCTTGTTGCCATGCCGGCCCGCCATCTTGTCGCCGACGCTCAGCTTGCGCTTGCTGGCAATGTAAACTTTGACCTGCTTGATGATTCCAGGGTCAACGTCTTCGCCGCTCTCGATCCGATCGAGCTGCCGGTCGTGCTCCATGTTCAACTCACTGAACCGATGCTCGAATTCGCCAATAATCTCGCGAATCTTGATGCGGATCGGTGAGGGATCAATCTCGATGTGATCGTACACCATGGCCAATTTGCGCAGCAGCGTCTTGGTAATTTTCCGATTGGCCGGGATGATAATCTCGCCTGTCTCGGCATTCACGACGTCCAATGGAATCTTTTCGCCGAGTAGAATGTTGCTCAGTTTTTCCGTCAATTCCTCGCGCAGCTCCGTCGACTTCTTCTTGTGATCTTCCTCAATCTGTTTCTTCTGCCGGCGAATCTCCGTCGGCGTCAGGTTCGGACGGGTCGGCTCCTTGCGAGCCGAGACTTTCACGTCCATCACGATGCCATACGTACCGCTCGGCACCCGTAACGAAGTGTCCTTTACGTCCGCTGCCTTTTCGCCGAAGATGGCGCGCAGTAACCGTTCCTCAGGTGCCAGTTCGGTCTCGCCCTTGGGAGTGATTTTGCCGACCAGGATATCGCCGGGTTTCACCTCGGCACCAACGCGAATCACGCCGTCGTGTCCGAGGTCTTTCAGAGCTTCCTCGCCCACGTTCGGTATATCACGCGTAATCTCTTCGGGACCGAGCTTGGTGTCGCGCGCACCTGCCTCAAATTCATCGATGTGAATCGAGGTGTACACGTCTTCTTTGACGAGGCGTTCGTTGACGAGAATGGCGTCCTCAAAGTTGTAACCGCACCACGGCATGAACGCGACGAGGACGTTGCGGCCGAGTGCCAACTCGCCCGCTTCGCAGCATGGGCCATCGGCCAGGACCTGCCCTTTTTTGACTTTCTCGCCGCGGGTGACAATCGGCTTCTGGTTGAAGCACGTGCCGGCGTTGGAGCGCATGAACTTCCGCAGGTCATAAACCCAGAGATGGCTTTCCGGATCGGTCACGAGCTTGCGTTTCCCCTCCGGCAATTCGCCGTCCTTGGTGATCACAATCCGCCGCGCGTCCACGCTGGCAACCACGCCCGCTTCTTCGGCGACGATGCAGACTTTCGAGTCGAGCGCAATCCGGTCCTCCAAACCGGTACCCACCAATGGAGATTCGCTGCGCAGCAACGGGACCGCCTGGCGTTGCATGTTCGAGCCCATCAACGCGCGGTTGGCGTCGTCGTGCTCCAGGAACGGAATGAGGCCCGCTGCCACCGATACCAGTTGTTTGGGCGACACGTCCATGTAGTGCACACGGTCCGGCTCGACCTCGATGAAATCACTCTTGTACCGACAGGAAACCTTCTCCACCGTGTAATGACCACGGGCATCGATCGGCGCGTTCGCTTGGGCGACGACATAGTTCTCTTCCTGGTCGGCGGTCAGATAATCCACCTGATCGGTGACCCGGCTATCCTTGACTTTGCGATACGGCGTCTCGATGAAACCGAATTCGTTGATGCGCGCGTACAGACTCATCGCGCTGATCAGGCCGATGTTCGGACCTTCAGGAGTCTCAATCGGACAGATGCGGCCGTAGTGCGATGGATGTACGTCGCGCACTTCGAAACCAGCACGCTCGCGCGACAAACCACCCGGCCCAAGCGCCGAAAGACGCCGCTTGTGCGTCAGCTCACTCAGCGGATTCGTCTGATCCATGAACTGGCTGAGTTGGCTCCGTCCAAAGAAATCGCGGATCACCGCCGAGAGCGCCTTCGGGTTGATGAGCTGCTGCGGCGTCATCGTGTCCGTATTGACGTCGAACAATGTCATGCGCTCTTTGACAACGCGCTCGGTGCGCGCCAATCCGATCCGACACTGATTGGCGAGCAATTCGCCCACCGTGCGGAGGCGCCGGCTGCCCAAATGATCGATGTCATCGACCGAACCTTCACCCTTGCGCAGGTTGAGCAGATACTTGATCGCTTCGATCAAGTCTTCTTTTTCCAATACCCGGCTGTCGAGGTCGGCACTCCGATTCAATTTCTGGTTGATCTTGTACCGGCCGACCCGCCCGAGATCGTAGCGGCGGGCATCGAAGAACAACCGATTCACCAACGCCTTGGCATTGGCAACCGTGGGCGGATCGCCGGGCCGCAATCGCCGGTAAATGTCCTTCAGCGCTTCTTCCTGGTCTTTGCAGGTGTCTTTGCGCAGGCACTTGACGATGACGCCGTCGTCGACGGAAATATCGACTACTTTCACCTTCTCGACGCCGAGATCGATCAATTGCCGCGCCACGCTCTTGGTCAACGGCTCAAACGCGCGGCCAACCACGAGCTGCTTCTCGGTATCCATCACATCGGCGATGAGCACCTTGTTGGCCGTCTCCTCCTCGCTGGTGAAATCCTTCAGCTTTACATTCTCAATCTGATAGAACAGTTTCAGAATGTCTTCATCGGTGCTGTAGCCCAGCGCCCGCAGAAAGGTCGTGGCCAGGAATTTGCGGCGACGATGCCGGCGATCCAGATAGATGTTCAGCAGGTCGTTATTGTCGAACTGCACTTCCAGCCAGGATCCGCGGTCGGGAATGATGCGGAAGCCGTACAGCACCTTGCCACTGGTATGCACCGAGGATTCAAAGCAAATCCCCGGCGAACGGTGCAGTTGGCTGACGATGACCCGCTCGGCGCCGTTGATGACGAAAGAACCGGAAGGTGACATGAGCGGGATTTCACCCATATACACTTTCTCTTCCTTCGTTCCATTGGCGTCCTTGAGTCGGAACGTCACGTGTAACGGCCCGCTGTACGTGATGCCCTCACGCAGGCAATCCAGCCAGGAAGTCTTCGATTCACCAATCGTATACTCCACGAAGTCCAACGTCGCTTGCCCATCGTAACTCTCGATCGGAAAGACCTCTTTGAAGACGGTCTGCAATCCTACGTTCTTGCGCCGTCCACCCGTCTCCGCCTGCAGAAACTCTGCATACGAGGCCGTTTGCGCCTCGATCAACGGAGGCGGCTCGATTACGTCACCTAATTTGCCGAAATATTTCCGTTCAGCCATTGATTACTTCCTCGGGCATCGCTGCCCTCTGACCGCATTATTGTGCTGGAACGGAACTCCAAACATTTCTCGGAGCACCCGCCGACCAGCCGTTTCTGCGCACCACATGCGCGCAGCCAAAATAATCACTTCAACTCGACCTTGGCGCCAGCCGCCTCCAGCTTCTTCTTGATTTCTTCCGCCTCTTCCTTCGTCGCGCCTTCCTTCACCGTCTTCGGAGCGCCCTCGACCAAATCTTTCGCTTCCTTCAACCCCAGAGTGGTCACGGCACGGACCTCTTTGATCACGCTAATCTTGTTCGCACCAGCTTCCTTTAGAACCACGTCGAAGGTCGTTTTCGCTTCCGCTGCCGGCGCTGCTGCACCCGCGGCCGGGCCTGCCGCTACCGCGACCGGAGCCGCCGCGCTGACGCCCCATTTCTCTTCCAGTTTCTTCGACAATTCCGCGGCTTCCATCACTGTCAGCCCGCTCAATTGTTCAACAATTTGATCCAGATTCCCTGCCATTTTCTTATCGCATCCTTCCTATCGGTATCGTTGCGTCCCGAAGCCTCGGAACGTTTCCCCCCGAAAGCCTTCGGGGCGACGAGGAACCATTTGTTTTCAGTCCTGTAGCCGACACTTTCGCGAGCCGGAGGCGTGCGAATGTATCGGCTCCGCAATTTATGCCGCGGCTGGGGCCTCTTCTCCTCCCGCTTTCTCGGCGTAAGCTTTCAACACCCGCGCGATTTGCGCTGCCGGTGCACCCAGCACGACCGCAATCCGCGTCGCCGGCGTTTGCAGCAGGCCCACCAACTGCGCCCGCAAGGCGTCCATTGACGGCAGATCCGCCACCGCGGAAATCTCATCCGCACTCAGCGCCTTTTTGCCCAGCGACCCGACTTTGAATTTCGGTTTCTCAAATTCCTTGCCAAACTGCTTCAACACCTTGGCGACAGCCCCAATGTCGGCCTTGTCCTGGCCGACCACGACTGCGGTCATCCCGCCAAAACTGCCGTCGAACTCGGGAAGCTCCGCCGCTTTGATGGCATGACGGAGCATCGTGTTCTTCGCCACGTGACATTCCGCCTTGGCGCCGCGCAGCCGCTTGCGCAATTCCGCAAATTGCGGCACTGTCAATCCCTTGTAGTCCGTCAAAATCACAAACGGCGAGGCCGCCACCTGTTTCTTCAAATCATCAACAATCAGTTGTTTTTCCGCTCTCATGAAAATCGCGCCCTTCTTCAACTCGCCGAAAACTCGTGGTGATCGATCCGAATGCCGGGCCCCATCGTGCTCGACAACGTGCAGCTCTCAATAAAGCTCCCTTTCGATGTCGCCGGCTTCGCGTGCACGACCGCACTAATCACCGCTTTGGCATTGTCTTCGATCGCCTTGCCCTCGAACGAGAGTTTGCCGAACGAAACGTGCAGGTTGGCAGCCTTGTCCATCTTGAACTCAACGCGGCCCGCCTTCACTTCCTTCACCGCCTTCGCCGTATCTTCGGTCACCGTGCCGGTCTTCGGGTTGGGCATCAGTCCTTTCGGCCCGAGCACTTTGCCCAGCTTGCGAACTTCCTGCATCGCCTCCGGCGTGGCAATCGCCACGTCGAAATCCGTCCAACCTTCCTGACACTTCTTGACGAGATCCTCGAACCCAACAAAGTCCGCACCGGCCTCCTTCGCCGCCTGCGCTGCCGGTCCCTTGGCAAATACCACGACATTGACCTTCTTGCCGCTGCCGTGCGGCAGGGCGACGGTGCCGCGCACCATCTGGTCGCTCTGTTTCGGATCGACCCCGAGTTTGAACGCCAACTCGATGGTCTCGTCGAATTTCGTCTTGGGCAGCTTCTTTAGGACTTCGATCGCGTCGCCAATCTTGTATTGGCGCTTCGCATCGATCTCTTTAACTGCTGCGTTGTAACGTTTGCCGTGCTTTGCCATAAACCCTCGAAATTCAGGCTAATCGACCACGTCGATTCCCATGCTGCGCGCCGTGCCCGCGATGACGCGACACGCCGCTTCCTCACTCTTCGAGTTGAGGTCCGCCATTTTTGTCTTGGCGATCTCGATGATCTGTTTGCGCGTGACTTTGCCCACCTTGTTGCGATTCGGTTCGCCACTGGCCGTCGCAATGCCCGCCGCCTTCTTAAGCAACGCGCTGGCCGGCGGCGACTTGGTGATGAACGTGAACGTCTTGTCCTTGTATACCGTGATGACCACGGGAATAATCGTCCCTGCCTGCTTTTGCGTGGCCGCGTTGAATTGCTTGCAGAATTCCATGATGTTGACGCCCTGCTGGCCGAGCGCCGGGCCGACCGGCGGCGCCGGGTTGGCCTGCCCGGCCGGAATCTGCAACTTGATCATCCCAGTAATTGGTTTTCCTGCCATAGTCCCTCGTTAGGCCCGCTCGACCTGCCAGTACTCCAGCTCGACCGGCGTCGAACGTCCAAAAATTGAAACTGAAATTTTTAGCTTGCCGCGATCCGGATCGATTCCCTCGATCACGCCCGTGAAATTCTGGAACGGCCCGTCGGTAACCTTCACCGTCTCGCCCGTCTCAAAGGCGACCTTGGGCGCCACCTTTTCCTGACGCTCCTCGATCTGCGCGAGGATGCTCTCGACCTCGTCCGGTTTGAGCGGCACGGGCCGGTCGCCTCCGATAAAACCGATCAGCCCCGGCGTTTCACGAATGAAATACCACGAGCGATCGATCAACTGATTCTTCTCATCCAGCAATTTCATGTGCACCAGGATGTAGCCCGGATAAAACTTTCGGGTGCTCGTCGTCTTCTTACCCTTCTTGACCTCGGCCACCCTTTCCGTGGGGATGAGCACTTCCTTGATCAAGTCGCCCATCTCCTCCACTTTGATCCGTTTCTCGATGCTGTCCTTGACCTTCTGTTCCTGGCCGGAAAGCGTGTGGAGCACGAACCACTGAAATTCTGTTTTGGTTGTCGCGTCCATTTGGCCTTTCTTCGTCAGACCTTGGTCAGGAAACCGATGATCCTCAGGAAAATCACGTCCGCCAAGGCGACGAAGAATCCCAGAATCAGGATCGTGATGATCACCACAATGGTTGAATCCACCAATTCCTTTCGTGTAGGCCACGAGGATTTCTTCAACTCGGTGGCAACCTCATTGAGGAAGTCGCGCATTTTTAAAAACGGATTCGTCATGTTTCGATTTCCAATCGCCCGACTGTGCTCGCCAGCCATCAGCCAGAAACTTCCGAAGCTGGCACGCCAGGAGGGACTTGAACCCCCAACCTACGGTTTTGGAGACCGTCGCTCTGCCAATTGAGCTACTGGCGTATCCAAATCGCGGTCTCTTCCGCCTCGAACCTCCGTCGGTGTTTACTTTGTTTCCCGATGAGCCACGTGCTTGCCGCACTTCGGACAGAACTTGGTCAATTCGAGCCGCTCGGAGCCCTGGGCTTTCTTGTTCCGTGTCGTTGTATAATTGCGGCTCTTACACTCCGTGCAGGCCAGCGTGATCAATTCTCTCGGCATTCTCGATAATTCTCCAACCTTTCGAGCGTTACTCCAGGATGTCCGTCACCCGTCCCGCGCCGACCGTGCGGCCGCCTTCGCGGATGGCGAAGCGCATCGTCTTTTCCATCGCGATGGGGGTGATCAGTTCCACTTCCATGTTCACATTGTCGCCGGGCATGACCATTTCCACACCCTGCGGGAGTTTCGCCATCCCGGTCACATCCGTTGTTCGGAAATAAAACTGCGGACGGTAACCATTAAAGAAAGGCGTGTGACGACCGCCTTCTTCCTTGCTCAGTACATAGACTTCGGCCTTGAATTTCTTGTGCGGCGTGATCGAGCCGGGCTTCGCCAATACCTGGCCGCGCTCGACTCCCTCTTTGTCAATCCCGCGCAGCAACGCGCCGATGTTATCGCCGGCTTCCGCCTGATCGAGCAGCTTGCGGAACATTTCCACGCCGGTCACGACCGTCTTCTGCGTCTCGCGCAGCCCGACGATCTCGACTTCATCGCCGACCTTGACCGTGCCACGTTCGACGCGGCCTGTCGCCACGGTCCCGCGCCCGGTAATCGAGAACACGTCTTCGACCGGCATCAGAAATGGCTTGTCCTTTTCACGAGTCGGCTGCGGAATAAATTCATCCACGGCCTTCATCAGTTCCAAAATTTGCTTCTCGGCTTCCGGATCGCCCGCCAAGGCCTTGCTGGCGCTCACGCGGATGACCGGGGTCTTGTCGCCGGGGAACTGATAGGAGGAAAGCAATTCCCGCACTTCCAACTCGACGAGGTCCAACAGCTCGGGGTCGTCCACCAGGTCCACTTTGTTCAAGCAGACCACGATCGCCGGAACGCCGACCTGGCGCGCCAGCAGAATGTGCTCGCGCGTCTGCGGCATCGGACCATCCGCCGCGCTGACCACCAGAATCGCGCCGTCCATCTGCGCCGCACCGGTAATCATATTCTTGATGTAGTCGGCATGACCGGGGCAATCGACATGGGCGTAATGGCGCTTTTCGGTCTCGTACTCGACGTGCGCCACAGCAATCGTGACCGTTTTCGTTTCGTCGCGAACTGTTCCGCCCTTGGCAATATCCGCATAGCTCTTGACCTCGGCTTTGCCCTGCTTGGCCAGCACCTGCAAAATCGCAGCGGTCAGCGTGGTCTTACCGTGATCGATGTGGCCGATGGTGCCCACGTTCGCATGTGGTTTCGTCCGTTCAAATTTGCCTTTGGCCATATTCTCCTCCTGTCTGCTTTCTCAATTATCTTCTATATGGTCGCGATGACCTCGTTTGTTACTCGCTCCGGTCCAACTTCCGCCCGACTCCCATTCTGGAGCCCACGATCGGGATTGAACCGATGACCTCGTCCTTACCAAGGACGTGCTCTACCATCTGAGCTACGTGGGCACTGTCTTTGTGCAGAGCGATTTGCGTGATTGCCTCCGGCCATATCCCCTCAACCACTTCCACGGCAAAACCACTAGACACAAAAAGACGCTAGAACCCCCCTTGCGTTTTCTTCGTTCCAAGAAAACCAGCAGTGGGTTCTGCTACGCCCTATTTAACTGTTTGTCGATTCCTCCCCCGAACTATCGGGTCGGGCCGACTATAACTGATTCCTTCTCAGTGTCAATACTCGCTTGCAAGTTTTTTGCCGGGCCGAATCCTCATGGGAAAACCTCAGAAGTCGCCGCCAGTTGCGGGTTCAAATTTCTCCTGGCGTCGCACTGAAAACTCGGCGTCAGGCCGTTTCAACAACGGTTGAAGACGGCGTGGCAGGAGCCGGACTTCCGAGGATGTTTTTCCATTTGCGCATCGCATCCAGCACAATCACCACGGTCAGTGCCAACATGATCGACGCCAGCCAACACATGATCTGCAGTGAGATTTGTTGGGAGGGCTCGGCCGCCGGAATCTCCTGCCACCAACCCTGCACGCTCTGGACGCCCGCGGTCAGCACCGTGACGATTACAAACGCGAACGGGATGCCGGTGCAAAGCGCATACTTCCGTTTGGGCGCGTGATTGAGCAGATACGTCGTCCCCACCGCCAAGGCGATGGCCGCCAGCAACTGGTTCGAGATGCCCAGCATCCGCCAGAGCGTGTTGATATTACCGGTGTAGAGGAGATACCCCCAGCAGAAGCACGTTACGAAGCTCATCAGAATATTCATCCCCCAGCGCGGCTTGCCGCCCATCTGAACAGCCGTCTCCTGAAAAATGAAACGCGCCACCCGCGTCCCCGTCTCTAATAGCGTCAAGATGAACAGCGCTTCGAACATGATGACGAAGTGATACCAGTAACTCGTCAGCCCTTTCAGCACCTTCGAAAAGATCGAAGCCATACCCACCGCCAATGTCACCGCTCCGCCAACCCTGCCGACCAGTCTTTCGCCCGTCTCGCGCTCCAATTCGGTCAATTGCTTCGGCGCCAAATCCCAGCCGTGCTCCGCCTGCGCGCTCTGTACCATCTGAACGTAGGCCACCCGTTGCGCCGGCTGGTCCTGCGCCACATTGATTGCGAAATAATCGCCGGGCTGCAGAGCGCACGCCGCCACCAGCGCCGTTACCGCCACGAATCCTTCCACCACCATCGCGCCATAGCCAATCGGCCGAATATCGGATTCCCGATACAACATCTTCGGCGTCGTCCCCGAGGCGATCAATGAATGAAACCCCGACAACGCGCCGCACATGATCACGATGCACACGAACGGCCACACCGCGCCCGAAACCACCGGACCGCCACCGCTCATAAACGGAGTCGTCGCCGGCATCTGCAGTGTCGGATGCGCCAGGAAAATTCCCACAGCCAACACCACCATCACCCCAATCTTCATGTACGAACTCAGATAATCGCGGGGACACATCAACAGCCATACCGGCAAGATCGAGGCAATGAACGCATAGATCGGCAGCATCAAGCACAGGGTGGGTTTATCGAACAGCAACCAATGAGCGATGCCGGAGTCCGCGAAGGGTTTCCCAAGGAACACACCGAGCATGACGATCGTCACGCCAATCACCGACGCTTCCACGATTTTGCCGGGGCGGACCTTGTACATCCAGAAACCGGTCGCCAGCGCCGCCGGGATCGTGATCGCGATCGTGAACATCCCCCACGCGCTCTCGCTTAATGCGTTGACCACCACGATGCCGATGCTGGCCAGGATGGTGATGATGATGAACAAGGTGGCGATGGAGGTGGTGACGCCCGACAACGGACCGATATTCGCCCGCGCAATCTTCGGCAACGACATTCCGTCCTGACGGACCGACGCCCAGAGAATGACGAAGTCGTGTACCCCGCCCGCCAGACACGCGCCGATGATGATCCAGAGAAAGCCCGGCGCGTAACCCCATTGCGCCGCGAGCACCGGCCCGACCAAAGGTCCCGGCCCGGCAATCGCCGCAAAATGATGACCGAACAAAACGAGCCGATTCGTCGGATGATAATCGACGCCGTCCTTCAGCCGATGCGCGGGCGTCACGCGACTATCATCGAGCACGGCCACTTTCGCGGCGAGAAACGCGCCGTAGAACCTATACGCGACAGCAAATGCGGCCAGCGACCCAATGATCAGCCACAGAGAATTCATTGCCTCGTCCGCTCAGCGTAACAGATTCTCGCGTCCTCGTCACGCGTTTCATGAGAGCAATTGTGAAAAGCCCGGTTCGAATGTAGTCGCAGGCTTTACGCCTGCGTGAAGTGTCTCGCATCACGCGCTACCATTCGACAATCGTGTTTCGCTACCCTCGTTTTGGCGTTACGGAGTTATATATAGCACTATGCATATATTTCCGGCAGGTGCGGCATCTCCTGCAAACGAGAGTGGCGGCGGGAGTTTCGGAAACGTAGGCGCAGGCTAAAGCCTGCGGCTACATGAAGACGGTATACAATGTCCGCGACTATCCTACCGACGGACGCCCTGGAGATGTTTGCCGCGGCGTTTGCCGGCTTTCAGGTCCCACAAAAGCCAGTCGTCGTCGGGTACAAATCGCTTGAGTTTGCGGTCCCAACGGCGAGGCAGATGCTTGTTCAGGTTCGCAAGGAACGGCAGGAGCGGACGTTTGGGCGGGAATCGCTTCTCGTAATCGTCGAGTTTGATCTCCTGCTTCCAGCCGAACTTCTTGCGGAAAGGTGCGAAGCCGAACCCATCGAAGAAATTCTCGCCGCCGACCAACGGGATGTACCAGAGGCTCGGAATGGCGCGCAGGTTTTGTTTGATTGGCACTTCCGCCTCCAGGCGTTCCAGCAGAGCGGTGCCCAGCGGATCATTCTTCAGATGCTCGCGCAACTCGTCCAATGTGGGAAAGGTTACGGGCGGACTAACGAAGAGCACGGGTTTGTGCTGCAACGTGGCCATGATGATCTCGTGCGGCGTGCCGACGCTGTAGATGTTGGTGGGGCAATAGGAAATGCTAAAGTCGCTGGTGTCCACCATGCGCAGGTCGATGTGGAGCGTCTCCCAAAACTGGCGGGCGCACCACGACCGGGCTTCCGCGCCTTTGCGGCCGCTAGCATACGTCCAGCGTTTGCGAATTCGCTCGCCGCTTTTGACATCTTCGCGACCGTACTCGTGCAATCCGCGCACGTCGGGCTTGAACCAGGGATCGAAGACGGTCACGCCCATCGTCTCGAGAAATTCGCCGACGCGATTGCGCCAGCCGAGCTTCTTTTCCGCAGCGCGGGACGCGACGAAGTCCATCGGGCCGGACAAATACACGCGGGCACCTTGCAAGAGGCCGGTCGAATTTGAACGCTTCATTTGCGCGGATGGTATCTGTGAGCGATTCTATTCTCAAGTCGCAATCGGGAGGGCAACAACATGACCTATCATTTCGCAATTGAGCCGCTCGTCGCATTGATCGCGGGGATTCTGATTCTGGCTGTGCCGCGACTGCTGAATTATATCGTGGCCATTTACCTGATCGTCATCGGGATTGTGGGAATCTTCGGAAGATGAAGGGATTTGGAGCTGTTCGGCGTAGCCGCAGGCATTCACGTCATTGTTGAAGCAAACGTACGCCGGGCGCTCCTTCCCCGCGACTTTGCGGAGCCATTGGCGCCCGTGGTGAACTGCATCTTTGCCGGGAAGCATTCCCGGGCGCTAGCTGGATCGGGCATGCTGAATTCAGCCGTCATGTGAGACCTCCTGACGCGTGCCCGTTTGACAACGGTCTTATCGTGCCCCCGAATCGGCAAATTTCACGCTGCCCGTAAGAACATGGATCAGAAGAAGAAAATGACAGCTCACCCCGTTCCGGCGCCGGAAGTCGAGTGCCATCACTCTTCGGAAGATTTGTCTGAAGAACCGGGCGGAGTTGTTTCTTTGACTTCTGTCTTCGGCGCCTTTGGCTTCTTCGGAATGCCATGGGAGAGATCAATGATTTTTACGAGCATGGCGCCTTCCTGCTTATCCACGAGCGTTAAGAATCCTCCCGCGGCTGGAGGACCAACAAATTTGCCCTTGTCAGTCTGAAACGCATATTTGTCTCCCACCTGCTTGATCCTGAAGGATCCACCTTCGCGGTTGCGCCTAATGCCCTCAGGAGTTTCCACCCAAAAAGAGGATTTTGTCGGATCTCCCGCACGCCCGTGGCCCTTTCCAGGAATATACTGGATCCTAACTTCGTCCCCGTCTGCCAACTCACCCCCATTGACGTCTACGAGTGTGAAACCCTGCTTGGAACCAATCTTGTCACCCATCAAATCCAGGGCGTTGCCAGGATCCGCGGTCAGATATTTCCCATCCACTTCAAAGGCCACTGGCTTGTCCACGGCTCCGGCGGGTTTCGAGGGAGCGGCAGGTTGAGCCGGTTCTTTCGCAGGCTCAGACTCTGGGCGGGGCATGACTTGAACGGCGCTTCGCGCAGGAAGGGAAAAGAGCAGTACGACAGCAGAAGCCATCAGCGTCAGAGAGGATTTTTTCATGATGAAAACCTTGCCCGTTTGTAAGACCAGCATTGCGCCAAGTCAAGCTCTGCTTCTCTGAGCCAGGTAGCCCAACACATCGAAGAGAAATGCCGCCACGGAGCGAGCCCCTCACGCGCTTGCGATGAGTTGGGGCAATCACTCGCCGCTCCTGAACTGATCCTCCTTGTGTCCAAAGAGCATATTGAAAGTAGTTAGCGATCCGTAGGAACGCGTGATGTATTGCTGAAACTCCACCTTCTCCGCGTCCGAAAGTTTTTCGTGGCCATTGATCTTCTGTTCCAGTACGCGCAGGTTGTTTCGAACCATCACGATTTTGTGAAAGAACACATCCAGCAGAACTTCCTTCGGTTGCAGCGCGGCGTCCGCAGGGTGCAATACCATCCGCCCGCCGCGCCAGCGGTTGCCGAGTTGTTCGACCACCTGACCCGGTCGTTCTACGCCGAGTTGCGCCAACACAGCTTGGATCGTCTTTTCGATGAACTGAGACAAAGGCATTTCCAAACCGCTCACCGAAGCGCGCGCCTCGAAGGGCTCCAATTCGCTGTTCTCGGGCGCGATCGTCCGCGTCGCATCATCAAACCGAATATCGGCCGTGTGTTCCGTAACGGTTTTGACGATACCCATGCCGTGCTGTGGATGTTTGACTCTCATTCCAACGCGCAATTCTTGAATTTTCATGATGTGCCTCCTACGGAAAACGATCCGATGGCCCCCGCAAAATCTCTCGCCGAAACTGAGTTCCCAGAACCGGGCGCAAACTTCCGTCCTCGTCTGAAAATCCAGTCCGCACCAACGCGCAAAGCTTAACACCGCTTCCGGCCCTTGCCCAGTTCAATGCGCCGATTGCCGACGCACCCTGCCGGGTCTTATTCTCCAAGCGGCGCCCAGTTCGAGTCGCGAAAGACCATCGGCAAACGCATTTCCTGCCCATTGGCAAACCGCGATAGGTACGTAATCGCCCTTTTCGTTGCGGCCCGCACTATCTGCCATCGTTGAACCGTGCTACATTCGCGCGGCACAATTCCTGCCTGTTTGGCAACGGGAACAAATCTATGTCGAAATGGAAGGACATCACCAAATTGACGGATCGTGAAGCAAAGAAGCGCGAAGCTGAATTCGAGGCCGAGGCGCTGGCCACGCTCGCCGCAGACAATTCTCAATCGCCGACAAATTCACCTCCGCCGCCCCCTCCGCTTCGCGATGGCATCCAGATTTCTCTCACTGAGAACGGACGCACGATGGTCTATAACAAACTGGAGAATGTTCCTCTGGCCGTGCGACAAAAGATACTGAACGTGTGGGTCTCTCCTGCAAGCGCGGCGGAGCCAACGGCCTCGCCGGCCGTCAATCAACCATTGCCGACCCCGGCTCCGCGTCGCAAATCGCTGCGGGTCGCGATGACGCTCAATCTTGTACTGCCCGGTTTGGGCCAGTTCTATTTCGGCCAGCCAGTGATGGGCAGTGTGTACACACTTGGATTCATTGCCTGCTTTGCATCGATGTTCGTCAAATTCCTGCGAGGTTACTTTGACTATTTGCAGCTCAGTACCAGCGGCGACATTCTCGAAACCGGCAATCTCGAACACCTCGCCCGTGCTTTCACGGTCCACCTGCTCGTCGGACTGACGGTCGCCAGCATCGCCATCTACGTTATCTCATCGATTCACCTGGCGCTGTCCTATCGCTCGAGATAAGTCACATCTCAGTCGTCGTCATCCTGGCTTCCGTGTACGAACACGAAACCGGCTCGTGTGGGGGGCGGCATCCGCGAACCGTCGCCACGGACGGCGCGCCAGACCACTTCATTCAGAAGGAAGTCATCGACGGCGTCTTCTTTCGAGAAATCCATCTTCTGTGATTGCCGCGTTCCCCAAGAAGTCTTGACGGTGCGCTCATTGACATCGATGCGTGGAGGGAGAGCCGTGTACGGACGCTCATCCGACTTGGCTTGGAATGAATTCAGCATCGGCGTGGCGGCGGAGTCGAACTGCGACATCGGCCGCAACCCGAGAATCAATTCGATCGTTCGCAACATGCTGCTGGTCGAATACATGGTGGAATCGACGAACCCATGTTTGACGTACGGACTGATCACAAACGCCACGGTGCGATGTGCATCCACGTGGTCGGCGCCATTTTGGGCATCGTCTTCGACGACAAAGATGGCGACGTGCGGCCAGAATTTGGAATGCGATACCGCATCCACGATTCGTCCCAGCGCCGCATCGTTATCGGCCACGCAAGCGCGCGGCGTCGGTTTATTGAGTCGCGTTCCGAAAGTGTGATCCGCCGGCAAGCGAACGATCTGCAACCGGGGCATATCGCCTTGCGCTTCGAACCCTTTCAAATCGCTGATAAAGCGGTCGGCGCGTTTGGCATCGGGATAATCCAAATCGAACCCGCGGTAGCCCTCGTCGATGTGGCCGCGCAAGGCTTTGACCCGCGCCACGCAAGGATCGGCGGGCGTTTTGCCGTTGGCGACAAATTCCCCGTAGCTGCGATAACTCACTCCTGCTTCAGCGGCTCGATCCCAAAGATAACCGCCCGCCGGTGTCGCCATCGGATAGATTCCCTCGGCGGGATAGGGATATTTCCGGCTGTGGTTGTGACCGTATTGGAGCGGCCAGAGCTTTTCGACGAAGTCGCTCGCGTACGCTCCCATGCTCCACTCGTGGCCGTCGGCGCTGACTTCGGCATCGGCATAAAAGTTGTCGAGCAAAACGAAATCTGTGGCCAATTGATGCGCATTGGGGGTGACTTCCTCCCCAAAAAGGCAGAGGTTGGTGTCGCCGTTCCCTTGCGGGAGATCGCCCAGAACCTGATCGTAGGTCCGGTTTTCCTTGATGATGTAAATGCAGTAACGAATCGAGTCTGGCGCGAAAGTGGTCGGCGGCACAGGCGTCTCGGCCTTCAATGGACTGCAGCGGTAGGCTTGCGCTGTGTAGGCGGTCAGTTGCGCCCGGGTCGGAATATCGATCACACTCAACGTCCCGCGCAGAAGCTCCGCGATATATTGCGGCAGCGTTTCAAGCCTCGGCTTTTTGCCCGGCGCCGGTCCGCCGGGATTGGCCTTCGAACTTCCGCCTTTCCCGTTCGCAACGAGCAGACGTTTTCCATCCGGCGTCACCCGAACCGATGTTGGATACCAACCGACAGGAATGAAACCGATCGAACGGCTGCGTCCGGGCCGGCTGACATCGAATACGGCGATGTCGTTATTGTCGGCGTTGGCGACGAACAATGTTTTCTCATCCGGCGAAAGGGCAAGACTATTGGGCGTCGAACCGGAGAGCGCGTTCGGATAAAGCGATGCAGTGAGCGTTTCCAGCATTTTGCCGGTCGCGGTATCGAACACGCTGACGGTATTGCGGTTGGCATTCGCGACATAGAGCGTCTTGCCGCTTTTGGTTAGGACCATTTCATTCGGATGTTCCTGTGTCAGCCAACGGGCGACGACGGCATTCGATTTCAGATCGACCACCGCAATGGATGCCTCGCCCCACAGGCTGACGTAAAGCCGATGGCGCCGGACATCGACGCAGCAGGCGTATGGAAACGCACCACTGCGGTTCAGGGTGGTCTCCGTGCTGGCCGGATGCGTGTCATCCGCCACGTTATTCGTGTCAATCGGCCCGGACTCGATCGGAATGTCCATCACTTTTGCGGTTTTGAGATCCACGACGGAAACACTTTCTCCCAAGAGATTGGCAGCCCATAATTTCCGGCCACGCGGGTCTACGGCGAGCCCCGACGGAACTCCGGTGCTTTTGACGTCGCGCAACGCGAGTTCGTGGTGGTCTGAGAGAACCCCGTCTTTGAAATGAAATTGATGGATCACTTCGGTGCCCGCTCCGCTGCAAAAGAGAGAGGAACCATCCTTGGAAAACTCGATTCCGTAGAAGGCTTCTTTCAACGGCACATTCGTCACCACCTTCTCGGTTTCCAAGTCCACGATCATGATCCCGTGTTGGCTATAACCGCTGTGCAAGATCGCCGCATAACCGCCCCGCGGATGAACCGCGACATTGACTGGAAAATCGCCCAACTGAATCTGCGCGCCGGCGGGACGTAGCGACCACTGATTGGGAAGGAGAACCGATCCATCGGGTCGATGCCCCGGCAACGTCACTTGCGCACTCGCGCTGGTGAGTAAAAGAAGGAAAATTGAGAGCCATCCAAGAGCGCCGAACAAAACTGGTTTCCGTGTAGCCGCACCGTTGCCGCACACGACGGCGGCGTCTCGAACGACTCGGCTTACGGGCGCGTCTTCCCCGCGCAGGCTAAAGCCTGCGACTACAGTGTTGTTAGAGACTCCAAGCATGTGATATTTCCCTCGTAACCGTGCGCCCTGGCTGGCCAGGCTGCAAGGAACGGCAATGTGCCCGCCCCTGTCGCCCCGACAAGCAAGCGAAAACCTGCATTCCAGCCGTAATGGATCGTCCAAAGTCGTGCCATCTTTCGTCGCGCTGGTGATTCTAACACAAACGGGTCCGTTGTCGCAGCGATTTATGTTCGCGACTTCTCATTTTCCCCGGATGGATCGATCGCCAGACTCCGGCAACTTTTACCTTGCCGGTCGAAATCCACTCTTTATAATGCCTTGTAAAGGGCGAAGGATTGGGAATCTCGCGCCGACGGGTCGCCGCACAACGGAGAATATGATGATCAAGAATCTTGCCCCGAAATTGTCCGACGCTGAATACGAGAAGAATTTTGCCGACATCAATCCGCCGTTTGCGCCGTACAATGCCCGGGTCGAGGCCAACCGCTGCCTGTTTTGTTTCGATGCTCCCTGCACGCGCGCCTGCCCGACGCATATCGACATCCCGGCCTTCATTAAAAAAATCGCCTCCGGCAACATGCGCGGCAGCGCCAAGTCCATTCTCGATGCCAACATTCTTGGCATGAGCTGCGGACGGGTCTGCCCGGTCGATTCGCTTTGCGAAGGCGCCTGCGTTTACAACGAACGCGATACCGAGCCGATCCAAATTGGCCGGCTGCAACGCTATTCCATTGATTGGTTTTACGAGAATTGGGAGAAGACAAAGCAGATGTTTAAAGCCGGCAAGCCGAATGGCAAGAAGGTGGCCTGTATCGGCGGCGGACCGGCCAGCCTGTCGTGCGCGTTCTACCTCTCCCAACTCGGTTATGCCGTCACCATATACGACAAGAACGACAAGCCCGGTGGCCTCAACACCTACGGCATCGCCCGTTATAAGATGAGCGCCGAGGAAGCGCTCCAGGAAGTCAAACTCGCCGAGCACGTCGGCGTGAAATTCAAACAGAATTGCGAAGTCGGCAAGGACATCGCGGTGGACAAGCTCCTGAAAGAGAATGAGGCGATCTTTGTCGGCATCGGTCTCGGGCAGACCGAAGATCTCGCCATCCCGGGCGAAGACTTGTCCGGTGTCGTCGACGCCATCACCTTCATCGACGAACTCAAACACAATAAACTGCGTGACGTGCGCGTCGGACGCCACGTTGCCGTCATTGGCGCCGGCAACACTTCGGTGGATGCCGCCACGCAGGCCAAACGGCTCGGCGCGGAGATGGTGATGGTGTTGTATCGCCGCGGTGAGGCCGAAATGCCGGCCTACGATTACGAGTACGAAATCGCCAAGAAAGACGGCTGCGTTTATTACTTCCTCACGGCCCCGAAACGCATCGTCGGCAAGAAACACGTTGAGGGCATCGAGTGCGTGCGGATGAAGCTCGGCAAGCCGGACGCGTCCGGCCGACCGGCGCCCGAGCCGGTTCGCGGGAGCGAGTTTGTCCTGCCGTGCGACATGGTCATCAAATCGCTCGGGCAACAGAAACAGCGCAACTTCATCGAGAAGAAGCTCGGCCTGAAAACCGATAAGCGTGGCCGCGTCGCTGTCGATGAGAAAACCTTGCGGACCAGCAAACCGAAGTTCTATGCCGGCGGTGATTGCGTCAGCGGCGGCAAGGAAGTCGTCAACGCCGTGGCCCACGGCAAACGCGCGGCGTGGGCGATTCACAAACAAATCACCGGTGAGGACCTCGATTTTGAAGGGCTTTGGAAAGACGAGAAGCTGCGGCGCGTGGCCAACACGGCGGAATATCAGTACGCATGATTTAACCTGTAGCCGCAGGCTTTAGCCTGCGAACGGAACGCACCCTAAAGGGATACGGCTACATCAGGAGAAGAGTTTATGGCTGACCTAAGCATCGAATTCGCGGGCATCAAATCACCCAACCCGTTCTGGCTGGCCAGCGCCCCGCCCACCAACAGCGCCGGGCAGGTCCAGCGCGCGTTCGACCTCGGCTGGGGCGGCGCGGTGTGGAAGACGCTCGGGGAACCGATCATCAACGTCACCTCGCGCTTCTGGGCGGTCGATTACGGTCCGACCCGCATGATGGGCTTGAACAACATCGAGTTGATCACGGCGCGCCCGTGGGACACCAACATTCGCGAGATCATTGAGACGAAGAAGAAATATCCGAAGAATGCGCTCGTCGTCTCCTTGATGGTCGAATCGAAAAAGGAAGCCTGGCAGAAGGCCGTCAAGGAACTCAACGATACCGGCTGCGACGGGCTCGAATTGAACTTTGGTTGTCCCCACGGCATGAGCGAACGCGGCATGGGCGCCGCGGTCGGTCAGGTGCCCGAATACACCCAGATGATCACCGAATGGGTGAAAGAAGTGGCCGAGGTGCCCGTGCTGGTCAAACTCACGCCAAACATCGGCGACATTGCTTTTATCGGACGCGCCGCCGCTGCGGGCAAAGCCGACGGTCTTTCACTCATCAACACCATCACCTCGATCATGGGCATCAACCTCGACAATTTCTCACCGTATCCCAGCGTCGATGGCAAAGGCAGTCACGGCGGCTATTGCGGTCCCGCCGTCAAACCGATCGCGTTGAACATGGTCAGCAAGGTTGCCCAGGATCCAAAAATCGGCATCCCAATCTCCGGTATCGGCGGCATCGCGACGTGGCAGGACGCGGTGGAATTCATGGTGCTGGGCGCGACCAGCGTGCAGGTGTGCACCGCCGTGATGCATTACGGCTACCGCATCGTCGAGGACATGCTCGACGGTCTGTCGAACTGGATGGACGAGAAAGGCTACAAGAAGTGCACCGACTTCATCGGCAAAGCGCTGCCCAACATCAAGGAATGGGGCGACCTGAATCTGAACTACAAACTCATCGCCCGCATCAACGCCGATCTCTGCATCGGCTGCGAGCTTTGCCACGTCGCCGCCTGGGATGGCTCCCACCAGTGCATCGACTTGGAAATGGGCAACGGTCACCGGGTCCCGGTGGTCAACGAACCCGCCTGCGTCGGCTGCAATCTCTGCATGCTCGTTTGCCCGGTGGACGGCTGCATCACGATGGTGGAAGCGGATGTCGGCAAGAAATCCATGTCGTGGCGCGAGTACCAAACGGCGCTCGGCAAGAATCCCAGGTGTGAACCGCCCGGGTTCCAGGAACATTAGCATGTCCGTCTGCCGAATCCCTTATTGTAGGGCGCGATGCCGGTTGTTCCGGTATCGCGCCGCCATTTGTTCATCACCAACCACGGCGCGATACCTCGAAACCCCGCATTCGCGGGACGGCATCGCGCCCTACAAAGGCATGTAATGAATCCATCTGAACTTCCCATCCTGATCGCCGGCAAATGGCGCGTGCCGAAGGCGAAAACGTTTCTCGATGTGTACAACCCTTCCGCGGGCGAGGTGATTGCGCGAACGCCGTTCTGCGGTGCCGCCGAAGTGGATGAAGCCGTCAAAGCTGCTCACAAAGCTTTCCAGACCTGGTCGCAAACGCCGGCGCCAAAACGCGCGACGTTGCTGTTCAAGTACCGCAATATTCTTGAAGCGCATCTCGAAGAAATCGCCAAAATCACCACTCGCGAGAATGGCAAAACGTTGGAAGAAGCGCGTGGCGATGTGCGGCGTGGCTTCGAGGTGGTCGAGTTCTCGTGCGGCATCGCCCATCTGCAAAAAGGGGAATCGCTCCCGCAACTCGCTGAGAACATCGACGGCGTCACCATGCTCGAGCCGGTCGGCGTGTGCGCCGGTATCACCCCGTTCAATTTCCCCGCCATGATCGCGCTCTGGCAATTCCCCCTAGCCATCGCCTGCGGCAACACGTTCATTCTCAAACCCAGCGAGAAAGTCCCGCTGACCGCGATTCGGTTGGCGGAATTGTTCGTCGAAGCCGGCCTGCCCGAAGGCGTGCTGAATGTCGTCCACGGCGGCCCGGAAGTTGTGGACGCGCTTTGCACGCATCCGCTCATTGCGGCGGTGAGCTTCGTCGGTTCATCGAAGGTCGCGGCGCACGTGTACGCGCTCGCGAGCCAAACCGGCAAACGGTGCCAAGCCGGCGGCGGCGCGAAGAATTTTCAGATCGTGATGCCCGATGCCGAACCGGATTCCACGATCCGCGCCATCATGGGCGCGTCGTTCGGTTGCGCGGGACAACGGTGCATGGCCGGTTCGGTCCTGGTCGGCGTCGGCGAAGCCGGCGACCCACTGCAAAAACGGATGTTGTCCGCGATGGACGCCTTGAAAGTGGACGACACCTACTCCAATCCGTCCGCCGAGATGGGTCCGGTCATCGACGGCAACTCGCAAAAACGCATCCTGAGCTTCATCGAGAATGGTCCCGGCGAGGGCGCCAAACTTGTCCGCGATGGACGCAAGGGAATTCCCGACCGCGGGTTCTTCGTCGGCCCGACCTTGTTCGACAACGTGAAACCGGAAATGAAACTGGTGAGCGAAGAGATCTTCGGCCCGGTCCTTTCGATGTTCCGGCCGTCGTCGCTCGAAGAAGCAATTGCCCTGGCCAATCGGAGCCATTTCGGCAATGGCGCGACGCTGTTCACCACCAGCGGCAAATATGCGCGTCAGTTCGCACGCGACATTCAATGCGGCATGGTCGGCATCAACGTCGGCGTGCCGGCTCCGATGTGCGTGTTTCCGTTTGCCGGCTGGAATCAATCGTTCTTTGGCGACCTGCACATGCAGGGCACCGAAGGCGTGCAATTCTACACGCGCCAGAAGGTTGTCCTCTCGCGTTGGGACGCCGCGTACCGCCGCCAGCAGGGGTGGTAGTCATGTCGTCTGGCATTGAGGTGTTGTAGGGCCGGATCGCCCGCAGGGTATCCCGCCGCGTGGCAAATTTGTAGCCACGGCGCTCCGTCGCCGTGTCCGGGAAGGCGCCTCGGCAGAGCGAGGCGGCTACAACAGAATCTCGGCGCGAAGCCCTTCGGGCTTCGCGCCCTACAAAATCACCGCCTGATGAGTTTGAGGTTTGTTTTCCCTTTCATTCACACCCGATTGGTGTATTATTTCCTCCAATCGGGTTGGTTTTTTGGTCGTAGGAGAACGCGAGTGGCAACAATCAGGTGAAAACTATCTTCAGCAATCTCTGTGTCGGTTTTCTTCTGCTCGTGGTCTGCCTGGCAACCTCTGCCCGCGCACAAATCAACGCACT
>Ga0335081_10001108_pt1 | contig 42959 bp, 34 predicted proteins | sample Lox_Sample_35_FD_206713 | JGI IMG/M metagenome (GOLD analysis project Ga0335081, IMG submission 206713) | Soil microbial communities from Loxahatchee National Wildlife Refuge, Florida, United States - Lox_Sample_3.5 | ecosystem: Environmental > Terrestrial > Soil > Wetlands | place: USA... | reverse complement strand
TGAGACACCCGGGTGACTGCCGCCGCCAGGGACCGCATCCTCCAGTCAGAACTTGATCGACACCTTCAATGCGTTGCCGGTCCGCTCATGGGCGACGCGGAAAGCCTCGTCGACTTCCTCGATCGGCAGCATATGACTGAGCAGCGGGGCCACATCGATCGCGCCGTCTGTAATCATCCGCACGGCATACCGGAACGACTCAAGCCCTGGCTCGCCCTGAGCGCCGAAGGTCGAGTAGGCGGTCAGCCGCCGCCGGAAGAACTCACTGAACGAGAACATGTAGTCGCCGACGCCCTCCGGCAGGCCAAACCAGACGACGGTCGCCCCAACTGCGGCCAGCTCCAGGCTCAGCGGGAACGTCTCCCGGCTGCCGACCGCCTCCACCACCACACTGGCACCCTGCCCGCCAGTGGCCTCCAGTACTGCCGACCGGAAGTCGACTGCGTCGGCGTCCACGGCTAGGTCCGCCCCCAGTTGCCGGGCGTAGGCCAGACGCGCGGACGACTTGTCGGATACCAGTACGCGGGCCGCTCCAGCCCGCTTAAGAAGGAACGTGAAGAAGGCGCCCGCAGATCCCTGCCCGATGACAACGGCATCCTTGCCGATGAGATCGAGCGGTTTGTAGCGGAGTGCATAGACGACCGTGCCGAGTTGCTGTGCCATCAGCAGGTGATTGAGCCGCGCCGCGGCCGGCAGCCGAATGCAGGCGGAGCCAGGGAGCGACTGGAACTCGGCCAGGCAGCGCCCCGCGGCGGCATGCGGGACGGTCAGCACGCAGTCGCCCGGCTCGAAGCCAGGGCAGCGCGACTCCACCACCTCGCCCGCGCTCTCGTGCCCGGGATAGCCGGCGGGTCCGGGCTGCGGCGGCGCGTTAAGGAACACAACGTGAAGGTCGGAGCCGCAGATGGACGCATAGGCGGTCCGGACCAGGATCTCGCCGTCCGCGACCGGCGGTACCGGTGCGTCCTCGCACACCACGCGTCCCACGCCGATCCAGCGCGCAGCCTTCATCGATGACACTCCCGTCGTGGAACGTTCGCAAGGCCACCCAGTCGCCGCTGGAGACGGCACCGGCTCCACCTGCCAGGCGTACCAGGCGCGGGCACGTTGGACAACGAAGCGGTCATGCCCACGGCGGCATTGTGCCCCGTCAGGGACCACGGGCTGTGGGACCTGACTCGAGACACATCCGGCCAATCTCGGCCGAGGGGAACTGTTCCTGGCTTCAATCGTAAGCATCGCTAACCAAAAGCTTTAAGTGGGCTCCCCGAAATCTCGTTGTCTTGGCGAAGGAACAGCCAGGCAGCTGATCCTGACATGACAGTCCGCCCGCTGGAAACGGCTGCCGACGCTGTGATGTCTCGCTGTAGAGACCGCCGGGCACGACGTTGGATGAAGATGGGGACGAGCACGAAGAACTGCGGCCGAGGACCCCGGCGGCGGAAAAGCGCGCGGTAGGAGTGCTGCGGAGCCTGGCTGAACGCCTGCAGCATCGTGCCCCGTCAATCCCTGGCCTGCTGATCGCCGCGGCAGCTGAAATGGCGCGACTAACCGTTCTCCATGTCGATAAGGACTTCGAGCTCATCGCCGGAATCACGGGCCAGGAGACTCAACGCCTGCGGTAACTATCTAATCGTCGCGGGACGTCGCCTGACGTGCCAGCTAGCACCCTCCGTTCATGGCAGCCGACGCAAGTGGACATCAATAGGCTCCGCGGCCTGAATGCGGACCCGACCATCGACGGCCTGGACGTTGTCGGGTCGGGCGATGATGGGGCTCAGTTCCAGTTCGGCGATCGCTGGCAGATCCTCGACCATCCGGGAGACCCGCAACAACATGTCCCGCAGCGCGGGAAGATCCGCTGACTTTGCGTCGCTGAGCCCGAGCAGGCGCGGGGCGGCCCGCACCGAGCGCATCAGGTCCTCGGCGTCGGCGTCGGTCAGCGGGGCGAGCCGGGCGGCGCGGTCCGTCAGCGCATCGCCACCGGCGCCGTCGACCGAGAACAGCACGAGCGGGCCGGCCACCTGCTCATGCAGCACGCTGATCGCCACTTCGACACCGCCGGTGACGACCGGCTGGACGATGACGCCGACGAGCCGGCTGCCGAAGGTTTCCTGCAGCGAGCCGAACTCGCGCCGGACCTCATCCGGGCCGTGCCGTGCGGTCAGCATGTCGCGGGCATCGCCGATGCGCAGCAGGCCAGGCGCGTCCGCCCGGAGCGTGACAGGGCCGTCGAAACGCGCCGCCGCCGCGATCGCTGCCTGCTCGGTGGCGACGACGGTACTGACGGCCAGCGGCACACCATAGCAGCCGAACAGTTCCGCGGTCTGCTCATGGGACAGCCAGCCGCCCCGGGATGGCTGGGCGACAAAGCCGGCGACCAGCTCCCTGGCCCGGTCCTGGCGCAAGCCATCCAGCTCAGGTACGTGTCCGGGCGGGGTTGCCCGCCAGGTGCCGTAGCGCGCGGCGTGGCCGAGCGCGCGAGCGGCAGACTCGGCGTAGGCTTAGGCCGGGACGAGCGGGGAGCCCTTGTCGGGGCCTGGCAGCAGCCGGACCGCCTCGAACTGGTCCAGCACCGCCGCGGCGACCGGCACCGGCAGCCGCGCGGCGGACACCTCGGGGACCAGGTCGCCGCCTGCGGTCGTGGCCGTCAGTGCCAGCACCAGGTCCACGCCCGGGTCGGCGCCGACCAGTTCCAGGCACCGGCCGAACGAGCCGGGGGTGACCAGCAGAGTAGTGTCAACCGGGCCGGACACTGTAGCCTCGCGGCCGAGCAGGTCCCGCAGTTCCCGCTGCGTACCGGTGGCGAGACTGGCGACCTGCAGGCTCGCGTCGGCGCACGCGTCGGCGGCGAGCACCACGGCGCCGCGGGTGTTCGACACTACGCCCACCCGGTTTCCGGCGGGCACCGGCTGGGAGCGCCGCGGTGTCGAGTAGCTCACCGAGGTTCGCGGCGGCGATGATGACGGCCTGCTGGAACAGCGCCTGCCTGGTGACCAGCGGAGTTGCCACTTTCGCGGCGCGCGCCCCGGCCAGGAGCCTGCCGGTCGCGGATCGGCCGACGACTACGGTCAAGACCGGCGTGGTGCGGCCGACGCGGCGGGCGGTGCGGGCGAACTTAGCCGGGTTCCCGATCGATTCCAGGTACAGCAGGGCCAGCTTGGTCTGCTCGTCGGACTCCCACCACCGCAGCAGGTCCGTGCCGGACACGTCATCTTTGTCGCCGAAGGAGACAAGGGAGGAGATCCCAACGCCCAGCCGGGACAGGTGCTCAAGCAGAACGAAGCCGGTGCCGCCGGTGGACTGGAGCGCCAGGCCGGCGATGCCCGGTGCAGGATGACGGGAGGCGAACGTAGCGTCTAGGCCGATGCCGGGGTTGGCCACGCCGAAACTGGCCGGCCCGACCATCCGCATGCCGTGACGGCGGCAGATCTCCAGCAGTTCCGCGCGGGCCGGACCGCTGAGTCCGGCCGCGATCACCACCAGCGCCTTGACACCTCGACGCCCGCATTCCGCGGTGATACCGAGCACGGCCTCCGCCTGCACGGCGATAATCGCCAGGTCGACGTGCTCGGGCAGCGCGGCCGCCGACGGAAGGCAGGTGATGCCGTCCAGTTCGGCCGCGTGCGGGTTGACCGGGTAGACCAGGCCGGCATAGCCGCCGGTGATGATGTTTTTCAGGATGACCCGGCCGACCGATCCGGGGCGACGGCTCGCGCCGATGACCGCGACCGAGGCCGGGGTCAGCACGGGCCGCATGCTTGCCACGTCGGCCGATCGCTCCCGCACGGCGACCGTATCGCGGTAGGTGCCGAGGGTGGCATCGGCCTCGTCGGCGGGCAGCGGGAACGTGAAGTCGTACACGCCGTCTACCAGGCTGCGCTGCACCGGCAGCCCGGCATCGGCGAACACCCGCAGCATGGCCACGTTCTCGCTCAGCGTCTCCGCGGTAAAAGCGCGAAACCCCCGGCCGCGAGCCAGCGAGACCAGGTGCTCCAAGAGCAGCATGCCGATGCCACGGTGATGCAGGTCATCGGCGACCGTGAAGGCGACCTCCGCCGACCCGGATCCTGCGCCGGCTTGCTCGTAGGTGCCGCAGCCAACTATCTCGCTGTCCAGCAGGGCCAGCAGCGCCGCGTGATCCGGCCCGGGCTCGCGGCATATCCGGCGCGCCTCATGCTCGGCCACCATCGGACTCATGCTGAAAAAACGCAGGTAGAGGTTATCCGGAGACATCCTGGCGTGCATGTCCCGCACCGCAGCGAAATCTTCGGGCCGCGCGGCCCGACTGCGGGCGATAACCGGGATCTGGACCAGGCAGGAATATCAGGCAGTATGGACACCAGACAGTAATCCGGTCCGTTCGGCATCCCTGCCTGCGGTGTCAGGGGAAGCTGGCAGATGACCTGCACCTCGCATGTGGCCCGGGACAAGCGGCCGATTATCACTTCGGGCCTGACCATCCGCTGGCGCCGGTGCGCGTGGAGCCGACGATGCGGCTCGCGCACGCATTCGGGTGCTGACCATCAGGGCGACCATGGCCACCCGTAACGCGGTCTTCCCCCTCCACGGGCTGATGCCCCTGTGACCAGCATCAGCTGGTGCGCTTCCAGGCGGTCTTGTCCCTCCGGCCCTTCCGGCTGGGCGGAGCAGTCAGGCAGCCGTCTGCGGCGCATGCGGTGCAGGCCTCTACAGGCGATTGCCGCCTGACGCTGGCAGATACCGACGGCGGGGAGTTTTCGCCGGGCGCGCGTACGGGGATGGCGGCATAGGACGCCTGCGACCTCGCAGTGCCTGCGAAAGGATTACCCCGATGACCGATGAACATGGCACATCTGAGGGCTCCTCCGGCTTTGTCCAGCCGTGGATCGCCCAGCTGCGCAAAATTACTGAGGAACTGGCAGGCATGACGAGGCTAAGCGAGTCGGTGTTTGCTCAGCCCGTACCCTCCCTGCAGGGCCTGCCGCTGCCCGGCGCTGTCTCGGCAGCGCAGGTGAGCGCGATCGCAAGTGCCCTCGCCGCGCAGCGAAGCAGCATCGCGGCATTGCAAGCCCAGTTGGCCGCGTTCGACGAGCAGCTCGAGGCGCTTGAGGGAATCCTCGCCCCGCTGGCCGAGTGGAGCAAGAAGTGGGCAGAGTTCGAAAGGCTGGCGATGAATGCTCGCCGTAGCCCGGGACCGGACGGTTAGTACTCCCGCGTTCCCTGATGCCGGTATGTCTCTCGGCCCGGCTCACCGCAGATTGCAGGCATAAACCAGCGAGGCCGGACGCCGCGGACTCTTAGCCCACCGTGCAACTCCAAGACCGGCCGCGACCGCGCCGCGACGATCAGCAGGGCTGCCCGGGCGAACGTGAACGCCCGCCTGCGCCGGCCGGTTCGCCATACAACGGGAAGGCCAGCGAAGTGGCTAGGTTCTCGGCGCCCTATTGGTTCCACCGACCCGCGCCACTGCAGCGATAGGGACGGCCTGCTCTTGGAACTGCGGTAACAAACTGTTGGAGACGCGGAACATTTCGTCCGGAAACACGGAAAATAACAAGCGGAATCGCGGAACATCCCGCTAGGGTGGGAACATGCGCGGAGTACTGACCGGGCTAGCGAGGCGTCGGCTCGGGGAGGTCGTGGAAGCTAGGCTCGCCGAAGAGCCAGTAGTTGTCCTCAACGGGCCGCGCACCGTGGGCAAGAGCACGCTGCTCGGTCAGCTGGCCGGGGGCCTGGGACGAGCGGTGATCGACTGCGATGACCCGGCCACCCGGGCGGCGGTGCGCGCCGATCCGGCCCGCTTCGTCGAATCGGACCAGCCCGTCCTGATCGACGAATACCAGCACGTTCCCGAGCTGCTGGACGCCATCAAGGCTCAGCTCAACCGGGATCTTCGGCCCGGCAGATACATCCTTGCCGGCTCAACGCGCTACGCGACATTGCCCGAGGCCGCGCAAGCCCTCACCGGGCGCGTGGACATCATTCCGGTGCTGCCACTGTCGCAGGGAGAAATCGACGACACATACGAGACCTTCGTCGCCAGGCTGCTCGACGGCACCGGAATTGACATGGCACCACCGCAGGCCGCGACGACCCGCGACGAGTACGCCCAGCGGTCAACCTCCGGCGGCATGCCGGTGGCCCTTCGCCGGCCGCCCGGGCGTTCCCGCTCCCGCTGGTTCTCCAACTACGTCAACCTCGTCATCGACAAGGATGTCCTGGACATCACGCGAGTCCGACAGCGCGAGATGCTACCCCGGCTGCTCGGCCAGCTCGCCGCCCGATCCGGCCAGGTCCTGAACATGGCGGCGATCAGCGGAACCATCGGCTTGGAAAAGTCCACCGCGGAGAACTACATCAAGCTCCTGGAAGCCGTCTTCCTCATCTACCGGCTCCCCGCGTGGGGCACGACTCTGGGCTCACGCGTCACAAAGCACCCGAAGGTCCACCTCGTCGATTCCGGCGTAATGGCATGGCTGCTGAACCTTACGCCTCAGAAGATCGCTCAAGCCGCACCGGCGGCGCTCACCGAATACGGGCACCTGCTTGAAACCTTCGCCGTCGGGGAGATACTCAAGCAAGCCAGCTGGTCCGATGCGCCAGTCACCGTCGGGCACTTCCGCACCGAAGCCGGCGACGAAGTCGACCTTGTCCTAGAGCGCGACGACGGCCAGGTCATCGCCGTCGAGGTCAAGGCAGGCTCGAGGATCAGCGGCGAGGACTTCCGCGGCCTCCGCCAGCTGAAAGAGCGCCTCGGCCCCCGGCTGGAGGAAGCGATCATCCTGCACACCGGCGGACACGCGTACGTACACGATGATTGGATCACAGTCCTGCCGCTAGACCGGCTCTGGGCGTCAACAGAAAGCCGGACGCAACCGTAAAGGGGGCGTGCGTTAGCAGCAGGGACAGCATCGCCGGCACTTCCTCGGCCCGGTACGGTGCCGGGGCAGGCAGGTGAGCTCGGCCGGCGGATCATGCGCGACGAGCCGTTCGTGCCAATCGCGCCGATCACGACGTTCGGCTCGCTTGAGGACGGGGTCAAGATCACCCACATCACTACGGAACGATCGTGCTGCACGTCAGCCCCGAAGCGGCCCTCGGCGGCCCGCTCGCACTCGTACGCAACGGCGACCGCATCCGCCTCGACGTACCCAACCGCACCGTTGACCTGCTCGTCGACGAGGAAGAACTCAGCAGGCGCCGCGCCGGCCTCATCCTCCCCGAGCCGCCCAGGCGCGGATGGCGCCGCCTCTACGCCACCAGCGTCGTGCAAGCCTCCGAAGGCGCCGACCTCGAGTTTCTCCGCGGCGTGCGGTCATGAACCTAATGCGCTGTACGCCATCATCGGTAACGGCAACAGCTGCCCGGCGTGGCCGAAGCCGCCTGGCTGCCAACCACCACGGTCACCGAGCCATGACCGGCCACACTAGGCCACGTACTGCCTGCTCAGTTGGCACGTACAGCCACGCTTGGCATCATCCAGCGAATCTGTCAAGGACCAATCTAGGCAGCAAAGGCGGCCGCGATGTCGCCGAGGGGACCGAGGTACCGATGGAGGTCCGTCCCGGGCAGGGGCTGTTATTGACAGCGGCGGGGGGCGGTGCGATTATCCCGGTTTACGCACTGCCTTGCGAGGCTGGAGCTTTCGGGGCATGGCGTGATCACTCGTACGCTGGCGGCGCTGCCAGGACCGTGCGGGTTACGGTGCCCGAGGGGGGATCACCATGGCCCTACGGATCATCCTGTCCTCACCTGTGGTGCGGTTTGCCGGGGCTGCCGCCCGGCTGGGCGCCGGGCGGCACGGATTGAAGTTCCGAACCTCTGCCGGGGCTGCGCTGGAGCCCGGGCCGCCCGCGGCGCACCGGGTCGGGCGGGGTTTCATCTCGCTGTACGCGTTGGCGTACATGAGCACCAGCCTGCTGTTCGTAGCGCCCTTGCTGGTCACCTTGCCCTTGAAGGTGAACTCGCTCGTCGGGATCGAACAGGCACCGGCCAGCCTGGCCCTTGTTGCCGGGGTCGGTGCCCTGCTGGCGATGGTGGGCAATCCGTTGTTCGGCAAGATGAGTGACCGCACCGCGTCGCGGTGGGGCATGCGCCGGCCGTGGATGGTCACCGGCCTGGCGGGCGGTTGCCTTGGCGTCCTGGTGGTCGCGCTGGCGCCTAGCATCCCGGTGGTCCTGGCCGGGTGGTGTATCGCCCAGCTGTGCTTCAACGCGTTGCTCGCGGCCATGGTGGCGGTGCTGCCTGACCAGGTCCCGTCCGGTCAGCGCGGCCTGGTCTCCGGTGTCCTGGGTGTCTGCCTGCCCGCCGCGTCGGTGTGCGGCACGTTCCTGGTTAAGCTGTTCACCGGCAGCCTGCTGGCTATGTTCTTGGGCCCGTGCGCGATCGGCGGGTTTTTCATCCTCCTTTTCGCGGTCACCCTGCACGATCGACGGCTTTCCAACGTGGAGAAGCCGACTTGGTCGCTGCGCGAGTTTGCTAGCACGTTCTACGTCAGCCCGCGGCAGAGCCCGGATTTCGCCTGGGCTTTCGCCAGCCGCTTCTTGTTCGTTATGGCCTACGCGTTCCTGGCGTCTTACCAGGCCTACTACTTGCTGGACAAGATCGGCAGCGCCCAGGCCGACGTTCCGCAGCAGATATTCCTGGGCACGCTAGCCCAGTCCGCCGTCATCGCCGCCGCTTCCGTCATCGGCGGGAGGCTCTCTGACCGGACGGGCCGGCGGAAGATCTTCGTCCTGACCGCGTCATTCGTGTACGGCCTGGCGTTGTTCGTGATCGCAAGCGCCAGCAGTTTCAACGGTTTCCTGGTCGGCATGGCCATCGGCGGGCTGGGCTTCGGCGTGTACGTGGCCGTCGACCTAGCGCTGGTGGTGGATGTGCTGCCCGGCAAAGCCGACACCGCCAAGGATCTGGGCGTGTTCAACATCGCCGCCGCTCTTCCGTTTTCCATCGCGCCGGCGATCGCGCCGGTCATCCTGGCGATGGGTGGCGGCAGCTACGGCGTACTGTACGCGGCCGCCGGGCTCTGCGCCATCATCGGAGCTTTCGCCGTACTGCCGGTGAAGCGTGCCCGGTGAGCACGATACGGCCGGGCCCGTGGCGGGCCCGGCCGTATGGGCCGACGGTCAGACGGCGACGTCCTGGTGCGCAGCCGGCGTGGCGGCGGCGTCCATTCCGGTTGTGATCGAGGAGGGCCTGAATCCCTTCACGACCAGCCACACGCCCAGCGATAGCTCCCATGCAGCCACCGGGATTCCGGCGAGCCCGCCGCCTCCGGCGATCGAGCCCGCGCTGCCGAACAGCCTGGCGATCACGACGGCGATGAGTACCGGGCCTCCGATGAGCCCGATCGCCGGAATGACGCGCGGCACCAGCCGGGACCGGTACATCAAGGAGCCGAGCAGCAGGGCGTTGATGCCCGGCATCAGGGTCTGCCCGAGCAGGAACGTCCAGTTGTAGACCGCGACGTGCGACGCACCGACGGTGACGAGGGAGGTCGCATCCGCTCCGGCCGCTCCGCCCAGGCCCTGCCGCACGGTCACCAGCGACAGCAGGCTGAGGACACCGGTGAAGATCATGCCGGCTTCAACGACGCGAGCGGCGACGAAACCGAGCGCGGTGCCTTCGTTCTGCCGCTTGACCACGGGGTACAGCGTGACGGCGGTGCCGATGCCGGCCAGGGCGACGATCACCTCGAGGACGCAGCCCACGAGCACCGCGCTGTTGGAGCCGGAGCTGAGGATCCAGTCCCGGTGGTTCTTGACCGGGCCGTAGAGGGCGAGTGTGGGGATCGAGATGAAGGTGATCAGGTAGAACACGCCCGCGACGAGCGCGGTCTTCCTTGTCGAGCTCATCGGAGCTCCTTTCGCCGGCGATCTGGCTGCCCGGGTTTGGACGGTGGTGGCCATGTCGGTCTCCTTTTCGTGAAGCTGCTGGGTTATCGGGCCCCGGCGGCGGGCGCCTCAGGATGGCCGGGGACGGCGTGATTTACCGAGATCAGGGGCAGGCCCAGGTCACGGATCTTCTGGAGCAATCCGTGCAGCGCCGCCTGGTCGGCTACCGGGCCATTGATGATGGTGGTGCCGTCGCTGCCGTGAGTGAGGGTCAGCCCGTCGAACCACGCGGCCCACCGGGTGTCGAGGTGCCCCTGGACGCGGATCTCGTACCGTCCAGGGTCCTGATGGCGGCCGGCCGGTATCGCGTTCATGGTGCTCCTTTTGCTGGGGCCCGCCTGGCTGGGTCTCCGCCGGGCGGTGCGAACGTTCCTGCGTCTGATCGGAAGCTATGAGCGGATGTGGTGAGTAGTCATCACCACACCTGGTGAGTGACGTGGTGATCCAGGCGGCGGAGGGCGCGATTGCCAGAGACCTCAGCCCGCGCCCGGTCTCGGGCATCTTGCTCACGGCTGTGACGGCGCCCGGCTCATCGGAATGCGCGTCTTCGAAGGTGGCCGGTGGGCGTCTGAGCTTTCGGTCCCGTGAACGGTGGGTCAGGGTCGGGGGCCATGGGTTCGCGGTAGCAGGCCGAGTTCGGCTGCACGGCGGACAGCTGCCCGGCGATTGGTCACCGCGAGTTTGGCGTAGATGTTCTTGGTGTGAGTCCGGATGGTGTTCAGGGACACCATGAGCTCGCGGGCGATGGCCGGCCCGTCCAGCTCGCTGGCGAGCAGCCGGAGCACGTCGAGTTCGCGTTCGCTTAGCGGCTCGATCAGGGCCTGCCCCGCAGGGCCGTTGTACTCGGTCCTGCTCGCGGCGGCTAGGAGCCGGCGAACGTAGTCCCGCCGGGTTCCCCGTTTCGCGGCCGCTCTCAGCAGGGAGGTCATCGACGGGCCCTCATCTGCGAAGACCCGGATATAGCCCTCGGGCTCGGCCAGCGTCACTGCGCGGTCCAAGAAGCCAAGCGCAGCAGGGATGTCCCCGAGCGCCTGGTGCGCGAGCGCCAGCAGCACCAGGATCTCGATGACGCGTCCCGTCCTGTGCCCCTCTTCGGCCGCTCGCAGGAGGCGCTCCAAAAGCCGGGCCGCCTCGTGCGCAGAGCGCCCCGCACCCTCGCTCCGGGCCCGCTCCAGCAGCACCCTGGCCAGGGTGATGTGCTCGAACTCGCGCCGGTAGCTGAGGTCGTCATCGACGGACAGGCCCTGCTCACGCGCCCAGCCCAGAGCTTCACCGGGTCTGCCCTGCGCGATCCAGACTCGTGCCCTCAATGCCGGGACCGGCCGCACGTTCGGGAAGAAGTCGCTCACATACAGGCGCTCCGCCTCGTCTAGCAGGCCGAGCGCGCCGCCCAGATCTCCTTCGATCTCCCGTACCCGGGCCATCGCCACCCGCCAGCGGTACCGGTTCTGCGGCAACCCGGCCTGCTCGCCGAGTTCCTGGCTTCGCAGCAGAAGCTGCCTGGCGGCATGCAGGTCATCGCGCTCGCAGGCGATCTCGCTCATGCCCACGTACATGTCCGCTGTTCCCCGCAGCACTGACCCGCCTTGCTCACCGGCGAGCTGCAACGCCTGCTCGAAGGTGCGCAGCGCCTCGGCGAGACGGCCTTGCGTGCTCCGGATGTCTGCCAGCGCGATGGAGCACCCCAGGATGTCGGCGATGAACCCGGCCCGCCGCAGGCCCTCCACGCAGGCGGAGTAGCCCTGGTGCCCGGCCTCTAGATCCCCGCTGCCCCAGTACACGAGCCCCAGCAGCCCGGCTGCCGAAGCGCGGCAGAGATAATCGTCCTCACGCGCAAGCTCGATCGCCCGCTCGGCGTGCCTGACAGTGCCGGGTGCGTCGCCCCGGGCCAGAGCCAGCCCGGCGCGGTACGTCTCGATCACCGCGGGGAGACGGCGGTATTCCTCCTCGTCGGCGACGACCATCTCCGCCGAGGGGACCTGCGGTTCCTCACCGTCGCCCGTCGGTAGCTCCAGCCACCGCTCGGCATCCCGCAGCCGGCCCTCGACGTCCTCGAGCTCGCCGACCATCAGCAGAACCCCGGCAAAGTAAGCGCTGAGCACCGGCCTGACCTTGACCACCTGGTCGGGAAGTACCTCCAGCCAGCCACGCAGCCTGGCCTCCTGCCGGGTCCTGCGCATTGCCAGGAGCGCCAGCTCGACCAGGCTGGCCGCTCGCTCGAAATCACCGGCGGCCAGCGCGTGGCGGACGGCCTCGGACAGCTCGCCGTTCTGCTCGTACCATCCGCTCGCCCGCCGGTGCAGGTCCGGCACCTGGCCGGGCTGCTCGTCGAGCAGCCGCGCCCGCAGCACGTCTGCAAACAGATGGTGGTAGCGATACCACCGGCGCCGGTCATCGAGCGAGACCAGGAACAAGTTCCCCCGTTCCAGCGCCTCCAGCATTCCCTTGCCGCCACCCTGGCCGGTGACGGCATCACACAGCGGACCGCTCAGCCGGCTCAAGATAGAGGTCCGCAGCAGGAAGGCCTGGACACGTTCGGGCTGACGCGCCAGCACCTCCTCGGCCAGGTAGTCGACGACGTAGCGGTCATCTCCCGCGAAGCCGGCGATGAAGCCGGCGACGTCGTCTCTGCCCTGCATCGATAGCGCTGCCAGCTGGAGCGCGGCGATCCACCCCTCGGTGCGCCCCTCCAATACCGCCACGTCGTGCGCCGTCAACTGCAGGCCCATCATCTCGTTGAGGTACGCCGCAGCCTCATCAGCGGTGAAGCGCAGCTCGGCCACGCGGATCTCGGCCAGCTCACCGCGCGCCCGCATCCGTGCCAGCGGCAACGCGGGATCGGTCCGGCTGGCGATCACCACATGCAGCCGCGGAGGCAGATGGTCGAGCAGGAAGGCCATCCCGTCCTGCACATCGCGCGCGTCGATGACGTGGTAGTCATCGAGCACCAGCACGATCTCGCCGGCCACGGCACCCAGATCATTGAGCAGCGTGGTCAGTATCGTTTCGATCGGGGGCTGCTGCGGCGCGTCCAGAAGGACCAGCGCACTCTCCCCCACCCCAGATGCCACCGTCCGCAATGCAGCGATCACATAGGCCCAGAAGGATGCCGGATCATTGTCGCCCTGATCGAGCGAGAGCCACGCAGCCAGCCGCTCACCGGCGAGCGCGGCCGGCCTGGCCGTAAGCCACTCGGTGAGCAACGTCGTCTTGCCGAAACCAGCAGGTGCGGAAACGAGCACCAGCTTCGACTTCGTCCCCTGATCCAGCCGCTCGCTCAGCCGCGGACGCAGCACCAGACCACGCGTCGGCCTCGGGACATACCACTTCGTCTCGAGCAGCGCGATCGGCACTGATCATCTCCTCAGCCACGCATCAGCCAGACAACGCCACCTGCTCCCCAGCCGACGATAAATAAGTCCCACCCTCGCGGCCGACGACAGATAAGTCCCGTCACGAGCAAGGCTACGATCAGTGTTCTACACGTGATGCCACGCATCCAGGACACCACCTGCAAATCCGCCAGCAGACTCGAACCGGCGGCCACCCAGTAGTGGTTGGCCTGGTCGTATTAGCTGGACTGATCGTCGCCTAGTGTCGCCCTATGTCGCCTAACGTCTGCCTTCGTTGGCTCCCCGTTTGGCTCCCCTAATTTTGGTTAGTCTCTGGCATACGACCCTGATGAACCGTCTGGCGCTAACCTTGAGACCATGGTGATCACCCCGGGCGTCGATGTTGACGGGCGACGTCTGGCAGAAATTTGCGACCGGTACGGGATCGCGGAGCTCCAGATCTTCGGCTCGCAGGCGCGCGGGACCTCTGGGCCTGATAGCGACATCGATGTTCTGTACACACTGCGCCCTGGACGGCGGCTGGGCTGGGAGATCGAGGAACTCGCTGACGAACTCACTGACTTGTTCGGCCATCGGGTGGATCTGGTGTCCCTGCGTGCCTTGCATCCGATGCTGAGACCGTCGGTCCTGGCCGAGGCTCGGCCTGTCTATGCAGCGTGACGTCCTCCTGCTCACCGAGATGATCGATGCCGCCGAGCAGGCCCACCCGCTGACTGCCGACATCACCCTCAGCCAGCTGGAAGCCGACCGCCAGCGCCGCGACGCCTTGCTATGGAACTTCACCGTGCTCGGTGAGGCTGCCGGACAGCTCTCCACTGACGTAAAAGACAAATTCCCGGACATGCCCTGGCAACAACCGATCCGGCTACGGAACCGGATAGTCCACGGCTACTGGTCCATCGACCTGGAAGTCCTCCACACCACCGCCACCGAGCAACTACCCGCATTTACAGCCAACTTGCGCACCGTTCTGAGCACCGTCACCGACAACGCCTGACCCGTTGTCACGACTCAGAAACAGCACAGAAAGCGGCGCAACTGGGTTCGAACCAGTGACCCCTCGCTTGTAAGACGCACGCATTACGTCGCTGGACGTCGCCTGGCGTAGCCAGAAGGGCCAGCTAGCTGAACTGATCGTCGCCGGACATCGCCCTGTGTCGCCTGACGTCTGCCTCCGTTGGCTCCCCGTTTGGCTCCCAGAAGAATTGGTTAGCCTGGCTAATCAGCCTCGTCCTGTCGAGTGGCAGAATTCAGCGTGACCGATAACGTGTGGAGCCTGACCGCAGTCGCCGCCGGGCAGGCGGGCTACTAGGAGGAGCGGCCGGGCACTGAAACAGATGCACGGACTTCCGGGTCCGGCATTCGACAGCACGTAAGGACCGCGTCGTACCGACGAATTGGCCTCTGTCGGCAATAGTGCAGGTCCTCCGTCACGGTAGCGTCACGCGGCGGGGGTCTCCTTCGAGGGTCTGAGGCTCAAGTCCAGTGCCTCCCAGCCGCACAGCTTCACCCGCTCACCGCGTCCAAGTTCGGCGGCGAGCTCCTGCTCGCGCTTGTCGATGCCGAGCCAGTCGGCGTAGCTCACGAGCCGCACGCCGCGGCCGGCAAGCAAGTCGGCTAGCCGCGGCGCCGCGGCGCCGACGCGGTGCACCGATCTCCCGCCGCCCGCGTAATCGGCCAGAAGCGAACGGACTGTCTGCGCGGCGTCGGACTTGTTGGTGCCGATCACGCCGGTAGGCCCGCGCTTCAGCCAGCCCGCGACGTACTCGCCCGGCCGCGGGCAACCATCGGGTCCGAGCACCCGGCCCCCGGCGTTCGGGACGGTGGCACTTGACTCGTCGAACGGCACGCCGGGCAGCGGCACGCTCCGGTAGCCGACCGACCGCAGCACCATCTGCACCGGAAGGATTTCATGCTCGCCGGTGCCGATGACCCGACCCGACGACTCATCCAGCCTGGTCCGCTCGAGGCGCAGCGCGGTCACCCGGTCGATACCTATGATCTCCGTCGGCCGCAGCCAGAACCTGACCGACAGCCGTCTCGGACAGCCGCGCGGTGTCCGGCCCACCCAGTCCCTGATCACCGCCACATTGCCGCGGCTGCGCCGGTCGGACCGCGCCAGCCTGCTGCTTTCCCCGGTCGGGTCGAACGCACCAAGATCGGCCTCGGCACCGTTCACGATGATGTCGGCGTTCGGAAGCTCGCCGAGCTCACGTAGTTCCCTGACAGAGAATCTGGCCTGTGCGGGCCCGCGGCGGCCGATGATATGAATCTCCCGGACCCTGCTGGCAGCAAGCACGGCGAGCACCGGCTCCGGCACGTCGGTAGCACGGAGCTCGGCCGCCGTCTTGGCGAGAACGCGGGCCACGTCAACCGCCACATTGCCGGCCCCGATCACCGCGACCGACTCGGCGTCGAGCCGGAACATCCCCGGGCCGGCGTCCGGATGCCCGCAGTACCAGCGGACGAAATCCGCGGCCGCAAAGCTTCCGGGCAGGTCTTCGCCTGATATGCCGAGCCGCCTGTCACGCATTGCGCCTGTCGCGTACACCAGCGCGTCGTAGCAGATCAGTAGTTCGTCGCGGGTCACATCCCGGCCGACCTGAACGCCGCCGAGGAACCGGACCTGCGGGAGCTCAAGTACTCGTCGAAGGTATTCCGTGATCGACTTGATCGATGGGTGGTCCGGTGCGACCCCATAGCGCACCAGGCCGTACGGTGCGGGCAGCCGGTCCAGGACGTCCACCTCGACGGGGAATCCGCCCGCAGCCTGCTTGATGAGCGCCTCGGCCGTGTAGAGGCCGGCCGGTCCTGCGCCGACCACAGCCACACGCAGGCTCGCCATTATCGCAGCCCCGGGACGGTGGCGGGCACGACAGGCAGCTATCTCTGGATTCCGGTGAACAGCACAGCGACGCGGTCCTGGTCGCCAATCGACCCCGACTGGCGCATCTCGAGCAGTCCGGCCAGGCCCGAAGAACCGGTGGGATCGACCCGGATCCCCGTCTGGGAGACGGCCAGCCAGTGCGCGTCGAGAAGCAGGTCCTCGCTGACGACCACGGGTCGGCCGCCGGTCATCAGCATGCCTTCTACCACGGCCCGCCAGTCGTAGGTCTCGTCATCGAGAATGCCCGTCGCCACGCTCTTGGGCTCCTCCTCCCAGGCCTGCATGAACGCCGACCTGCGGGCAGCGGCCCTGGCCATGGCCTGGCGCACTGCATCTGGGCTGGGCTCGTCCGGCAGCAAGGCCCGCACCCGGCGGTATGCCCGTTCCAGCGGGTGGGCGGCGCACGTCTGGACGGTATGGATACGGGGCAGCCGGCCTAGTGCTCCCAGCTCCGCCGCCTCGCGGAGCGCCTGGATGCACGAGCTGGCCAGGGCTCCCCCGCCGACCTGGATGATCAGGTGATCCAGGCCGCCTGGCAGGCCCGCGAGTTCGGCGGCAAGCTCGTAGCCCAGCGTCTCGCCACCCTCGATGGTGAGCCCGTTTTCGTTTCCCTGGGTGGTGAACGGCAGCGCCCCGCGTTCCAGCTCTTCCCGCAACCGTAGGTACGTCGGGTCCCCGAGCACGCCAGGCTCGCGCGGGCAGACCGTGACGTCCGCCTGCAGCTCGGTCAGCCGACGGAGTATGCCGGGGTCGGCATCGGGCGGGACGAACACGCTCAGCCGCCAGCCGCCGGCCTGGGCCAGCAGGGCGGCGGCCAGTGCCGCGTTCCCGCAGCTGGCGATGGCCAGCCCGCGGCGGTTCGCGCGGTCGAGCAGGCCGCACTCTTCCATGACCGCCAGATGGATGAGCACACCCATCAGGTGCCGGCCCTTGTGTGAGCCCGATACGTTCCCGGTCTCGTTCTTGACCCACACGCCCCCGGCGCCGGAAAAGCCCAGCGACTGACTCAGTTCCCGGCTGCGGAAGAACGGCGTGACCTGGAAGCCATGGCCGTCGATCGCGGCGACCGACGTGTCGAGCGAGGCCACCAGGTCGCAGTAGCCGATGTCGGAGATTCCGTGGGCCAAGGCCAGGTGGTAGGAGTGCATGAGAGCGCGATAGCGCAGGAACGGGTTGACTTCGCCGTCGTACGGGAAGCGCGTTCCCGCCAGCCCCAGCACGCGGGTCATCACGTGGTCGGTGTCGTCGGTCCCAGCCCGCGGGCACCGGAACGGGAAAGGGTCCTCCGGGGCGGCGACGTAGCCGCACCCCGAGCAGCGGATGACGCTCGCGGGCGACATCATTGCGCCACTGCCAGGCCGGTCCGCTGGTTGAACTCCTCGATCATGGCGTCCCAGGCGGGCAGCAAGTCGTGCAGGCCCGTCCAGAACCGCTGATCCCGCCGGGCCTCGAAGGTGGTCAGCGGCACGTCTTGCTGTTCGACCCAGGTGTAGTAGCCGAGATTGAAGATGCGGTTCCGGTCGGCCAGCGTCGTCTCCAGCAAGTCATCCGAGCCGGCCGCGAGCATCCACCGGCCGAAGGCCTCGGCCGCGTCGGCCACGTCGAAGCCGTCGGGGAAATCGCGGGTGGCTATGCGTTTCCGCTCGCTCCCGTACATCCCGGCCCCGTCCGTCGCCACCGTCATGATCACGTCGTCCGGCCCGAGGCGCAGGTATTTCGCCGTCTTCACGGCGGCCAGGATGTTACAGATGCTGGACAGGCCGAAGGCCGGAAGCGCGGCGAGGACCTGTTCCGGGACCCGCCGCTTCCGGCGGAGGTATTCGATGCCTTCCTCGGAGGAGAACAGCACCGACAACTGGTCGGTGGCGCGGTCGGAGATCCCGATGACCATGTCGGTATTCATGACGTTGTGGATGAGAGGAATATGCTTATCGCCGATGCCCTGGATGTTGTGCGCGCCGAAGCCGTTCGCGAGCATGGTGGGGCACTCGACCGCCTCGACGGCGACGGCCTTGGAGCCGTAACGCTCTTTGAGGTAGTCGCCGGCGCCGAGCGTCCCCGCCGAGCCCGAGGCCGAGACGAAGGCGCGCAGCCGCAGGCCCGGACCCGAAGATCCGGACTGCGCCATCGAATCGAACACGGCCGCCAGGGCCTTGCCCGTGCACAGGTAATGGATGAGGTGGTTACCGAACTCCGCGAATTGGTTGAAGACGACGTTGGCTGGATCGGCGGACAATCCCATGCACTTGTCGTAGATTTCCTTGACGTTGCTCTCGGTTCCCGGTGTGCGGACGATGTCCCCGGGGCCGGCGACCCAGTCCTCGAGCCACTCGAACCGCTCCCGGCTCATCCCCTCGGGCAGCACGGCCACGCCCCGGCAGCCCATCAGCCGGGAGATCGCGACACCGCCCCGGCAGTAGTTGCCCGTGGAAGGCCAGACGGCCCGGTTCCTGGTCGGATCGAACTGGCCGGTGACGATGCGGGGAGCCAGGCAGCCGTAGGCGGCGAGCACTTTGTGCGCCCGGATCATCGGGAACAGGTCGCCGAAAGCCACCACGATCTGCGCGTCGACGCCGGTGAGCTCGCTGGGCAGGACGGCGTGAACCGGCACGGCTACCTGGCCGGTGCGCTCGTCGTCGTTGTACCAGTGCACCCGGAAGAGGTTCAGCGGGTCGGCCTCATCGGGTTTCACCCCGGCCAGCGCCTCCCGGATCCCGGCCGGCATGCTGGCCGGCGTGGCCAGCTGGGCGAAGGTAGGCAGGAGAATGCCTGCCTGACGGAACCGGTCGACGGTGCGACCGTAGACATCGCGATCGACCACATGCCGTTCAAGCCCCAGTGACGTCACCTCAGACCGCCCTTCTGCGAACCCCGGTGGCCTGGCGAAGATCTTCTGCGGCGGCTCATTCACGGGACCGCGGCGGTCAGACCACGTAACGGGAACCTTTGAACTGGTGCTGACGCTACGAGCGTCACGCGCCAGGCGGAGGAGGCGAAGTGCTCCTGACCAGCAGGACGAGTGCTCCCCGCCCGCGGGACGAAGGTCCGTTGCCTGCCCATCGATCCCGCTCCGGGGCAGCGGGACATGCAGGCGGCTAGCCCGGGGTGACCCTGGTCCCGGTCCTGCCCGCGAGCGCTCCCTCGATGCTGCCAGGGCTGGTGATGATGGCCTCCCGGCCGCCGTGCTCCAGGTAGCTGATCACCGCCTGGATCTTCGGGGCCATGCTGCCGCTCCCGAAGTGCGTGCCCACGGCGAGATAACGCCTGGCCTCGCTCAGGGTCATCTGGCTGACCCACCGCTGCCGGGCCGTGCCGAAGTCCAGGGCGACCTGGTCGACCGCCGTGGAGATGAGCAGCAGGTCCGCCTGGAGCATGTTGGCCAGCAGGGCCGAGGCCAGGTCCTTGTCGATGACGGCGGGCACGCCGTGCAGTTCGCCGGAAGGTGAGGCCACCACGGGGATCCCCCCGCCGCCGACGGCGATGACGACCGTGCCGGCCTCGAGGAGACAGCGGATGACCGGCAGCTCCACGATGCGCAGGGGCACCGGCGATGCGACGACCCGCCGGTAGCCGCGGTGCGCGTCCTCGATGAGATCCCAGCCCTCCTGCCGGCGGCGCTCGGCCTGCTCTTTGTCCATGAAGGAGCCGATCGGCTTGCTGGGGTGGGCGAAGCCCGGATCGTCCGCGGCCACTTCGGTCTGGCTGATGATGGTCGCCACGCGGCGGTCAAGGCCGGCCTGCCGGAAGGCGTTCTGCAGGTTCTGCTGGAGCGCGTAGCCGATGGCGCCCTGCGTGTCGGCGCCGCAGACGTCGAGCGGGACCTCGTGCAGTTCACGGGCGGCGATCTCCGAACGGCGCAGGATGAACCCGACCTGCGGGCCGTTGCCGTGCGTGATGACGACATTCCAGCCGTCCTTGATCATGCTCAGGATGTGCTCGGTGCTCTGGTGGGCCGCCTGGTACTGGTCGGGCACGGTCTGGTGCCTGGCGTCCGGGATCAGCGAGTTGCCGCCGATCGCCACCACCGCGACCCGGTTGTTCATCGCTGTCGTCTCCTCAGCTCATGGTCAGGGCCATCACGGCCTTCTGGCCGTGCAGCCGGTTCTCGGCCTGGTCGTAGACGGCCGAGCGGGGACCGTCGATGACGCTGTCCGTCACCTCGACCCCGCGGTCGGCGGGCAGCGGATGCATGAACACCGCGTCCTCGCCCGCCAGGGCCATCCGCCGGTCGTCGGTGATCCACGACGCGTACTTCGCGATGAGACGCGCGCCTTCTTCCTCATCGGTCGTGGTCAGCATCGCCCCCCAGCTCTTGGCGTAGACGACGTCGGTGCCGCGGATCCCGTCCTCGAAATCGTGCATGATCTCGAAGCTGGCGTGCCCGTTGCGGGCGTTCTGCTTGGCCTGCTCGATGATGTCCGGCATGAGCGCGAACTCCGGCGGGTGCACGAGCCGGACGTTCATGCCGAAGCGGGGCAGCAGCAGCACCAGGCTCTGCGGCACGCTGATCGGCTTCTGGTAGCTCTGCGCGCAGGCCCAGCTCACCGTCGCGGTGCGGCCGCGCAGGTCGCCGAACCGCTCGATCATCGTCATGAGATCGGCCAGCGCCTGGTGCGGATGATAGACGTCGCACTGCATGTTGAGCACGGGGACCCGGCTGGCCCGGGCCACGTCGCGGATGTAGGCGTTACCAACCCCCCAGTCGCAATGCCGGATGGCGATCCCGTCGTTGTAGCGGCCGAGGATCTCTCCGATCTCCTTGGCCGTGTCGCCGTGGGCGATCTGGGTGGACCGGCTCTCGATGAACTGGGCATGCCCGCCCAGCTGGGCCAATCCCGCCTCGAACGACGCGCGGGTCCTGGTGCTGGCGAAGAAGAACAGCATCGCCAGGACCCGGTCGCGCAGGTAGGGGTGCGGCCGGCCGAGGGCACGGTCCCGCTTGAGCTCGAACGCGACGTCGAGCAGGGTGCCGATCTCGTCCTTCGTCCACTCCTGGAGCGTGATCAGGTCACGGCCGCGGAGGTTGGTCTGCATCGTTTTTCCTCCCCAGAGCCTTACTCGGCCGCGCCGAGCACCAGGGCGAGCAGGCCCATGCGCAGGGCGACCCCGTTGAACGCCTCCGCCCAGTAGCGCGCGTGGCGGGTGCTGTCGACGTCCGGCGGAAGCTCGTCCATCCTCGGTAGCGAGTGCAGGATGATGGCGTCGCCCTTCGCCTTGTCCCGCAGTAGTTCCCTGGTCACCCGGTAGACGGCGGGCGTGAGCCCGTGGTCCGCGGTGGGATCGACCCGGGACTTGGTGTAGTCCGCCTGGACGACCGGCTCCATGTAGATGACATCCGCGTCCGCGATACACTTCTCGACCGATTCGACCTCCTGGTACTGCACGTTCCGCTCGTCGATCTCGGCCTTGAATTCCGGCAGCAGCGACATCTCCGGTGGCGAGACGACGAAGGCCTCCATGTCAAACTGCGACATCGCGTACAAGATGGAGTGCATAGTGCGCATCCGCATGTCGCCGACGCACAGCACCTTCAGGCCGTCCAGCTTTCCCTTGTCGTGCCAGACCGTGTACAGGTCGGTGAGGACCTGCGTCGGGTGCTCGCCCCAGCCGTCGCCACAGTTGATCACCGGCACCGATGCCCACCGGGCGGCCTCGGCCGGCGCGCCTTGCTGGTAGTGACGCATCGCGATGACGTCGCCGTAGTACTCCAGCATGTGGACGGTGTCCTTCATCGTCTCCTGGTAGAAGTCGCCGGCCCTGGTCATCTTGGCGTCGGCGAAGCCCAGGACGTGACCGCCGAGCCGGTGCATGGCCGCCTCGGTGGACAGCCGGGTCCGGGTGCTCGGCTGGTAGAAGGCGGTCAGCAATGTCTTGTGCTTCAGCAGGTCGGTGTTGCGGCGGTCAACGGCGTAGGGCCGCAGCCGGTCGGCGACCTCGAAAATACGGAAATACTCGTCGCGCTCCATGTCCTTGAGCGACAAGATGTCGCGACCGATGAAACTGCGCATGCCGACTCCTCCTTGCTAAACGGTCTCGGGCGCGAATGTGTCGATCATCAATCTCACGTCGTCCCCCAGGGGGTACAGGATCGGACAGGTGGCGCCGCTGGCGATGTACTCGCTGACCTTGGCCCGGCATTCGGCGGGGGTGCCGGAGGCCGAGATCATCTGGACGGCCTCGTCGGGGACAAGGCGCATCGCCTTGCGGATCTCCTCCGGGCCGGCGGGCCAGGTGAGGATCTTGCCGATCTCCTCAATCAGCCCGGGGTCGACTCCGCTCGCCTTCATGATGTGCGGCTGCTGCCCCAGGTACTGCGTCAGCAGCTCACGCGACCGGTCCAGGGCCACGTCGCGGTCGGCGTCGACGGAGCACACGACGAGCTGCGGCCGGTCGATGTCGTCCAGCGAGCGGCCGGCGCGGTCAGCTCCGGCCGCCAGCGCCTCCAGCGCCCGCTTGTTGTACTCGGGGCTGACCATGTAGTTGAGCACCACGCCGTCGCCGATCTCGCCAGCGACCTCCATCATCCTCATGCCGGTCGCACCGACGTAGATGGGCACCTGCCGCGGCGACCGGTCGCCATGGACGATGTCGATCTCGACGTCGTCGAGGTGGACGAACTCACCGTGGTAGGTCAACCGTTCCATGGCCAGCAGCCGCCGGGTGGCGGTGACGACCTCGCGCATCGCCTGCAGCGGATGCTCCCGGTGCACCCCGACCTTGCTCGCCAGCGGCTCCCACCACGCACCGAGGCCGAGGATGACACGGCCGGGGGCGAGTTCGTGCAGGGTCGAGAACGTCGCGGCGAGCAGGCCCACGTTGCGCGTCCAGATCGGGATGACGCCGGAGGCGACCTTGATGTGCTGGGTCACCGTGGCGAAGGCGGCCATGGGGACCGTTGCCTCGCGGACCAGCCGGCTCTCCGCCTGCCACACCGCTTCGAATCCGCGCTGCTCGGCGTAGCGGACGTAGTCCATGCCCTCCCTGATGGGGTGCTTGTCCTGCAGGTAAAGCGCCACCCGACCGGCGCCAGCGACCGTCACGGCACTCACCCTCCCTTCGGGGTGAACGGATGCGGGGGAATGTCTTCCAGCCGTGCCCACAGCTGCCTGGCCTCGCGGGCCGCGTGCTGCGCGACCTCCGCCTCGTCGACACGGGTGGAATGCCGGTCGGCGACGACAAGCTCGCCGGCGACGATTACGTCCCTGACCTGGCCGGCGCCCATGCCGAAGACCCAGTGACCAGGCAGGTTCTCCGCTGTCAGCGGAGCTGGGGACGGGTAGCTGAGCACGGTGAGGTCGGCGGGGGCGCCGGGTGCGATGGTGCCATGCGCCGCCTCGCCGAAGCTGCGCCCGACGATACGGGCCCCTTCGGCCAGGCGCCGCAGCGGCCAGCCGGGGTCGGCCGCGGCGCCCGCTTCGGTGGCCCGGAAGAATGCCACCTGGGATTCGGTGATCATGTCCCCGCCGATCCCGTCCGTGCCCAGCGCTACCCGCGCCTCGCCGTGAACGAGCGGTGAGTACCCGACGCGGTTGTTCATGTTGCTGCGCGCATTGTGGGCGACCGCCGCACCCGATGACCTGATCTCCGCGATCTCCTGGCCGGTGACGCGGACGCAATGCGCGAGCAGGGCCTCCGGGCCCAGCAGTCCCGCTCGGTCCAGTCGCTCGACGACGCTCATGCCATGGGCTGCTTCGGCGTCCCGCTGGTCAGCACCGTCCTCGGCGACGTGGATATGGACGCCCACGCCGGCGGCGAGCGCAACCTCGGCGCAGGCCCCGAGCGTATCGTTGCAGAGCGTGAAGGATGCGTGTGCGCCCACCATGCCGCGGGCGAGCCGGCGCGGCCTGGCCAGGAACCGCCGGTTCTCGGCTACGCCGGCCGCCGCCAGCGCCATCCCGTCCCGGTCGGTCACCTCGTAGCAGAGCACCGATCTCAGCCCGAGTCCGGCCAGCGCGTCCGCGATGACGTCGAGAGAGCCGTCGATGAAGTTCGGTGACGCGTGATGGTCGATGACGGTCGTGGTTCCGGCGTGGAGTGCGTCGAGGCCGCCGACCAGCGCCGACAGCCGGACTGAGCGTTCGTCCAGAGCTCGGTCGAGCCGCCACCAGACCCGCTGCAGGATCTGCAGGAAATCCTGCGGAGGCTCAAGGTGGTACGGCATTCCCCGTGACAGCGCGGAGTAGAGGTGATGGTGCGCGCAGACGTTTCCGGGCAGCACCAGCGTGCCTGAGCAATCGCGGCGGGCCACGCCAGCGGGCGCGCCGCCGACCGAGACGATCCGATCGCCGGCGATGACCACGTCGGCTGCGACCAGGCGGACCGGATCCAGTGAGGTGACCACCGTGCCCCCGCACAGCGCGAGATGGGGGGTCACAGGGCCGGGCTCGGCGCGGGCAGCTGGCGGGGAAGGCGCTGTGCTCATCGGTACGGTACTCATCGGGAGCGAGCCAGCCTCGGGACGGCGGCCCGTGCGGCCGGGGAATCCTTCATCGGCAGCCGGGTGCGGCGGATGCCGTCGAATCTGGCCAGCGCCCCGGCGACCGCGGCGGCGGTGGGGACGAGGCCGATCTCGCCCACGCCCTTCGCCCCGTACGGCCCCTCGGGCTGGGGTTCCTCGACGAACACGCACTCGACGGCCGGCATGCCGCCGGGCGGGATGATGTTGAGCGACTTCAGGGTCGTCGTCGCCGGCACGCCGTCGCGGACGACGTACTCCTCCGACAGCGCCTGGCCCAGGCCCATGTGCACGGCCCCCTCGATCTGGCCTTCGAGCAGCGTGGGGTTGATGACCTTGCCGACGTCGTGGGCCGCGACGATCTGCTCGATGCGGCCGTCGTCGCCGAGGATCGCGACCTGGGTCGCCCAGCCGTACGCGAAGTGGGTCACGGGATTGTCCGCGGGCTCCCCGAGCGGCGTCGTGCCGGTGACGCAGACCTCCCCGCGGTACTCCCGGCCGGCCAGGTCCGCCATCTTCCGCCCGTCGAGGTCGGCACGTAGCTTGCGGGCCGCGTCGATCACGGCCCGCCCGCCCAGGACGGTGGCGCGTGAGGCGGTGGTCTGGCCGCAGCCAAGCTCGTAACGGGTGTCGACCTCGACGCTGATCAGCGAGGGGACCAGGCCGAGTTCGGTGCACAGGATCTGGCGGAGGATGGTGTGCACCCCCTGGCCCATCTCGGTCCACGGGTGGAAGAGCGTCACCGACCCGTCGGCCGCGGGACGCAGCACAGCGCGGCCGTACTCGGCGATGCCATTGCCGACTCCGGTGTTCTTGACCGCGCAGCCGATGCCGGCGAACCGGGCGGACTTGTAGGCGTCCCTGACGGCCAGGAGCGTCTGGCGGATGCCGACTCCGGGGCCGAGGCGCTGGCCCGCGCCGAACACGTCGCCCGTCTCGACCGCGTTGAGCCAGCGGATGTCCCAGCCGTCCAGCCCGGCCCGCTCGGCCAGCTGGTCGAGGACGCCCTCGAGCGCGAAGTTCACCTGGCCGGCACCGAACCCGCGCATCGCCCCGCAGGGGACGTTGTTGGTGTAGACGGCATGGGCCTCGACGTCCGCCGCCGGCAGCCGGTACGGCCCGCAGGCATGACCGGCGGCGCGTTCGAGCACCTTGTCCCCCACGCTGGCGTAGGCGCCGGTGTCGCCGATGATCCTGGCGCGCAGGCCGAGCAGCCGTCCCCGCTCGTCACACCCGACCGTGTAGGTCATGGTCAGCGGGTGGCGCTTGACGTGGAACCGCAGGCTTTCCGCGCGGCTGAGGGTGAGCTTCACCGGCCGCCGGGTGTGCCATGCCAGCAGCGCGGCGTGCCCCTGGACGTTCAGGTCCTCCTTCGCCCCGAAGGCGCCTCCGGCGGAGACCAGCGTGGCGCGTACCTTGTCCTCGGGCAGGCCGAGCAGGCTCGCCACCTGCCGCCGGTCGCTCCAGATTCCCTGGCCCTGGGTGTAGAAGTGCAGGCCGCCGTCTGGCGTGGGGCAGGCGAGTGAAGATTCCGGCTCGAGGAAGGCGTGCTCGATCCGCTGGGTGACGAACGTCTGCGTCACCACGTGGGCGGCCGCGGCCAGGGCGTCGTCGACGTCGCCGCGGCTGAACCCGGCGGCGGACAGGACGTTGCCCGGCGCGTGGGCATGCAGTTGCGGCGCACCGGGCTGCATGGCCGCGACCGGGTCGGTCACCGGCTCCAGGACCTCGTACTCGATGTCCACGAGCGCCGCCGCGGCGCGCGCGGCGGCCCGGGTCTCGGCGGCGACCAGGGCCAGGACGTCCCCCACGTACCGTGTCGTCTCCCCGGGGGCGCAGATCTGGACCCAGTCCCTGGTGAGCTCACCCTGGACGCGGTCGCCGGGAACGTCGCCGGCCGTGAGCACAGCCACCACACCCGGGTAGGCCCTGGCCCGGGCGGTCTGGACGGACACGATCCTCGCCCGGGGATGGTCGGCGAACCGGATGGCCCCGTGCAGCATGCCAGGCATGTTCATGTCGTTGATGAACGGCTTGTCCCCGAGCGCGAGCTCGGTGCCGGCGTACCTGGGCGCCCTGGAACCGACCCGGCCGCTGCTGTCGCTCTGCGGGGCGGGATCTCCCCGCCGGGCCGAGGCGGCCAGCAGCACCCCGTCGATGATCTTGACATAGCCGGTGCAGCGGCACAGGTTCCCGGCCAGCGCCGCAGTGACTTCCGAACGGGCCGGGTCCGGGTGCTTGCGCAGCAGCGACTCCGCCTTCATGACGACGCCCGGCGAGCAGAAGCCGCACTGCGACGCCCCGGCCGCCACGAAGCTGGCGGCCCACCGCGCGCGGTCATCCGGCGCGAGTCCTTCCAGCGTGGTCACTTCCCGCCCGCAGGCGCGGCTGGCGTCCTGAGCGCATGACACCACGGCCTTGCCGTCGAGGAGGACGGTGCAGGCGCCACACGAGCCTTCGGGGGCACAGCCATCCTTGGCCGAGGTGATCCCGCACTTGTCGCGGAGCAGCGCGAGCAGGCTTTCGCCCGGTTCGGCAGGCACGGAGACGGGCTCGCCGTTGAGAGTGAAGTCCATCAGCCTCGCCCCTTGCGCCTTTCGTGGTCACCTGACGTTCCGCCCTGGGCTGGTCGAGGGCATAGGGGCGAAGGTCCTGACTGGTGATGGCGACAGGCCTGTCGGCCGGCCCACGGAGGACGTTCGGCCCTGTCGTCCGGCTGACCTGCCCGGCACAGTCGGGAATATGACAGCGGTGTGTGCTTACCGGCGCCCGGCCAGCCTGGAAGAGGCGCTGGCGATCCTGGAGTCCGGCCCGGACGCGGTCGTGCTCGGCGGCGGCACCAGGCTGAACGCCGATCCGGCGCCCGGCCCGGTCGAGGTGGTGGATCTGCAGGCGCTGCGGCTCGACCAGATCCGGGCGAGCGGGAATGCGACCGTGCGGATCGGGGCCATGGCGACGCTCCAGCAGATCGCCGGCAGCCCGGCGCTGCCCGCGGTCCTGCGCGAGGCAGCGCGCCGCGAGCGGCCGAGCACGCTGCGGTCCCAGGCCACGCTGGGCGGATGCGTGGCCGCGAGGGAGGGCGACAGCGAACTGCTCGCGGCCCTGCTCGCCCACGACGCGGTGGTGAGCATCGCCGGCCGCGGCGGGCCCGCACGAAGCGGGTTCGCGGAGTTCCTCGTCGGCGCACCATTGGACAGGGCCAGGATCATCACCGGCGTGACGGTCTGCACCTCCGGAACCTCGGCCGCGGCGCGGACGGCCCGCACCCCGGCCGACCGGCCCATCGTGGCCGCGGTGGCCCGCATCACCCCGACCGGGGAACGGCGCCTGGCCCTCGCGGGGATCGCGGCGACACCGGTCATGGCCGGCAACCGTGCCGGGTGGGCTGACGAACTCGATCCGCCCGGTGACTTCCGCGGCTCGGGCGAGTACAGGCGCGTGCTGGCGGTCGTGCTGGCCAGCCGGGCCCTGGGGGCGATCTCGTGATGGATATCCGCCTCACCCTCAACGGGCGCAAGACACGGATCCGCTGCGCCCCGGGTGACTCGCTGCTGGCCGTGCTCCGCCGGCAGGGGTGCTTCAGCGTCCGGTACGGGTCGGATACCGGCGAGACGGGGGCGGCGGCCGTCCTCCTCGACGGGCGGCTGGTGTCCGCCGACGTGCTCCTGGCCGCGCAGGCCGACGGGCACGAGGTGACCACCGTGGAGAGCCTCAACGTGGCCACCGGCGAACTGCATCCCATCCAGGAAGCCTTCGTGGACACCGGCGCGCTGCAGTCGGGGTACTCGGCCGGCGCCATGGTGCTCGCCGCCCTGGCCCTCCTGCGGGCCAATCCCGACCCGTCGGAGCGGGAGATCCGTGACGCGCTGTCCGGGATCCTCGATCGCGAGACCGGTTACGCCAAGGTAGTCGAGGCCGTCCGGCGCGCCGCCGCGGCCCTGCGCGGAGCCAAGCCCGAGCCGATGGTACCCGTGACCGTCGAGCGCCTCGCCGGCGCGTCTCATCCCCCGCCGCCGCGGGTGCCGCGGGTGCCGCTGGCCGTCCCCCGCCTGGTGCCCGCCCCGGACGCCCCTGACACCACCGTGGTCGGCAAGCCCGAGCACAAGGTGGACGCGACACGGCTCGCCAAGGGTAACCCGGCCTTCACCGACGACATCGAACTCCGCGGGATGCTGCACGCCAAGATCCTGCGCAGCCCGCACGCGCACGCGCGCATCGTCGCCATCGACGACTCGGCCGCCCGCGCGCTGCCGGGCGTGCACGCCGTGCTGCACTACCGGAACACCCGGCGGGTCAAGTACGCCTCAGGCGGCCAGAGCTGGCCCAATCCGTACCCGTGGGACCAGGTGAGCTTCGACGACAAGGTCCGTCACGTGGGTGACCGGGTGGCGGCGGTCGCCGCGGAAACCCCGCAGATCGCGGAGGAGGCCTGCCGCCGGATCAAGGTCACCTACGAGGTGCTGCCGACCGTCTTCGACGAGCGCGAGGCGCTGGCGGCCGGGGCACCCGTCATCCACGACGAGCTCGATTCGATAGGCATCCTCGACGCCCGCCGTAACCTCAGCACCCACGTCGAGGGACGCACCACGCGTGACCTCGACGCGGCCATGGCCCGCGCCGACCGGGTGTTCGAGCAGACCTTCCGCGTACACCAGGTGCAGCCGTGCCCGGTCGAGCCGCACATCGCGATCGGCTGGCTGGACCCCGACGAGCGGCTGGTGCTCCGGTCCTCCACCCAGGTGCCGTTCCACGTCCGCCGCATGCTGGCGCCGCTGCTGGGCCTGCCGGTCAAGCGCATCCGGGTGATCAAGCCCCGGATCGGCGGCGGGTTCGGCGGCAAGCAGGAAATGCTGATCGACGACATCGTGGGCCACCTGGTGCTGGCCACCCGCCGCCCGGTGCGGCTGGAACTCACCCGGGAGGAAGAGCTCGCCTGCTCCCGCACCCGCCACGCGCAGACCATCACCTTCCGTACCGGAGTGGACGGCGCCGGCCGCCTGGTGGCGCAGGACATGCACGTCGTGGCCAACACCGGACCGTACGGGTGCCACGGGTTCACCGTGCAGTCGGTGACGGGACTGCGCGGCCTATCGTCCTACAACTGCCCGGTCAAGCGATTCACATGCGACGTGGTGTACACCAACGGGCCGGTGGCCGGGGCCTTCCGCGGCTACGGCGCACCGCAGGCGCTGTTCGCCCTCGAATGCCACATGGACGATATCGCCCGGGCCCGGGCCGAAGATCCCATCGAGTTCCGCCGCAGGAACTGGGTGCGCAGCGGAGACCCGCTGGACATAGCGCCTCGCCTGTCCGAGCGGGGCGCGGCGGCAGATATCGCCCCGGAAGACCTGCCCAGAGTCACGAGCTGCGGCACGGAGGAGTGCGTGGCGCAGGGCCTGGCCGCCATCGGCTGGGACCGCCGCTCCGATCCGCGGTGGCGGCGGCCCCCCGAGCGGCCGGACGTGGCCCGGGGCATCGGGTTCGCACTGTGCATGCACGGCTCGGGCATCCCGTTCGTGGACATGGGCTCGGCCTCGATCAAGATGAACGACGACGGGTCGTTCAACCTGCTGACCGGCGCCACGGACCTGGGCACCGGGGCCGACACCGTGCTCGCCCAGATCGCCGCTGAGGTGCTCGGGGTGAACACCAGCGACATCATCGTGTACGCGGCCGACACCGACCTCACCCCGTTCGACGCGGGAGCCTACGCGTCCAGCACCACGTACATCTCGGGCATGGCCGTCAAGAAGGCGGCGCAGGTGGTAGCGGACCAGATCGCGGCCAGGGCGGCGCGGATGCTAGGGGTCGCCGGGCCGGACGGCATCAGCCTGCGCGACCACCGCGCCTGGGCAGCCGGCGGCCGGTCGGTGCACCTGTCCGACATCGCCCTGGACTCCCTCCACACCCAGGATCAGGCCCAGATCATCGGCACCGCCTCGCATGTCGCGGCCGATTCCCCGGCCCCGTTCGCCGCGCAGTTCGCCGAGGTGGAGGTGGATACCAGGACCGGTCAGGTGACCGTAACCAGGCTGGTGATGGCGGTGGACTGCGGAGTGACGGTCAACCCGGTCATGGCCAGCGGCCAGGTCGAGGGCGGCATGACCCAGGCGCTCGGCTATGCCCTGACCGAGGAGATCGTCCTGGACGAGGCCGGCCGCCCGGTGAACGCACGGCTCGGGCCGTACTGGATCGCCCGCGCCGACGACGTGCCCCCGATGGAGGTCTTCCTGGTCCAGACCGTGGAGCCGACCGGCCCGTTCGGCGCCAAGGCCGTCGGTGAGATCGGCGCGGACGGCGTGGCCCCCGCGGTCCGCAACGCCATCGCCGACGCCACCGGGGCGGCGATCAACTCGATCCCGCTGACGCCGGAACGGGTGTGGAGGGCGCTGCATGACCGGCGCCGTAGCCATGGGTGAGCCGGGCGGCACCGCCTCACTGCTCCGTGAGCTCGCGGCCGCGGTCGACGCCGGCGAGCCGGTGGTCCAGGCCACCGTCGTGGAAACCTGCCACTCGGTTCCCCGCCATGCGGGCTCGAAGATGCTCATCCGGCCCGGCGGGCGCTGCTCGGGCAGCCTGGGCGGCGGTCCGGTGGAGAAACGCGTGGTAGCCGATGCGCTCGCGGTGCTCGCCGCGGCGGAACCCCGGCTCGTTCGGTATGACCTGGACGGCGGTGGACTCGGGCCGTGCGGTGGTGAGATGACCGTGTACCTGGAACCGCACGTGCCGCCCCCGACCGTGCTCGTCATCGGGTGCGGCCATGTCGGCCGGGCCGTCGCCGAACTCGCCCACTGGGAAGGATTGCGGGTAGTGGCCGTTGACAATCGGGCCGAGATGGTCACCGCGGACCTGCTGCCCGGCGCCGACCTCCGCCTGGCGGGCCCGGTCGAGGGCGTGCTGCCCCGGGTCCAGGTGACGGCCGACACCCACCTGGTGGTGACCACGAGCAGCATCCAGGCGGACGTTGCGGCCCTGTCCCTGCTGCTCGCTACCCCGGCCGGCTCCATCGGGCTAGTCGGCAGCCGACGCCGCTGGCAGGCCACCCGGGCCGAACTGACGGCGCGCGGTGTCCCCGCCGACGCGCTCGACCGCGTACGGACCCCGGCCGGGCTCGACCTCGGCGCGGAGACACCACGCGAGATCGCCCTCGCCATCGTCGGCGAGATCGTCGCGGCACGCCGCCGCGCGGGCCGCGGGAGCCAACCGTGACCGGGGCGCCAGGGCAGGTCCTCATCCTCCTGCGAGGCGCCGGTGATCTGGCCACCGGGGTGGCCTGGCGGCTCAAGCGGGCCGGGTTCGGCGTGATGATGTGCGAGCTGGCGCACCCTCTTGCGGTCCGGCGCGCCGTCGCGTTTTCCGCCGCGGTAGACGAGGGGTCGGTGACCGTCGAAGGGATACGGGCCGTCCGCGCGGTGACCGCCGAGGCGATCGAGCTGGCTCGCTCGGACACGGTTCCCGTGATTGTCTCACCGGGGTTGCCGGCGCTGGCCGCGGACGTGGTGGTGGATGCCCGCATGGCCAAGCGGGTCCTGGACACGACCATCGATGACGCACCGCTCGTGCTGGCCCTCGGGCCCGGCTTCACGGCCGGCCGCGACTGTCACGCCGTGGTGGAGACCATGCGCGGCTCGCGGCTCGGCCGGGTGTACTGGCAAGGCTGCGCGGCGCCGAACACCGGTACGCCGGGCGTGATCGGCGGCCGCGGCGCCGAGCGGGTACTGCGGGCACCCGCCGCCGGGGTGGCCCGGTGGCGTGCCGCCATCGGCGACATCGTGACGGACGGGGCGGTCCTTGGCGCCGTCGATGGCATGCCGGTGCGCGCGCCGTTCGCGGGCCTGGTGCGGGGCCTGGTGGCCGACGGGACGCCGGTGAGCAAGGGCCTGAAGATCGGCGATGTCGACCCGCGAGGGGACACCGACTGGCACGAGATCTCCGACAAGGCACTCGCTGTCGCCGGCGGCGTGCTCGAAGCCGTGCTGACCTGGCTGAATCAGTCTGAGCGGGCTGCCTGATCGAGCCGGGCAGCCGCCGACGCCACTTCCTCGAAGGGCAGCTCCGACAGCAGGCCCGCCACCGGGCAGGGCAGTTCGGCCACGACGTGTCCGTTGTGCCGTGCGGGAGCACGGCGCGGGCGAACTGGTCCGCCATCAGCTTGCTCGATTCGAGGTGCATGTGCGCGTCGAGGAGGCCGGGAACCAGGACGTGGCCACGCACGTCAGTTTCCGACGGTGCGTGGTAGGTTCCGACGCCGGCGATGTGCTCACCGCAGATCGCGACGTCAGCCTCCAGCACCTCCCCGGTGAACACCGACATGGTCGCGATCGGGCCCAGCCGCGCCGTCAGCCGTCACGACTCCTCCCTGACATAAGGGATCCCGAGGGCCGCGGGCGTGCCGAGCCGCCGCCGGACCGAACCCGCCGAGACCAGGACGAGCGCGACGATCGTCATCACATAGGGGAGGGCCGACCAGAATTCCGAGGGGATCGAGGTGATGCCCCGCGCCTGCAGGTCGAAGCCGACGCTGGTGAAGGCGCCGAATAGGTACGCCCCGGCAATCAGCAGCTCAGGCCGCCAGAACGAGAAGATGACCAGGGCGATGGCGATCCAGCCGGCGCCCGCGGTCAGCCCGTCGATCCAGTTCGTCGCGATCTGCAAGGTGAACACGGCACCGCCCGCGCCGGCCAGTGCGCCGCCGGCCAGCGTGTGCAGGTACCGGTACCGGGTCACGTTGATTCCCATCGCGTCGGCCGCCTGCGGCGACTCGCCCACCGAGCGCAGGTGCAGCCCGGTGCGGGTCCGGTACAGGTACAGTACGGCACCGATTACCGCCAGCCAGGACAGGTACACCATGGCGCTCTGGCCGAACAGGATCGGCCCGATCACGGGAAACTTCTTCAGCCCGAACAGGTCCAGCTGGCTGAACTGGTGCTTGCCGGCCTTACCGCCGATCCGGTTGTCCTCGGCGATGTACGACGACAGCCCGATCGCGCCGGCGAAGATCGTGAGGGCGAGCCCGGAGACGATCTGGTTAGCCCGCAGCGTGATGGAGACGAAGGCGTGGATGAGCGCCATGGCGGCCGAGGCCACCATGGCGACGAGAACCGCGGCGAGCAGCACCAGCCCGTTCGGCCCGGTCATCCGCTGCGACACGAGGAACGCCATCACCCCGCCCATTAGCAGCATGCCCTCGACACCGAGGTTCAGCACGCCGGAACGCTCGGCGAGCAGCTCCCCGATCCCGGCGAACACCAGCGGGGTGCCGTACAGGATCGCCGTCATCGCGATCGAGATCCCGACGTTGGCATTGATACCGGTCATGACGTCTCCCCGCGAGCCGGCCCCACCGCGACGGGTGGCGCCGGAATCTGAGTCTTGGGCCTGGCGTGGGGCAGCCTGATCTCGAGCCGGTGCCGCGTAAAGATCTCCGCGCCCAGCACGCAGAACAGCAGGATCCCCTCCATGGTCCCGGTCAGGCCGATGGGGAAACCGGGCCCCTGCAGCGCGAAGCCGGCGTTGACCAGCATGCCGATAAAGAACGACGTCACCACGACAGCCAGCGGGTTATAACGGGCGAGGGCCGCGACCACGATGCCCGTGTAGCCGAATCCCGCCTGCTCCAGGCCTCGTGGGTCGAGTACGTGGCTGAAGTCGCCCACCTGGCTGGCCCCGCCGAGTCCCGCGATGCCGCCGGAGATCGCCATCAGCGAGAGGATCTTGCGGCGGGTCCTGATGCCCGCGTACTTCCCGGCTGCCGGCGAGTCGGCCAGGACGCGCATCTCGAATCCGTACCTTGTGGCACGGATCATGCCCCACAAGAGCACGGCGAGACCGACGGCGACGATCAGGCCGAACGGTATGGTGAGGCTGCCCACCTGAAAGGCTGGCCAGCTAGCTGCCGCGGGGAGGTTCTTTCCCTGCGGGAACACCTTCGCCGACGGAGAGGTGAGGTCCCGCCAGTAGGACGTGCTGTCGAAAATCAGGTAGTACATCACGTTCGCGGCCACGTAGTTCAGCATCAGCGTCGTGAGGATCTCGTTCGTGTTGAGGTACGCGCGGAGCACTCCGGGTATCGCGGCCCACAGCGTTCCCGCCAGCAGGCCGGCCGCCATCATCAGCGGGATCAGGAGCCATCCCGGCAGGCTGTGAAAGTAAAGGCCTGCGCCGGCTGCGCCGATGGCACCCCAGTACAACTGGCCTTCTCCCCCGATGTTCCAGAGCCGCATGCGGAAGGCAACCGCCGCGGCAAGGCCGGTGAACATCAGCGGGGTCATGCTGACCAGCGTCTGGCTGAGAGCCCCCGGCTGCGTGAGGCTGGCCTGGACTATGTGCTGGTAGGTCGTCAGCGGGTTGTGCCCGGTGGCCGCGAGCATGATTCCCGCCACGACCATCGCGAGCACGACCGACGCGAGCGGCACCACGAAGTCAAGCCAGCGCGGGACGTTCTCGCGCGCTACGAAGCGGATCATGATCCCACTCCCGCCATCATCAGGCCGATGCGGTCGACGTCCGCATCGTCACGATCGACCACGCCGACCACTCGTCCCCGGTACATCACCGCGATGCGGTCGGAGAGGTCGAGGATCTCGTCCAGGTCCTCGCTTATGAGCAGGACACCGACGCCGTCCCCGGCCGACTGCGCCAGGAGCCGGTGCACGGTGTCGGTGGCGGCTACGTCCAGCCCTCTGGTCGGCGACGCGGCAATGAGGGCCCTGGGATGCCCGGAGAGTTCGCGGGCCAGCAGCAGCCGCTGGATGTTGCCGCCGGAAAGCTCGCGCGCGAGGGTCTTCGGGCCCCGGGCCGCAATGGCGAACCGCTCGATCAATTCCGCGGCGTTCTGCAGGGCCTGCCTCGCATGGAGGATGAGCCCGTGCCCGTCCTCGCGGTACGACTTCAGGATGAGGTTGTCAGCGATCGTCATTCCCGGGGCGACCCCGACGCCGATGCGCTCTTCCGGCACGTAGCCGAGCCCCGCGTCGATCGCCTCCCACGGGGTTCCGCGCTGGGGCATTCCCGCGATCGTGACCGTGCCGGAGGTAGCGGGACGCTCCCCCGCGATAACCTCAGCCAGCTCACGCTGGCCGTTCCCGGCCACTCCGGCGACGCCGACGATCTCACCGGCCCGCACCCGCAGCGATACGCCCACCAGGGCTGGCGTCCCGAGATCGCCGGTAGCGCTCACGTCCTCCAGGCCGAGGACGGCCTCTCCGATGTGGTCACCCGGCGCCTTCCGGCGGCGCGTCAGCACGATGTCACGCCCGACCATCATGTGTGCGAGCGACCTGGCGTCGGTATCGGCTGTCCGCAGCGTCCCTACCGCCCGGCCAGCCCGCAGCACGGTGACCCGGTCGGAGACGGCGAGCACCTCAGGCAGCTTGTGCGAGATGAACACCACGCTGGTCCCGGTCGCGGTCATCTCGCGAAGCGTGCTGAAGAGCTGCGTTACCTCCTGGGAGGTGAGCACCGTCGTGGGTTCGTCCAGGATCAGGATCCGCGCACCGCGGTATAGCGCTTTCAGGATCTCGACGCGCTGCTGTTCACCGACCGATAGCTGCCATATCTTCGCCCGGGGATCGATCGGCATCCGGAACCTCTCGGCGACCTTGGCTATCTCACGTTCGACCCGGTGGGGCGAGAACCACATACCGCGTTCGTGCGACCAGCCGAGAATCATGTTTTCCGCCACGGTCAGCGGCTGGACCAGCCTGAAATGCTGGTGAACCATGAAGATCCCCGCCTCGTGAGCATCGCGGGGGGAATGGAAGCGGACCGGCTCACCGCCCACTTCCACGTACCCTTCGTCCGGCCGGTACAGGCCGGTCATCACGTTGCAGAGCGTGGTCTTACCCGCGCCGTTCTCGCCCAGGAGAGCGTGGATCTCGCCGGGTAGCACCTCGAACTCCACCTGACTGTTCGCCACGACGCCCGGGAAGTGCTTCGTGATGCCGCGTGCTGCGAGAGCAGGGATGGGGCCTGCCCCATCGGAGGCCGGGCCGGCCCGGTCCGGGACCGGCGTCCCCCCGAGGGGAGCCGCCGGCTGCCCGGATGCCATCGCAAGGTCGTCCGCCATCGCCCGGCTAGCCCTTCGCGCTGCCGATGACGCCCTGGACGAACCAGTTCAGGGTGTACTTGGACATCTGCGAGGGGTTTTCCGGGTTCCAGACCGCCAGTGTCTGGCCGACCGGGAAGCCGATCGTCCCGTCCTGCTTCGTCAGCGGGCCCGTGAACGGGTTGAATGTCCCGGCCTTGATCTCAGCCTGTCGCTTCAGGATGGCGGCCTGCGCCGCCGGGGAGACCGTCTTGCCGAACGACGCGATGCCGATCATCCCGTCTGCGATGCTGCCGTAGTAGAAGCTGCTCTTCCAGGTGCCGTTCATGACGGCCTTGACCTGGCTGATGTAGTACGGCGCCCAGTTGTAAACGGTCGCGGTCTGGAATGCCTTCGGCGCGAAGGTGTTCTGGTCCGAGTCGTAGCCGGTCCACTTGAGCCCGCTAGCCGAGGCCACCTCGCCGACCGTCGGGTCGTCCACGCCATCGCCGAGGACGTCCACTCCGGCAGCCACCAGGCTCTGCGCGGCCGCCCGCTCCTTGGAAGGATCGAACCAGGAGTTGGTCCACACCACCCGGACCGTGGCACCGGGATGCGCGTACCGGGCGCCCAGCGTGTAGGCATCGATCTCCCTGATCACTTCCGGGATCGGGTAAGGCGCGACATAGCCAATCTCTCCGTTCTTGGTGGCGTAGCCAGCGGCCATGCCGGCCAGGTAGTCACCGTCCTCGCCCGCTCCGAAGTACTCCGAGAGGTTCGGCCCCATGGCCGTGCCCGTGGCTTGGGCGAAGTACACGTTCGGGTACTTCTTCGCCATGGCCGCCATGGACGGCTGGTAACCGAACGAGGTCGCAAAAACGATCTTCGCGCCGCTGTTGACCAGCTGCTGGATGACCGATGTGGTCTGCGGCCCCTCCGGCACGTTCTGCTTGAAGACCGTCTTGACCTGGCTGCCGAAGTGACTCTGGACCGCCAGGCGGCCCAGATCATGCTGGTGGGTCCAACCCGCGTCACTAGGCGACCCGACATAGATAAAGGCCACAGTCAGTTGCTTACCGGCCGCGCCGGACTGGTGCGTCGACGGTGTTGACGTCGAACTCGAACCGCATGCCGCCAGGACGAGTGTCGCCACCGCGGCGAGAGCGGCCACCATTGCCCGCTTTCTCATCAACCTTCCCCCTTCCGTGAGAACGATGCACAGGCGCATCTCGCGGGCGACAGCCTGCCCGACTGACTGTCGCGCTCACCGTGGCCAAGAGGACTGCGAGGCACTCACCAGAGCGGTCTTTGGCTTGTAGTGCGCCACGTCGGCTGACCGGTCTCCGCAAGGGCAACCTGCTCTTTCCGGGCACCGTAGGCTTGTCTTTTCCGGGGGCGTAGAGTCATTTGGTCCTGATATCGAAGACCGAATGTCCCGTCTTGCGGACGGACCTTCGCGGATGCTGGCCGGGCGGCCGCGACCAGGACGGGCTGCGTGCCAGCACGATGCCGGCTTCGATGCGCTCGATACGTTCAGCGGTCTCGGTGATCCGCCCTGCCTCGGCAGCGGGGACGGCGACCACCCCGTCCGCGTCGGCGCATATGACGGTGCCCGGGCAGATCTCGATACCCGATACGGTGACCGGCTTACCGGTGCCGCCAGGCGGACGCGGTCCTTGCCGACTTCTGCCGCAGGCGACCGCGTGCGGTCACTGGTACCTGAGCCCGCGCGAAGACCGCGAAGCCGAACTCCCGGGCCTGGGCCACGTCCCGGCAGGCGCCATCGGTGATGACGCCCCGGACGGACCGCATGGCGGCGCCAACGCTCACGATCCCGCCCCACGAGGACACATCGGTGCGGCCGCCATTGGCGACCACGATGACGTCGTCGGAACCGGCGCTGCACATCAGCCACACAGCGAGGTAGCGTCATGACAAGCTCCGGTCGGACAGGCCGCAAGGCCACCCACCGCCAGCAGGCGGCCACTACCAGGACACAGCGTGTCACTGCATCGATCCGGCCGGAGCCCATACGGCCCACCCCAGCACGGAAACATGCCTAGGCAGGCTGGGGCGTAACCCCGTTAGCCGGCGTCCTCCCCGCCCGGGGCGGCTGGTCCAGCCTGGTGCTCGACCCAGCGCGGAATTTCCTGGCCGGGGCCTTCGAGGAGCATGATCGCCAGGCGCAGTGCCTCGTCGTGATCGGCGGGGTCGGCGGTGATCTCGAACCGCATTTCCAGGGCGCGCCGGAGGTTGTCGATGCGCCCCGCACGGTTGGGATGTCCGGCCGGCGCGGCCGCGAGGCTCATCCGCGTCAGGTAGATGCTTTCGTCGAGGTCGGAGCTCGCCCCGGTCAGCGTGAAGCGCGACCGGAGCGCGTGCCCGAGGTTGCCCGCGCAGATCGACTGCTGAGGGTGGCCGGGCACGGTGGCTCCGAGGGCCGCGCGGAAGGCTTCGACCGCCTGCTCCAGCTGCCCGGCCTCTCCCGTCCGCTCGAAGAGGCCGCGCAGCGCGGTGCCGAGGTTGGACCGGCGAGCCACCTGCCGCGAGTGACCAGCGGGAGTGGCGTAAACCAGCCGCTCCTGGAGGGCCGCCGCCAGCCGCATCGGCTCGACGTCGTCTGACGCGAGGGCCTCGCCGAGGAACTGATCGACCGCCCCGTTTGCCCCGTCGGCGAGAGCGGGCAGCAGTTCCGGCGGGAACAGCTCCAGGTCGATGCCGGGATTCAGGAAGCAGGGGGTGAGCATCCCGACGGCGGCCCTCAGCTCGTCCTGGCGGTCCCGGCTGGGCAAGCCCAGGTAGCGTTGCCAGTGAAACAGGCCGAGGAACAGCCGCGGTACCAGGTCCGACTGGTCCGCCGCGATCAGCTCCGCCAGCCTCCTGGCTTGCGCCAGGGATTGCGGGTCAAGCACTGGTGCCGCGTCCCCTAGCTGCACGGCCCGGTTGAGCCGTTCCTGCACCGCCTCCAGCAGGGCGTCTCTTTCTGATCGGGGCATTTTCTTATTCCGCCGGGGCTGGTGCCCACGTTCCTGCGTTAGCCTGCGGCCACAGGACGGAGAACCGGTGGCCTGGGTCCCGCGGGATGATGGAATACGCGGTGCGCCTCCCGTTATCCTCGGCGAAGCTCATGCGGCAGACCGGGCAGAACGGGAGATTCGCCCAGAGCAGGACCGGCTCCCCGCACATCCAGCAGGCTTTGGCCTGGGTCGGGTGCAGTGTCCCGCAGAGCGCGCAGGCGCCCCCAGCCGAACAGTACCGGGCATCACAGTTTTCGCACTGCTGGTCAGGCTCCAGGCGGCCATCAGCCATCCACAACCCCAGGGGCGAGGGGGTGTCGGCCAGCCTTGTCAGCTTCGCTCGCTGCTCGCGGGCCTGGCTGAGTAGCCATTCGTTTCTCTCGTCCGGGTCCGCTCCCCGCCTTTCCTGGCTTCCCAGCTGCTTCACCAGCCAGCTGAGCTGGTTAATGGCCGAGCGGACCAGGTTTTGCCGGGCGAGAATGTCACTCATCTGATAGTGGAATTGCGCGCGCCATAGTGATGGCGACTCCGTGATTTCGGCCATAATGCGGAAGGTGTAGTGGTCGAGATCGGCCAGCCAGAGGCTCGTGGCCAGTGCGGCCGACCCGGATAGCGTAGGATTGTTCCTGCGTACTTCCTCGGCGAGGAGAATCGCTTCTTCTGCTGATCCGAACGCGGCATGGTACCCCGCGTTCGCTATCCGGTACTCCTCGGTGTCCCGGTAGCTCCGGATAGCGTCCAGGCCCGCTGCCGCGGCGAGCTGATCGCGCTCCCTGCAGGCCAGGATGCAGGAATTCGCGTCGCGAGCCAGCTGATCCTGCTCGCTGTCCGAGAGCCGCGGCCCCTCGTATTGCCCGAAGAATTCCAGAACCGGTCCGACGTCGCCGTCGGCGCGGTCGGACAAGTCGATTACCGCATCGAGGATCTCGTGCGGGGCGGCATTTGCCGGATTATCTTCGTACCATCCGGACTCGCGTATGATCCAGACGATCTCGAGCATCCCGGTATTTCGCAGCGAGGTAATTCGTTGCGCTTCTTCAAATAGCCACCGCCGCATCTCATCTTCCGTCCCGGCATACGCGGGAGTCAAGACGATCACCGCCACGTCGGTCTTCGCGAACTGCCCCACGAAACGCGCGAGCTCTGCTGGCGACGGATTGTGCTCCGGGAAGGTGAGAGCATCCAGCAGGACCTGGTAGCCGGCCGCCTCCAGCTTGCGGGCAAGGTCGGCGCACCACGCCACGTGCCCGGGTGTCTCGCGCCGGTAGGAGATAAATAGCTTCGGCGGGTAGCCGCGCGCCATGGGCTTCCGCAGGTGCTCCCGCAGCTCGTAGTCAAGGTAGGCGAACTGGGCGGTCGCATCGCCGATCTCCTCGGCTACTACGTCCCAGTCGCGGACCCGGCCGGCGCTATCCAGGAGATGGCTATCGACAAATCTCGATTCGCCGCCAAGGCCCATAGCTGAGGTTAGCGGAATCAGATTTGATACCATGTTACAAGGATAAAGGATAACTGTCGGCGGCCAGCCGCGAAAAGGGCTAGCGCGCTCGCCCGATGCCGCGACCACAATGTCTTCGCGACGGCAGCGGGATGGCCCGGGCCCGGAGGTGCCCGCCGAGCGGAGAACGTGGATACATCTGCACCACGGGGGAGCCGGCGCCCCGGTCCGAACCCGCCACCAGATCCCGTCGATGAGCTGCCGCTTCGTACACTTCGGCGGACGTCCCGCCTTCTTCCCAGCCGGTAGCAGGGGCTCCAGCACGCTCCGCTCTCCATCGCCCAGGTCATGACGGGGCCGGCGTGCCATAGCCAGATGGCCCGGTGCGGGTCGCGTCCGTCGGGCAGGCGCTCGACGGTGACGTGGACCAGGGTGCAGCGCAGGACCGGCAGGTGCTTGCGGCCGGCGAACCAGCCGCGGTCCCCGTGGATGAGGGGATGCACGTCGTGCCAGGCCTCGGCGTCGAAGACGAACAGCGGCACGGCCTTCATTCCGTGCCCGGCGGCGCGCAGGCGGCGCAGCACGTTCTTCACCTGCGCGATCGTCTGCTGAGTGCGGGTCGCGGGCGTAGTCCGCGTCACGTCGGCCAGGGCGGCCCACGCGGTGCGCAGGTGCCCGATGGCCGCGGTGAGCTGGTACTCCCAGCCGGGCGCGGTCCTGGACGAACCCTGGCAGCGGCAGGCGCCGATGTGCACGTGCTCCCGGCCCGGCGAGCACCACGCGTCCAGCCTGGGATAGGCGGTCGCATCGACGGCGAACCGCAGCCGGCCCCACCGGGCGCACGCGTCCCGCACCTGGCAAGCATCCGCGCGGGGCGGATGAGATGGGCGGGGCGGGGACGCCCGAACGTTCGGCCCTCTTGTTGTCGTACCGGGCCAGCTCGGGCGCGGGCCGAGGGCCGGGGACGGGGTCGGCGCGCTTCGGGGGACTGGGTGAAGACGTAGGCCAGGTTGGTGGTGATGCCGCGGGTCAGGGCGACCAGGGCGTGCGGGCGGTCCTCGACCCCGGTGATCACGGCCAGCCCGGATACGACGTCGCGCTCAGCGCACTGACCCCCAGCCGGAAGGAGCAGCGGGCCATCGAGACGCTGCTGGACTACCGGTGCGAGGCGCTGATCCTGCTCGGCCCCGAAACACCCGCCCCCCGCCTGGCCGCGCTCGGCCGCCAGCTACCGGTGGTCGCCGTGGCCCGGCGCGTGCAAGAACCCTCCGTCCACGTCGTGCGGACCGCCGGCGCGATCGAGCGGCGCCGCGGCTACCGCACCGCCATGCGCCGCCACGGACTGGGCGACCGCGCGCGGATTCTCCCCGGCGGCCTGACCGAGCAGTCCGGTGCCGCCGCCGCGGCGCCCCTGCTCGACGAACCCGCCCGGCCCACCGCGGTCGTCGCGTTCAACGACCGCTGCGCCGTCGGCCTGCTGGACTCCTTCATCCGCTCCGGCATCGCCGTGCCCGCCGATGTCTCGATCGTCGGGTTCGACGACGACCGCCTGGCGTGTCTGTCCCACATCAGCCTCACCACCATCGCCCAGGACGCCCCCCGCCTGGCGCGCCTGGCCGTGGAGACCGCCATCGTCAGCCTGGACGGCACCCGGGCCACAGACACCGACCTGGTCATCCCCCCGCACCTGATCGTGCGCGGCACGACCGGACCACCGGCTGACCGCCACAACGCCGGTCCCGCACCGGACGGCGGCCGCGAGGTAGCCCCGCCCCTCATCGTTAGCTACTTCGACCTGAAAAACCCGGGCGGCTGATCTGGGATCTTGTGGCCTGCGGGCGGAGGATGGCCTCGAACCCTTGTGCTGAAGGGATCGAGGCCATCGTGTTCCGTACGATAGGCGATCGTC
>Ga0335081_10001107_pt1 | contig 42966 bp, 34 predicted proteins | sample Lox_Sample_35_FD_206713 | JGI IMG/M metagenome (GOLD analysis project Ga0335081, IMG submission 206713) | Soil microbial communities from Loxahatchee National Wildlife Refuge, Florida, United States - Lox_Sample_3.5 | ecosystem: Environmental > Terrestrial > Soil > Wetlands | place: USA... | reverse complement strand
GCCTACGCCGTAAATCAAGCTCAGGTGGTTCTTGAAGCCCATTTCGGGCGGCGCCATCGTCTAATACTGATGCAAGAGCGAGTCGCCACTGTCGAGGATTTGATGAAGAAGGCCGCACTCCGATTGATGAATGCTTTGGGGGTCTTCACGTTCGCCCGTGTGGCATCGGCGAGAAGGCCGCGCATCCTCATGTACCACAACTTCTCCCGGGACGGAGAGGTACAGAACTATGATGTCCCAGTATCAGACTTGCGTAGGCAACTGGAGTACTTGAAACGTCATTTCCGGGTATTAGCATTTGCCGATCTAATCAGCCAGCTAGGTTCTGGCAATTCGTTCCAGCCTAACAGCGTTGTTCTCACAATCGACGATGGCCGCCGCAATTGCTATGAATACCTGTATCCACTCCTGCAAGAGTTCCAGATGCCCGCCACCCTTTTCGTAATCAGTTCGTTCATCGATGGCGTAGATTGGCTCTGGACCGACAAGGTCTTATGGTTAAGCAAGCAGAGGGGGGCAGCCGCGGAACTCGCGGCAGGACGAATTAACGATTTCTTCTGCAGAATCAATAGACTTGAGCCACATCTTCGCGACGAATCAATCCTTGCAATCGCGATAGCAATGGGCGTGCGAATTCCGACGCAACCGCCGCCCCCTTACAACGCATGCTCGTGGGCCGAAATACGTGAAATGTCTGACTCGGGTCTGATCGAAATCGGATCGCATACCGTCACTCACCCAATCCTGTCGAGTGTAGGAGATGAAGAAGCATGGTACGAAATGACTGCCTCCCGTCACAGAATTGAACAGTCGCTTGGGAAAAGAGTGAGATTCTTCTGTTTTCCTAACGGGAAGGCCGGTGATTACAAGACGCGCCATCTATTACAAGTAAAGGAAGCAGGCTACGAGGCGGCAGTCGTGAGTAACTTTGGGCTAGTCCAAAAAATGTCGAATCCGTATGAGCTTCCTCGCATTGGAATCAGCGGCGAGTCTGACCATCTCTCCTTTGCTAAGAGCCTTAACGGCGCCGAACACTACCAGAGCAGGATCCAGAAGTCTTTGCGATGGCGCAGTGCATAAGTTGGATCGCCGTGCGCGGTTGAACTCCCTGAAATTTGAACGGGTGGGGCGTTAGTACTTGGTATGACCAGCATCTTCGTTTCCGCTTCCGTTTAGCAGTACACCGACAAGAGATTCTTCCCTAAATCTCCGGCAAGCTTTGCGCACGACGTCGAAGGGAGTAGAGTTGGAGCGTACCACCATCAGCACAGCGTCACACCAGGCAGCGATCAGGCTCGCATCAGAAACCGGAATGGCCGCCGACGAATCGATTACAATCCAATCAAATGCCGGACTAACTCGATCCAGTAACGTTTTGAAACGAGCATTGGCGATCAGTTCCGTCTGACCCGAATATGCTCGGCCGGCGGGAATCAGAAAAAAGTTTTCGGCTGGCCCGCGCTGGATTACCTCCAACTCACTCAGTTCGCTCGAAAGGTATTCTGTCAGTCCGGGGATCGCTGACGTGCCAAAAATAGTATGCAGCTTGGGTGCGCGTAAGTCGCCATCGATTAGAAGTACCTGACAGCCTGGTTGCAGGGCCAGCACTCGCGCAAGATTAGCAGCAGCAAAAGACCGGCCTTCTCCCGATACAGCGCTGGCCACCAAAAGTGATTTCAGCTGTCCTTTCTCGCGTATTTGGTAAAGCCGCGACCTTAATGCGCGGAATTCTTCAGTTCCCTTTACCCGAACGTCACTTCGAAAGGAAAGAACGATGTTTGAATCCGGCACCCAGCTTCGCGCCGGACAGGCGTTCACTACTGCTTCGAGAGTGAGTGGAAGAGTTGTCTCTGCTGCGGTCTCAGCAAACTTCACCTCATTGGGCAGAGGTTCAGGCAGCGGAGCAACCCGAAGCGGGCTCAGGCAGTGTCCATTTCCACCCTCGAAATCTACATCAACCAGCCGTGGAACTTCCTCTTGAGGTTCATGCGCCCGTGCATCCTGAAATCGGCTCATGCGTCTCCTCTGGCATTATTCGAACTGGAACGCCGACTCCCATCGTATCGTAGGACAGAGTTCATACCTGTGCAGCCTTCTTGTCGCGCAATCTGAGCGAAAATCGTTTTTTGTAACGCTCAGCATCTTCGTCATCTCTGGCCCAAGGGACCGAGACCAGCATGGGCAACTCCAGTGCAGCTAACACGTCGGCCTCATCTCGCATTGACTTATCGCGGAATTCTAACCACATAGCCATGGCAAGACCGATACACAGACCCGCACCAGCACCACCGGCCGCGAACTTCCAACGGACCGGAAAGCTGGGGGAGCCTGGCAAATTGGCAGGATCGAGCAGTCTCATCTGTTCCCCTTGCTGCGTTCTCTCCATTTCGGTTTGCATTTCGGCTGCGCTCTTGTTCTTCAAGAGGGTGTCATAGATTTCGTGAGCCGTCTCATTATCGCGAGTAAGTTGCTTATACTGTTCTTCGATTTCTGGGCTAAGCGAGAGCTGTGCCTGGTAGAGATCGCTAAGTTTCTGAAGCCGCCTCTGATTCGCGGAGGCTTGCGCAATGGATTGTTCATCCTGCTGCACCTGGCGTCGCAAGTGCAAGATCTCGGGTGGTTCAAGCTTGGCGGTACGCGCATCGCTTGCATCGTCGGCTTTCAAGTCTTTTAGCCTGGCTCTGATTTCCGCGATATCTTTCTTGGTTTTGACCACATCGGGATAGTCATCGGTGTAACGTGCTTGCAACATCACCAATTGCTCTTGCAAATTCACTAGCCGCTGCTTCAGCGGAGGCAAAGTTGGAGGTCCTTGAGTGTCCTTCCAAACTTTCTCTTCTTGCGCCAGAAGCGATTGGGTAAAAGAGAGATCCTGCTGTGCTCGGTCGAGCGACTGGCTATTGGCATCCAATCGCGAACTAAGTGCGCTCAGCATTTTTACATTTTTGTCTACGTCGGATGGCAATTGGCCGAGGTGTGCTTTTTCAAAACTCGATAGCTTATTGTCCAGGTTGTCCAGGTTACGTTTGGCTTCCTCCAGCTGGCGCGAGAGGAAATCGGTTGTGCTTTCAGCCACGCGCTCTCGCAGCTTGAAGTTTTCTTCCAGGAGCATGGAAGTGATCTCAGCGCAGACTTGCTGAGCATCGCGGGGGCTTTTCGTCCTAAAGCTGATATAGAACCCGGGAACATCAGCAGTTTGTCCAGGTACTGGTTTCTTTCGCAAGGCCGTGGAAGAGTTTGACGATTTCGAACTTGTAGACGTTGAATCGGATCCCGGTGGGGGAGCTGATGGATCTGCTTCCGTCACGGAAACGTTATCTCTTATTTGCTCGATGACATCGTCGACGCTCTGACCGCTCCGAGCTAACCCCAGGCGTTCCACCACGGGCTGCAATCGTTTTCTGCTTAGCACGTTCTGGGTCAGAGTTGTCATACGATCACTGACACGTTCGGTGACGATAGGCCTCACATATCCAACCGGAACCAACTGATCCTCAACCAGCAACAATGACCGCGACGTGTACTTCGGGGGTAAAATCAAGGAAATCAGGAAGCCGAGGAGGGTGCAAAGCAGCAGCGACAGCCCCACCAAGGCCAGCCGGCGCCGGGCGATTGCAAGATAATCATCAAATCCTAACTCACGATTAACGATCATTTACGGTTTCGCATTCTATGGTCGCTGTGGCCCATGTTTCCGAGATGAGCTCGGTTACGGTACTACCACCGTATCGCCTGCCTTGAGTGTGATATTTTGATCGACCTTCTGGCCTTTCAGCAATTTCTTGTAGTTCACCGGCAACTTTTGCTGGTTGCCGTCGACCATCCTGAGCACGTAGATCTTCTTGGTATTGGCGAACTGACCTAAACCACAGGTCGCGAGCACCTGTAATACCGTCATATCGGGAGTCAACGCGATCGGGCCATGGCGAAGAACCTCTCCGACTACATAGACCCGTTGGTGATTCATCTGCGCAACCGCCACCGTTACCCGCGGGTCGTCGATAAACTTCTTGAGCTTCTCAGTTAAGGATGCGGCCAGTTGCATAGGACTCAGACCGGCCGCTTGCACATCGTTCACAAGCGGTAACGAAATCTTGCCGTCCGTGCGTACCGGCAATGTTGTGGTTAATTCCGGCTCTTTCCAGACAGAGATGTGCAAGACGTCGTCGGCACCGATCAAGTAGTTATTGTCCGATATCAGGGTCGTCTTGGTACTCGAATCTGCAGCCGAGGAGACTTTCGTGGGCGTCGGACTCGTGCTGGACTTAGCACCGGCCGCAGTGTTCTCGGCAAGCTGGTTGGAGGTACCTCCAAGTCCCGCCAACAGTATGACCATCATTAGTGAGATCGTTGCTGTCATACCTTCAGGATAGCTCTAAGTCTGTAAACTCCCAGCAATCTAAGCGACCACGTCGTGCCGCAAATTAAGGTTCCAGCCCTGGCTACGCCCGTTCCTTCCATTTCGAACGTCATCTGTGAAGACGCAAGGAGTGGGAACCTGAGCGTAAACAGAGCGACGCGGAGGGAAATGACCAAGAGCTGGATGCATTAGAACGCAAGTAGCCCACAACCGCATTACCCCAACACGACGATCCAGTTGTGAACTATCAAACGCTACCGTTCCCGGGAGGAAAGCAGTAAATGGGCCTTCTGTTCCCGCAAGTTACGGAAGCATGAATACCACAATCGGACGCAAGTTCCCACGGATTTCTCTGTTAATTTTCGATTAAAAAGACTCTTTGCACTTTAAATCTGCGGGTAAGTATTTGAGAATGCGGGGCTGCGGAAAGGTGCATCGAATCAAACGACAGTTGCAGGTGACCAAGGGCGCGGGGTTACGTAGCGTATGAACCCGACGGCACAACCCGTCGCGATGGTTGGTCAGAGCAGCAGATTTAATACCGCTACTTGGTGGCAAATCACATTTCTGTTGCTGGTTACTTTTTGGCTGTATTTATCCGTACTATTTCGATTAGCTCTCCAATGGTCCACAGACGCAAATTATTCTCACGGTTTCCTGGTGCCGATATTCTCTGGTTTCGTCCTGTGGCACGACCGCAAGCGTTTACTCGAACTGACCCCAAAACCGAGCTCCAGTGGTTTGTGGATTATGGTTTGTGGATTATGTTTGCTGGTCTTGGGAACGCTAGGGTCAGAGTTGTTTCTGGCTCGAATATCTTTTGTAGTGGTGCTCGTGAGCTTAATCGTTCTTATCTGGGGATGGGATCATCTGCGGATCGCACTATTTCCATTATGTTTCTTAGTTCTCATGATTCCGTTACCGGAGATTGTCCTCAATCAAATCACCCTTCCACTCCAGCTAGTGACTAGCAGGCTCGCTGCCGCGACATTGCCGATATTCGGTGTTCCGGTGCTGCGAGAAGGCAACATCATCAATTTGCCATCTATGTCTCTGGAGGTAGCTGATGCCTGCAGTGGTATCCGCTCGCTTTTTTCATTGATTACCATGGCGGTGATCTGTGGCTACACAATCCGTCGAAGGCGGGCGTTGTGGGCTGTTCTGATATTAGCCGTGATTCCACTTGCGATTGCCGCAAACACTGTGCGGATAATTGGGGCCGGGTTGCTTGTCCAGTACTGGAGCCCGGACAAGGCGGAAGGTTTCTTTCACACTTTTTCGGGGTGGATAATTTTTTTGGTCTCGCTGGGACTGCTCTTGTCGCTCCGGCAACTTCTGACTTCAGTGGGTGTACGGACGGGAGCTCATTCGTGAATAGCATCCGCCTTGCTCTAGCCAGTTTGTTGCTCGCCGGTACCGGAATGCTTTTGCACTTACGCAACCCCGAAATCATTCCCAGCCGCGAACGTTTGGTGTCATTTCCAAAGCAACTGCGAGAGTGGAAAGGAACGGACCTTGAGATACCCAAGGATGTTTCCGAAGTGTTGGGATCTGGAGACTTCCTCTTTCGCAATTACTCCGACGTTGCCTCGCAACCGCCGGTAAACCTTTTCATCGCATATTTCCCCAGCCAAAGGTTCGGCGACACGATTCATTCACCCAAGAATTGTTTACCCGGCGCGGGCTGGTCACCACTGGTGTCCTCTCACATTACGCTCTTCTCCTCTGGGGAAAGACCGTTTGAGGTCAACCGATATCTGGTTGCCAAAGGAAGAAGCCGCGCCCTCGTTCTTTATTGGTATTGGGCGCACGGTCGAGCCGTAGCGAGCGAGTATTGGGCGAAATATTATCTGGTTGCGGATTCGATCCGTCTTAATCGAAGTGATGGTTCGCTGATCCGAGTTGTTACTCAACTGAATGATCAGGAGAGCGCTGCCGTTGCACAGCGACGAATGATTTCTCTTCTGAACAATGTCATACCTGTTCTTGAATCCTACATTCCGCGCTGAAACTGTTGAAAATCAGCTTCGTGGTGGATGGGGAAGCTTGGATGCCAAACAAGGGATTTAGGAATTGCCCAATCGGCTAAGAGGGTTGAAATGAGGATTCGCAATCGCGATAGGATTCTGGTGCTTCTGGCGCTTTGCATAATTGCAACGGGTTGTTCCCGGGATCCAAATGTACGCAAACAGAAATACCTGGAAAGCGGCCAGCGATATTTCAAAAAAGGCAAATATGCTGAAGCGGTAATTCAGTTTGGCAATGCGATCCAAGCCGATCCGGGATTCGCTGATGCTCACTATGAACTTGGGCGGGCGTACGTCAAGCTCCAACAGTGGACGCCAGCATATCAGGAGTACAGCCGAGCTATCGAACTGGAGCCAGAAGACTATTCTGCACGACTTGACCTGGCGAATCTGCTCATTGCGGCCCACCAGTTCCAGGACGCGCAGGTGCAGACCGATTTTCTTCTGGAGAAGCGACCCGATCGCCCAGAGGTCCACACCACAGCGGCTAGCTTGTTCACTTTGGAGGAGAAACTGGACTCCGCCATGTCTGAAATGCAAAAGGCAATAACCCTGGCGCCCGATCGCTGGGAATCGTACCTCACGCTGGCGTCTTTGCAATTACGATCACAGCAGCCAGATCGGGCTGAACTCAATTTCCGAAGGGCGGTGGAACTGAATCCGAATGGTACGGCTCCAAGACTTGCCTTAGCGACTTACTTTCAATCGCAGGGCCGACTTCTGGAGGCAGAACAACAGATTACTTACGCACTTAAGGTTGATTCGAAAGATCCAGAGATTGCTGCCGCGCTGGTTCGTGTCTACATGGCACAGGGCAAGAAGCAGGCTGCCGAACAACTGCTCAAACAGACTAAACAGGAATTTCGTGAAAACCCGGTCGGCTACCGCTTGTTAGGCGATTTTTACTTCGCTGATCGGGACTACGAGAATGCAAGCAAGGAATACGCCACTCTGTATCGTGAACATCCCAAGGATCTGGTGGTGAAGAAGAACTATATCCAGCTCTTGATTATGGAGAATCGTTTGGAGGAGGCCAGCAAACTCGATGAAGAGATCCTGAAAACCGCTCCGCACGATGAGCAGGCACTTATATACCGCGGGCAGATCCAGGTTCATCAGGGCAGTGCCAAAGATGGGATTCAAACCTTACAAAACGCGATTAGCAACGACCCTGACAACGGGGCAGCTTATTACAATCTCGGAGTGGCATTCCAGCAGGCGAAAAAATTCATTCAAGCGGAAGATTCCTGGCAGAAGGCTGCCCGGCTGCGTCCCGACATGAGCGAGGCCTACGTTGCTCTTGCCCAGTCCGCAATGCGCGATGGCAACATGGAGGAGTTAGAACAGGCCGCGACATCAATCATAAATCTGCTTCCTGATTCTCCCGCCGGTTATGCGATGCGGGCACTTTCTTTCACGCGGCGAGGGCAGCTAAGCAGTGCCGAGCGCGATGCCAGCAAAGCGATTACCCTTGCTCCTCATGCGCCGGATGGCTACATGCAGATGGGGAACCTGAAAATCGCGCAAAGGAAGTATGGGGAAGCAGAGAGCTTTTATGAGCAAACGTTGGATCGCGATCCCGGTTCAGGCGACGCTTTGAGCAGTCTGGCCAACGCATACCTGGCGCAAGGTCAAACTGATAAGGCAATCTCGCGAGTGCAAGCCCAGATTGCAAAGATGCCCAGCAGTACGCTCTATGACCTTCTCGGCACCTTTGCGTTCGACCACAGACGCACGAAATTGGACCTTGCGGTCGCAAAAGATAGTCTAGAGAAATCACTGCAACTCGATAAAAAGAACTTCGATGCCTGCTTAAAACTGAGCCAGGTGCAAGCAGCCGAGGGGCAAATCGATGAGGCGATTGTAACCAGCCAGCGTGCGCTCCAACAAGACCCGCAACAGATCCCCTTTTACGTGTTGATCGGACGACTCTATGAATCCAAAGGCAATTGGGACCAAGCCAAGCAGTCTTATGAAAGGGCTCTCGAGGTCGATCCCGAAAATCCTCAAGCGTCAAACAATTTGGCGTATGCACTAGCAAGGACTGGAGGAAATCTGGACATCGCACTGTCCTTGGCCCAAACCGCTCGCCGCAGTATGCCGAATTCTCCTAACGTGGCGGACACTCTTGGCTGGGTTTTCTATGAGAGAGGCGCCTATACATCGGCTATAGACTCCTTCCTCGAAGCCCTTAAGTTAACGGACACGACAGGCTCGATAGAAAACCCAACTGTGCACTTCCATTTGGCATTGGCTTACGAAAAAACCGGTCAGAACGGGTTAGCTCGGCGACATTTAGAGCGGGTATTGAAACTGGCGCCAAACTACCCGGAAGCCGACGATGTGAGAAGACTGATATCGCAGCTGCAGGGCTGAGACAGGCGCAATTTTCAAATGCCTCCCTCGCGGCTCCTATCTTCGTTTAGAATTTTTCCGCTGCGATTGCACAGAATTCACGCAGTATTCACATTTAGGTCATACAGCCGTATTTACCCCTACCTATACTGCGCACATTCAGAGCTTCCTAGACGATCCAGATGTCGGTAAGCAGTTAGGTATTCCACCGTCTCGAAAATGCTGACGAGGAGCGCGCCGTGAAAGTGACTCGGATTCTATCTCTTGCGTTGATGGCTCTCGTTGTGCCAGCTGCCGTTTCGGCTCAAGTAACTTTCACGAATAATGACGGTACATTTACTGCAAACGGGAACACAACGGGGTCAAGTTTGACTCTGACAAGTTCGGTATTGACAGGGATCACGGGGCTGTCGGGATTTGGGATTCCTGATTCCGCTGTCGTTTTTCCGGGCTGCGAGCCAAGTTGCTTGGGAACGATTAGCCTAAGTACAGGGGCTCTGAGCAGCGGAACAATGTTGGCCGGTGGCACATTTGCCGCGAATTCCGGGACGTTTTCGGTGTCTTACACAAGTGGCGTCTCATTTTCTGGAACCTTCGCTACTTCCAGTTGGACAAACACTGGCGTGAATTATCAGTTCACCGGCACAATTTTGAATGGCACCTTGACGATTAACGGAACGATGTACACCATATCTCAAGCAGCAACAGTTCAGTTTACAACAACGGGTTCCGCACCCGTCATTACGAAGACTGGCACCAAAATCACTAAGATTACCTTCAAAGATAATCAAGGCACCACGAATTTCATGGCACCGGTTCCTGAACCGGGTACGCTTAGCCTGTTCGGTAGCGGCCTGATTTGCCTTGGACTACTGACTCGAAAGCGCTTGCGTTCAGGGGCTGGAACAGGCATTCGGCGCAAGTTAGTCAGTTTCTAAGTACTTCCCGATCTATACATAGCCCAGTCCAGCCAACCGTTCGTGAATCTGATGCTCACCTTCGACATCGGTCGAAGGCGGAGCTTTCTTGCTCCTTCCCGCTACGAGTGACCGACCTTGCATAGTGTCAGGAATTTCGTACCCAGCCAAGTCCAGCAATGTCGGAGCAATATCGAGCAGGCGGGCTCCTTCATACTCACCGTTGAGAGGGCAATTGGCCGCGGTCAGAATGAACATGCCAAACTGCGCGTGATTACATGCGTCCGGTCCAGTATCGTTCTTCTGAACGTGGATCCGTCCATGACCCACCGTTCCCACTGAGCGCCAATAAAGTCCACCGAAGTGAGCGATAAGGTCGGGAGCAACGTTACGTACGTTGCGATATATCTCTTTCGGATTAAAAATAAAAGAGTTCAGCGGCCGCCCGTGATCATCGGGCAGGGCTTCGAGACGAGCCTTCATCTCAGCCTGAAACGATTCATAATCGGCAGCCGGGATCACTCCGTGCGGTTCTCTGCCTTGGACGTTAAAAAAAATGCGAGCGTAATAGCCGCCTTCACTCCATACCTTGGTCTTGTCCCAGTCAACGTTAAGCTTGTCAAAAGGCGTGAGGGTTTGAGGAGTCTCCTTCAAGCTGAGCAGTCCCTGCTGAATGAGCCACTCGTTGATCGCAATCCCGCCATCTAGTCGCTGCGCGCCATGATCGGACACGACAAGAACAACCGTTTCATCGTCGAGCAATTCCATGACGCTGCCAATCTGCTGGTCGAGCCATTGATAATATTCCGGGATGGCGTTCTCGTAGGGACTACCTGGAACATATTGAATGTGGCCGGGATCATAATAATTCCAGAAGCCATGATGCATGCGGTCAAGACCGATGTCCACGAAATGGAAGTAGTCCCATTCCTGCTCGCTCAGTAACCAGCGCACCACTTGCCACTGCTTGCGGCTCATTTCGAAGATTTCCTTCTTGAGCCAATCCTTGCGGTCAGTACGGAAGTTCTTTACATCCACCGGATAATCGCCCACAAGTTCCGAAAGTTTGGCTTTGATATGAGGCGGATGCGTGAAGTCAGTTTTGGCGGTGTCTGGGGTGAGAAAGCAGCCGATGCTAATGCCATTGATTCGGCGTGGCGGATAGTTGGGAGGCACCCCGACAATGATGGATTTCTTGCCTTCTCGTGCGACCTGATCCCACATGGCGAGCGCGGTAATGGATGCGGAGTTGGCGAAACCGAGCTTGTCGTAAGAATAATCCAGGCGGTTACGGAAACCGTACACACCGAGCGAGCCGGGATCCTGGCTGGTGCTCATGCACATCCATGCAGGAACGGTTATGGGCGGAATGACACTCTCTAACCGGCCATACGTGCCTAAGTCCATTAATCGACCTAGGTTCACGAGGCGTTCATCGCCAAAGATGACGTCTGGGGCCGCACAATCCAATCCTAAAATACAAATCTTCATCGCTATATTAGTGAGCTACCTTCCATAGTATCGGGCGCAGACACACCCAAATAACTCAAGACGGTGGGAGCAAGGTCGAGGATGCTGGCATTGTTGCGCCGTGCTTCTCGATTCATAAACAGAATTCCAGGAACGGCGTCAGGATCCACGATGTGGTCTCCGCTCCAGCGCCGCTTGTTATCTTCAATCAAGTTATCTGAAAAGCCACCGATAGCCGATTGCCAGGAAACCCGAAACCCAGGATGAAAATTCACCAGCAGATCGGGTGCACTGTACACATAGGGCCCTCGGTATAGATCCTCGCGTCGGGCCACGCTCTTCACGACAGGCCGGTGCTTCTGTTCGTCGGAAAGTTGGGCCAAACCTTGTTGGATGGCCCGTCGAGCGCGTTCGGCGTCCGTCCCCTCCTCCAGAATGCCTGAACTTTCGCGGCCCTTCAGGTTGAGATAGATTCCTCCCAACCCCACTGCGTAGGCATAAGTCTTTGACCAATCAATCACCCTAAATCCTTCGCCGAGGTCACCGTTCGGCTTGTGGTTATTCTTGAGCGCAAGAAGACCGTTTTGCCAAAGCCAGGTATTCGTATCGACTGCACGACGGAAACTGCCGAAGCCGTGATCTGAAAGTACAATCAGCAGCGTGTTCGTATCCGTTTTCTCGAGGACTGGGCCCAGCAGCGAATCGCACCGCTGATAATGTTCCTCGATGCGGTTTGCGAAATCGCGTGCAAGGTCACTTTCAAAACCCGGATGTTCACCATCTCGAAAACGCCACATCATATGCTGCAAGCGATCAGGTGTGTCATACAGAGCAAAGAAGAAGCCTTCTTCGAACCGATCGAGTTCGAAACGGACAATACGTGCGCGTTCGGCGAGCACGAGATTGCAATGTTCCAGATACGCGGCTTCATCGAAGCGATCGTTTTCCAGGCCATTATGATCTTCCGCCATGCCCAGAGTAGAAAATAGACCGACTCTCTCCGAAATCTCCTTCGCGTAGTCGGCGGGAAACGAGACAGGAAACAGAGGAGCTGTGGGATCGAAATTAACAGCCGAAATGTAGAACCTCACACAAGGCTCGATCTGGCAAACGTAAACGCGAGCAATGCCGCTGACCGATTGTAGCAGCGACAGTTTGAACCTAAATCGCACCCATTGGCTCCAGGATTTCTCTTCGACCTCGATTCGCGCTGGATTTCCTCCTGTTTCGATCACCAGCTTACGTGCTGAGCTATCGATACTCACGTGAATCTCAGAGAGCGTATCGCCGGGCGGAGATTGTTTTGTGTTGCGAGGTCCAATAATCGTCGTTTTGAAGTCCGTGCCCGAGGGGAGTAGCACGACTTGCTCGTGTTCCCGCGCACAAACCGATGAATCTTGAGTGTAAAACGTACCCTTGCTCTGGCTCCCGCGCACATCCGGAACTCCTACTCCGGCGAGCATGCGGCCGTGCAGCTTCTCGGGCGGGAACGTGCAGGGACAGCGCAGAACCGTGCTCGGGATCTCAGCTTTGGTGAGCAAGTCCCATAAAGCTGTTCCTTTGCGCTGGTTCACCACACGTGGTGGGGCAAACAAGTTCTTGGGCCGTTCAAAGTGGCTCAATGCAGCATCCGGTTGATATGTCTGCGGATCGCGACTGATAAAGTCAAAAATCCCGTGTCCTCCAGGATTAGTTCCTGTTGCAAACGAGGACCAGGCAACCGGCGTTTGCGCGGGGTAAGTGGTACTCAACCGCGAATAGCTGCCTGACTTGCGAATGCGCGCAAGATTAGGAAGTTCTCCACGACCGAGCATCGTCTCCACGATACTAGGCTCGAGCCCGTCCAGGCCGATCACAATAACTCTCTTTAGCAAGGAGCGGCTCACAATCCCGACGTTTCGGTCAAATCACGCTTTTGATCTCCGTCAGAGACGGATGCATGAGGCCTTGGCGTGAACAGCTTCATGATGCGAAAAAATAATCCTGTGACTTTGTTCCAAAAGATCAGCAACACTCCGAGAACACCCGCCAGACCCGACGTGACCGTCATGATCTGGTCGGGTCCACCGTAGTAAGCCAAGATTAGAGCCATTGTATTCCTCCTCGTGTCATCGCCGACCTAGATCTGTGGGCAAAACCTGGTTCCTCACTCCTACATCTACTCGACTGTTTTCTGGTTGGCTGCTGCACTCGCAAGCGCAGGCATCCCGGAACGTGAGCTTACGCTTAGCTGATATGTCGTTCCTACCAAAACCACACTTCCTTCCCAGTCCGTAATGCGAACGCGCAAATCGACAGCAGTCCCGGCTCTGCCAGGAACTTGCAGCTCGAGTTGAGGGGCTGCCTCCACTCCGGGGATTGCGTGACCATTTACACACAGATCGTCGAAGGCTTCGGGGGTGGGGTCGGATACCCCCGGTGGAGGCAGGTTGTCATCCCCAGGGTTGCGGCAAGTCTCAAGAATTGTGCCATCGGCATTCTCAAGGGTTAGAACGGAATTCAACTTCGGGGTCGGCTCGACTGCGGTGGGCCGGACACCGAATGTGATTAAGGATCCGGAATTCGCTCGAACTCTATAGCGATCGTCTATTCGAGTAAGTTGTGTGACGTGACGAACAAAGTTTACAACTTGACCTGCGGTTGCATCCAGAGCAACCGGGTCAGCATTGTCCTTTCCGCTGCGTTCGCGACCGGCAAGAAGATTGATTAGCTGCCCCCGCAGCACGGCAGCAATGTCTCTACCCTCCGGCGTGTAGATCAGGTTATTCATTTCCTGCGGGTCTTTGGACCAGTCATACAACTGATCGCCAAGCTGCTGGTTCGTAATGAAGTGCCAGCGCGGTTTCACGAGGGATTTCATAGCACCTTCAGCGTCGGTCGGCACCGGGTATTTCCAATCATGCCCCAAACGATCTTCGTAGGCATCGAAAGATATTTCGGAAAGTACTGGAGGATCGGCAGAGTTTGCCAGAGGCATTTCCCATAGCTTAGCCAAAGGAGCGCCTGGGAAAGGCAAGTGGTCACGTCCTGGCAATAATAAATTCAAAGTCGCAGGCAGCCGGGCAGTGCTGACAACATTCGGTACTCGCATGCCCGCAGGCACGCGGCCGGGAAACCAGAAAATAAGCGGGACATGAATCAGGTTCCAGTACAGAGATCTCCCATGATAGGGAATTCCGTGCTCTCCTATTAACTCACCATGGTCCGCGGTAATGACCACCAAAGTGTTTTGAATAAGCTGGCGTTTCGCGAGTTCCGCCATGAATTCGCCGACGCAGGCGTCGGCGTAAAACAGTCCATCATCGTACTGATCGACCTTTGGCTCGTCTTCCGGCCTCTCGCCGAGTGCCCAAACCGTTTTAGGACGTAGCGGGGGACCTCCATATCTAAGGTGGACATCGAAGTAGTTCAAAACCACAAAAAAGGGATGGTCCGTAGGCTGTTGGCCGATCCAATGCAGGGCTTCACGGTTGACCTCTTCTGCGCGTTTGCGCGGAGCATAACCCCACCAAAAATGGTTCTTCCACTTGACTTCCGAGCCCTCACTATCCCAGTCGACCCAACTCTGTAATCCGAGATAGATCAGGGCCTGCATTAGCCGCTTGCGCGCGAACACCCATCTCACGAGTTCCCTGCCAAGAACCGTACGTAGCACCTCATCGGCAGGAGAAAAGAAGTAATCCTCAAAATGCATGAATCCGCGCCCGAAGCCGACATTCTCAGTGAAATAGACCCGATTTGCTGAGAACGCACCCGTTCTGTATCCCCTCTTTGCGAGCTCCTCCCCGATCAACGGTTCACGGATGATGCGGGAGGTGTTGCCAAAGACCGGCATGAGTGGCACTTTACCGAGTCCATGCTCGAACGAGTACTCGCCTGTCAGCAGCGAAACATGCGCAGGAAATGACCAAGAGGAAGGTGATATCGCGTTTTCGAACAAGACACCTTGCTTCGCAAGCCGGTCTATATTGGGCGTGGTTTGCCTCGAGTAGCCGTAAGAAGAAACGTGATCTGCGCGCAGCGTGTCAATAATAATAAGGACGACATTCGGCGAACCGCGCGGTGCGGCGGGCAGGTTGGCTAATTCTGTTCGTTCTTTAAGCCATCGGTCTCCCGAACTGGCAACCAACATTACAAGCCAGGCAAGTACCAAAATGGGCAATGTTCGACGACAAACGCGCAAGAATGTCGCCTGTCGTTCGGCTAATTTACGAGATATAACCACCCCAAGGCCGAGCGCCAGCACAAAGCAAGCAAAGTCATGGAGGCGCTTGGGAATTACAAACCAATCAAAGAGGGTCAGGCTGACAAAAAGAAAGATCGCAATGCGAAGGACCGGTAACTTCGGAAAAAGTGGGGATGCAAGCGCTAGAACCGCCGCCAGGGACCCAAATAACACAAGGTCGAACAACGGTGAAATCCACAAGATCGGGAGCGCCACATGAATGCTAACTCCCCACTGCTGCCAATGGATTTTTTGAAAAAGTAACAGTCCAATGCCTTCTACGAGACCTGACACTAGTCCGAAGAAGAGCGTTACAGTTACCAAGATTGAGACAGTTACTCTCCACGTCAGTCCGATCCGCCCTGAGCTGGTACGATTTGGCTCCAACGAAGATGGCAAGCTTTTGTCCTGCGGCCCCGACCATTCCAGCAAAAGTCCAAGAATCAAGCGCTCAATTCTAGAAGAAGTCCGTGACAGGTATTTAAAAGTACTGTTAATAATCGGGCGCAGATCAGCATTGGAAGAGCATGCCATCTGGCGCTCAAACCGGAGGCTTACATCTCAGTCAATTCTGCTGGGCTAACGCTACAGAAGGGCTTGTCGCGCATCCATGGGCGGTCACAGCGGCTCGGGAATTTGGCATATCTTTGGAGCAGCATGGCGCTCGAGTTTTAACGGATCAAAAGGTGAGCCAGGTGGACGTAATCCTCGCTATGGATCTTCAAAACTACATTCAGCTCGTATCGCGTTGGTCGACGATTCGGAAGAGGGTATTTATGCTAGGTGCTTACGCTCAAAGGAATCACCGAACATTGGAAATTGCCGACCCGTTCTACCTGGATCCGGACGAGACTCGAGATTGCAATTAGATCCTAAACTCTCGCATTCAAAATTTCGCACATAGCTTTTTTTCGACGAGCAACCACCCGCAACGAAAAGGTCGTCCGGCACAAAATAGTGGCCATGCAAGCCCGTGGGCAAGGACGCCCGAATCAAGCGGTATCGTGCTCGCGTTGTCGTTTCGCAGGCAATGGTATTGGCAAGCCCGTAAACCCCTTGTTGGGACAGAATTCCGTTTGAGCCTTGACTGGCGGGGAGTCCAGGCCGCCTCAAGCTCAGCTTTCACGCGATATTCATCTTTCCGTCACAATCGCGTCGTTTGATTTTAATAATGTTGCCACGAAATGTTCGCCACTTGGTCACTGGCCTCCGGAATTCCCGACCTTCACCTTTCGAGGAGGTTGCCGAAATGAAGTGGACCAAGACGCTTTACGTATCGTGTTACATTCTGGTTCCGTTGATTTCCGCAGTGTCCACCCGCGCCGATGCAATCGGCGTAAGCAACTCTCAACTGATTCAGGATGGCATTGGTCAGCCGGGTCTTTGTTCAATTGTCCGGATTGCTAATATTCCGACTCTTACAAATGGCCCATATCAAAACTCGCTCGATCCTGCGGGAAAATTCTCTCCTCGCCCCCTGGCCACCATCGACGGAGCGCCGACAGGCGCGACAGTTGGTTCGGGAATATCAGCACTAGGAAGTAGTCTGAGATTTCCGGTGCTCGGTGGCGCAACACCGACGACTTTTAGATTTGCGGGTCCGGTTGCGCTATGCGAGACGAAGCCGATGCCGCTACCTTCTCCGGCGCCCGAACCAGGCACATTAGTTCTGCTCGGCTCCGGGCTCCTGGTTCACGCCTTCTACAGGCACAGAAGACGATAGGTTCACCTGCGACACTTCACCTCGCAGCGCTAATACAAGAAAAATCAATTGAAAGCCCGAAGAGTTCTTGTGAATTCTCAGCACTCCGGCCCAACACTCGCCGATGCTCTCTTTCCCAAAATGCACTCTCAGGCTGTAAGATGTTTTGCATTCGTTATCGTTAGTGACAGCTCTGTGAAAATCGCATGAATCATGGGCCTCTTTGGTAAACCACTACGCAAATCGCGAAATAGTGAATCGCGTTGAAACGGCCAAAATTGATACTCTATTGAGCGTGGGCGACAAGGAAAGCGTCCGGCAGGGTGTTAGGCGCCGAGCTGTGGCGGCCGGCAAGCGAGTTCTGCCGCGGTCTTTTATCAACGAAATACAGAGATATAGAACTTGCTCCGGCAGCGAACGATCTCTGTATCTAAAGTTTCGCATCTTGAGCACAATTGGACTGGGAATTCAAAGGCGGCCATCTCCCCAAGTGTCTCGTTCGATTATTTTTGTTTGTTTCGGCAACATCATGCGCAGTCCAATGTGTGAAGCTTTACTAATTCGGGAATTAGAGAATCTGCATCTCGAGGGAATTACGGTGAGTTCCGCCGGACTCAACGCGACTCCCGATCGTACCGCGCATCACTGGGCGGTCACAGCGGCCCGGCATTTTGGCATATCTTTGGACCAGCATCGTGCTCGGGTGTTGTCGGATCAAATGGTGAACCAAGCGGATTTAATCTTCGCTATGGATCTTCAAAATTACGCTCAGCTCGTGTCGCGTTGGCCGACGATTCGCAAGAAGGTATTTATGCTGGGTGCGTACGCTCAGGGCACTCACCGTGCATTGGAGATTACTGACCCGTTCTACACGAGCCTGGAACAAACTCAAGCTTGCTATCAAATTCTGAATTCTTGCATTCACAACTTCGCGCGAAGTCTTTCTTCCGCCGAACAATCACAGGCAACATCGTCGGTTGCAAGATAGTCGCCTGATAGTTCTCTTTCCCTATTGGCGCGATCCGGCGATTCATCATAAATTCACACTTCCATCACCGTCCTGTAACTTCTCCGACACAAAGGGACGGTACCTTTAGGCCTCGCAATGCGGGTCATCTTGAGGCGCTCTGATCACTGCGGTGGACCGTTTGCCGATCGCCGAGCGTCCGTCGTCGCGTCACCAAACTGGACTAGACATCTCGAAGCAGCCAGCGATTCGCACTATCTGAACTGTAGTCGTCAGCTTTCCGCTGAAGTTTAGCTTCAACCCATAAGGAGCGAAGATGAAATCGGTTCTAACTCAGTCTGCGGTCTTGGTCATTCTGGTAGGCATGCTCGTCCAAGCACAGACGACACCGTCCAAGACTACCCCTAAGCGTTCCACAGTGACTGCGCGGGACGTTGAAGAACTGCGAAATGCACTGGCCTCGCAGGAGCAAAGGATCGAACAGCAGCAACGCCAGATTCAAAGTTTGACCGACGATATGCGCAAGCGGGACGCAGAACTGGCGCAAGCGAAGCAGGAGGTGCAAAAGCTCGAAGCCAGTACTTCAGCAGCGGTTTCTCAATCGACTCAAGACCAAGAAACCGTTTCCGCCCTAAAGACGGAGGTTACTGACCTTAAGCAAAATCAGACAAACGCTGCTCTCAGCTTGCAGGAGACGCAAAAGAACATCCAGTCGAGTTTGGAGAATCCTGTAGCGATTCATTACAAGGGCATCACCATTACTCCCGGTGGCTTCCTCGCGGCAGAGTCAGTGTGGCGTGCGCATGCGCTGGGTGCTGATATTAACACGCCCTTTAACTCGATTCCGTTCGATGGTGCCACCGCAAGCCATTTATCTGAATTCTTCGGGTCCGGCCGCCAGTCCCGTATTTCGATGCTGGCGGAGGGTAAGCTCAACTCCGCCAAACTCAGTGGTTACGTTGAAGCGGATTTTCTGTCAGCAGGTATTACCTCGAACAACAATGAGAGCAATAGCTACTCCCTCCGTCAAAGGCAAGCCTGGGGCCAAGCTGCGCTGACCAATGGGTGGAGTTTTACGGGAGGCCAGATGTGGAGCCTTGTAACCGAGACCAAGTCGGGTGTGGACAATCGAAGTGAAGTCCTTCCCATGACGATTGATCCTCAATATAACGTGGGCTTCAGCTGGGCGAGACAATATGGTTTCAGAGTGGCCAAAGACGTTAATAATAATGTGTGGTGGGCTGCGTCGCTGGAGAATCCTCAGACTACCCTGGGAGGTCACCTCGCGCCCGGCCAGAACAATTTCGTAATCGGCTCTCAAGGGGCCAGCGGCGGACTTTACAATCCGACCTCCAATTACTCATTCAACGCCTCTCCCGACTTCGTTACAAAGTTGGTTTTCCAGCCTGGTTGGGGACACTATGAGGTGTTCGGGCTTCTCAGCGATTTTCATGATCGCGTCTTCCCATGTGGCGGCACGATCTCGGCCACCAATGGAGTTTTACCCCCATCCGTTCCATGCGGCAGCGGCAATATTCCGAATGCAAGCGGCGCGTTTAACAAAAATAAGATCGGGGGCGGTGTCGGGGTGAACATACGCGGAACTGTCGCCCAGAAACTTGATGTGGGAGTCCACGTCCTTGCGGGGAATGGCATCGGACGATATGGTTCTGCGGGACTTCCCGATGTCGTGGTTCGCCCCGACGGGGTGTTGGTTCCCGTTAGAAATTATCAGGCACTCGGTACGGTGGAGTACCACTCCAAGCGCCTGGATCTATATCTCAACGTGGGCGCCGAATATGAAGCACGAGCCGCGTACACCTTTGGCGGCAAAGGTGCCGGTTACGGATCGACTCTCTTCAACAACTCCGGCTGTTACAACGAAGCGCCTCCGAGTTCTACTGTCATCAATGTTGACACGCCAGTCTCTTCTACCAGCACTAACCCGGTGGGCAGCGGTACCGTTCCGAATCCCGGATCCGCAGGAACTCCACTTACTGGCGGTTTCAATCCGGCCAACCCTTCAAACTGTACAGGGGATACACGTTCGATCTGGGAGGGGACGATCGGGTTCTGGTATCGCTTCTATAACGGGCCAAAAGGCAGACTCCAATGGGGCCCGCAATACTCCTACATTGACCGCAACAGCTGGGCGGGAACCGGCAATCCCGCTACAGGAAACCTCCTGGCAAATCCGAACGCGACGGAGAACATGTTCCTGACTTCGTTCAGATATTACTTGCCGTAGGATTTTGCTGAAGTTCGCGAAACGCGGAATCCAATGTTTGGAGTTGCGGCGGCCTCTAGTGTTGCCAGCTAGGTCTTGTTCTCGATCGGGGCCTCAAAAGAAGGCTTACAAGTGTGATTACGGTATTTCTCACGCAGGTGGGCTTCCGCCTTTTGTGGGTTTGCGATTAGTTCCAAAGGGGTGAAGAATTTCACATGACACCGCGTACAGGTAGCCAAAGTCGGGGTTTCGCCCATATACCTAATAACAATGAAGCGCCGTTCCGCCATGCGGTAGGAGTCTGGCACAAAGGCGTTACTGTTTTATTAAAGTCTCGTTAAACAAGTCGCTGCTTGTCCATCCCACAAGGTACAACCTGGACAACAAGATGGAAGTGGGAGGGGTGCGCAGGATCTCGCGAATTAACACTCCTTTAATATTCACCCAGCCCTGCAGCCGCATCGTACAGCATCCGGCAAAGGAGGAACCATGTCGCGCAATTCAGGTATTTCCAATTTCGTCTTAGCTGTGCTTCTTGTAGTCTTTTTGGCGTTCACTCTGGCATGTAACTCAGGTTCGAAATCGCTTTCCACCGCGCCCCAGGCAGGTGGGAACAATTCGAATCAGATCATCGGCGCGGGTAGTACCTTTATCTATCCCATTATGAGTCGCTGGATTGCAGATTTCAGAGCACTCACTCTGGTGTTCAGATTAATTACCAATCCATTGGGAGCGGTGGCGGCATTCAACAACTGAAAAAGGGACTCGTTGATTTCGGCGCCTCTGATGCTGCCCTCGACGATCAGCAGCTGAAAGACATGCCTCCGGTCGTCCAAGTTCCCGAGAGCGCTGGCCCGGTTTGCATCACCTACAATCTCCCCAATCTCAAAAACCCCTTAAGGCTGAGCGCCAACACACTGGCGGGGATCTTCCTTGGCAAGATCAAGAATTGGCAAGACCCAGCGATCAAGAAAGACAATGCTGGCCTAAATCTTCCCAACACCGCAATTATCGTTGCACATCGCTCTGATGGCAGCGGCACCACCAACATTTTTACGACGTACCTGGCAAAGGTCAGTCCGGAGTGGGAACAAAAGGTCGGTAAGGGAATCTCCGTGAGTTGGCCGGTCGGACTCGGCGGCAAAGGCAGCGAGGGCGTTACCGGAATTGTGAAGCAAACGCCCGGTGGAATCGGCTACGTCGAGCTAACCTACGCGAAGGAAAACAATCTTCCAGTGGCTGAGGTTCGCAATCAGGCAGGAACTTGGGTTGAACCGAGCGCAGCCGGAACTACGGCGGCGATCGACGCCTTTTCGGACGACCTGGCAAAAGATGTTCGAACACCGATTGTCGATCCACCCGCATCGGCGAAAGATGCTTATCCCATTGCCGGCCTCACTTTCCTTCTGGTTCCAAAAGAGGCAAAGAACGCCGATAAGGGCAAGGTGCTGAAAGATTTTGTGGAATACATCGTGACGCAGGGCCAGAATCAGGCAGAGAGCCTGTTCTATGCGAAATTGCCCGCTCCGCTGCAACAACAAGATGAGAACTTGTTGTCAAAGGGTGGCGTCCAGGCCATGGCAACTGAAAGACCATGATTGCATGCCCGAGGTTGGTGCCAAAGGTGAGCGAGAGCGAGCGAACTTTGCGCTGCCAACCTGGGAGATGGAATCGGCGGAGGGTGCGTATGTGATTGCTGTCACCGCGCGAATCTAACTACTTCTGATAAAGTTTAATTGGGTGCATTTGCTTCCTTCAGCTATTCGTCGAGAAAGATAGAGCATCAGTGCACGCGGCCATTTGCCGCTCCCGGGAGGCATAACGAAAAGAAACCGGGCCACTCCCGCAGTTCTGCTCTGTACGATCTTGCTGAGCGTCTTTTCGAGGACGACATCCGCACAAGCCTCTGCGGCTTTTCTTGACGAACCAGACATTCCACCTAACTTCACACTCGACCTTGAAACCGGAGCGCGTCTTCGTTCTCAACTTTTCGCGCAGAGTCTTCCTCCAACCGGTGGTTACGCAATCGGCGCCGTCGTTCTCAAACAACTTGTATCGCAACTCCCTGTTTCCAGGAGCTTTGATTGGGAAGTGCGCCTCATTAACGACAATCAGCTCAATGCGTATGCATCACCCGAAGGAACCATCTATGTCGAAAGCGGACTCGCGCGGCTCGTGGATCAGAGCCCAGGGCTGTGGGCCGCCATCTTGTCGCACGAGATCGCACATATAGTGCGCCGCGACTGGGCCCGCCGCTATGTTTATCAAAAATCCCGGGAGCGAGACAGCATCCCAGCAATAATTCTCGGCGATCCCGGACTTCCATCTTCGTCGTGGTCGGACGCACAAAAAGCGTCGGCGGATCTCGGGCAGTTTTGTCGACGGCTGGAGCTTAATGCCGACTACGACAGCCTCATGCTCATGGCGCGTGCCGGTTATCATCCCCACTTTGTGCCCGCGTTGCATCATTTATTGCATGCAAACGGCTTGGGGACTGTAAGAACGTCTCTCTACGCCATGCATCCCTGCTGGGAGGAGCGCGACCATGAGTTGATGCGCGCTTACGTCAGCGCCAGCATCGATTTTGAGCATCGCTGGCCAGAGTGGTACGCCTCTCCGGGGGGAAATCCCCCAATCGTGATCTTCGTTGCTAAGCCAGCGGTGAAAAGGACAAGCAATCAACAATGGGAAATCCAGGTTTCAATACGTTGCGAGAATCTGGTCGGTGCGGTTGAGGTCGTGTTGCGGGAATCGCCGATGGCAGGTGCACCGCAGGACCACGCTCTCGTCGACCAACGAAGTCCTGAACTGCGGCAACTGACCGGTTGCACATCCCCTTCAACTACTATTACGTTTGTTCTTCCTGCTTCTGATCCGGGGAATCCTAGGCCACACTGGGCGGACGTTTCGGTTTTCGATAGCTGGGGAGCTGTCCTGGCGCGGGTTGAATTACCCAAGCTGCCGCACTAGCCTTACCGCCTCACCACTCTGCAGGCCAGCCGCATCGCCGCGAACTAGCTTGCCAGCGGCGGCGGTACGTGGCTTGCCGCTTCTCCCGAATTTACCGGGTATTCACATTCTTGTGGCCAAAGCCAAGCATACTGTTTTGGCGGCAGGGCCAGGCGAATGTCAATACGGATCAGTATTTTCGGGCTGGGTTACGTGGGTTCGGTAACGGCAGCCTGTCTGGCTCAATTGGGACATTACGTCATTGGAGTGGATAGCAATCCGAGAAAGGTAGAAGCCATAGTTCGGGGTCTTGCACCGGTCGTAGAACCTGATCTGCAGGAGCTAATTGCTGAATCTGCTAACCGCTCTCGCCTGCAAGCAACTAGCGATGCACGCGATGCCATCCTGGATACCGATATTTCCTTTATCTCTGTTGCCACGCCCGGTTTACGGAATGGCAAACTCGACCTGAGCAGCATCGAATGCGTGTGCCGCCAAATTGGAGAAACCCTTCGCATCAAGCCAACATTTCACTGGGTGGTCTTGCGTAGCACCGTTCTTCCGGGAACCACCCGGTCATTCGTGACCGCAATCCTGGAATCGGTCAGCGGCAAGCAGGCCGGAACTGATTTTGGCGTTTGCTTCAATCCTGAGTTCTTGCGCGAGGGCACGGCAATTCATGATTTCTATCATCCTCCATTTACGGTGCTAGGCACCGTTGGCGATAAGAGTTGCGCCCAGTTGCGCGAAATTTATAGTTGGCTTCCCGTGCCTTTGCACGAAACCGATGCCACAACTGCAGAGATGGTCAAGTATGTTTGCAACGCGTTTCATGCACTAAAAGTTGCATTTGCCAATGAGGTCGGGACCCTATGCCTTGAATTAAGTGCAGAGGTGCAGCGGGTCACCGAGATCTTTACTTCCGACGACAAACTGAATCTTTCGCCGGCATACCTCCGACCGGGTTTCGCCTTCGGAGGTTCGTGCCTTCCGAAAGATCTGCGTGCCCTCAACTATCGTGCAAAGGAACTGGATCTGAATCTGCCGTTGCTGAATTCGATTCTGCCAAGTAATCATCAGCACATTGAGCGTGCTGCTGACCAAGTACTGCGCACCGGGAAGAAGCGCGTCGGCCTTCTGGGTCTGAGTTTCAAGTCCGGAACGGATGATCTGCGGGAGAGTCCAATGGTACATCTCGTAAAGCGCCTGTTGGGCGAGGGCTGTCAATGTCGGATATGGGATCGAACCGTTCGCATGGGACAGCTATTGGGATCCAATCAGCAATTCATTGAACAAACGATTCCACACGTAACCGCTCTCTTGCATGATGACGTTGAAGAGGTCTTGAGCTGTGCGGAAGTGGTCGTTCTCGGTACTAGGGAAATCGATAAATGCTCGATCCTCGCACAGCTTCGCTCAGATCAAATCCTGGTCGACCTCCTTGATCTTGCTAGCGCGCAGCAAGCGCGGAACGGCGTATCGCCTCCGGCTTGCGAAAGCCTCCCACAAGCGGTGCGGTTTTGAAGGAATTAGGAGACGACACCCAAATTGTATGGCAGGCAACCGCGCCGGAAACGGATCAATTTCGTGCTCAACCTCTGCAAGCCTCTACCGCGAGGTGCAATGGTGACAGGAAGTCGTATCGCAGGTTGCTCAGCCCTCGCCGGAAGCGTGTGCGTTAGTGGGGCAGCCTTCTGTTTGCTAACCAATAGTTCACGATGCTCATCGGCACTTGTGTGACCCTGTGCCACGATTGCGGTTGCCCCAGGAGTTTATAGCCATGCTCCAACCTATGCACAAGCCATGTTTCTGCTAGTTTACGTAGCTCTGGCTCAGAAAGTCTGTCCTGTGCGTCCCCCGGAATACCTACGGAAACCTGGAATGAATCGGTATCGCAATTGACCGTGAAATGGTAGTCCACAATGTCCCAAACGATATTCTCAAGGACCCGCTGAGATGACCGGAGAAAAGAGACATTCGATTCGACGCGAGTCGCAACTTGGTGCTGCATGATGCCTCCCCGTTCTTTGATTTGGCTCCCTGATAACAGGAGATTCATCACATTCGTTTGTGAGCGGCGACGGGTACCGGAAACTTACCAGCTCTACTAAGCAGGCTTTGGCTGGTTCATCTTCGAGGCTTCGTGCGCGTCCGTCTTTATCCGCCGAGACCCGGCGCAACCGGCACTTCGTCAGGTTGGAACTCCGAGCTTCGGCAGGAGCCACTGCGTTAAGATCACATATCCGATTACCAGTCCAATCAGCCAAATCCAATCAGGCATGGTTCAGCTTCTCCTGGCTGCCTACTCCCAGTTTACGCAGGAAGCTCATCATGGGACACCAATTTGTAAAACCCGACTGCAACAAATTGAGTCCCACGAAAGCGGTGAAAAGATACCAGTATTCATTGACCCAACGGCCGAGAGCCAACGAAACCAGAACAAACAGTCCAGCAATCAAGCGAAGCGTGCGTTCGATCGTCATCGTTTGTTCTCCCTAATGAAATTCATCGCGTTACTTCGCACTGCGGCATCTCGCACTGGGCAATGTTCTCCGGCGAATGAGGATGTAAGGGCATTATTTGCTTTTTCTTTTGCGAGAGGTAATAAAGCACTGGCACAGCCATGCGGGACAGAACGGTGGATGCGACCTCACCGGCCATGAGCGATAGGGCCAGGCCCTGAAAGATCGGATCGAAGAGAATGACGCTGGCCCCTACAACGACTGCTGCTGCCGTCAATAGCATGGGGCGGAATCGCACAGCACCCGCATCGACGACAGCTTCTTCCAGCGACATTCCTTGTGTACGGCGCAATTCGATGAAGTCGACGAGGATGATGGAATTGCGCACGATAATGCCAGCACCGGCGATGAAGCCGATCATCGAGGTCGCGGTAAAGAATGCGCCCATCATGGCGTGAGCTGGAAGAATACCGACCAGAGTCAATGCAATTGGAGCCATGATCACCAGAGGGGTCTTGAAGCTCTTGAACCATCCGACGACTAGTACATAGATCAGAACGAGTACGGCTCCGAATGCCAGACCAAGATCGCGGAAAACTTCCACCGTGATATGCCACTCGCCGTCCCACTTCATCGAGTAGCGGTCGGTGCGTTCGGGCATGCTTGTGCCCTTGTACTGCTTCACGGAGTAGCCGTCTGGGAGCTTGATTTTGTCGATGGCGTCACTCATCTTGCCGATCGCGTATACGGGACTTTCTTCCTCCCCGGCGACATCTCCTGTCACGTACACGACTGGCTGAAGATTCTTGCGGTACACGCTTGTATCTATCGCTGTCTGATTCAGAGTCGTAAGTTCCTCTACTGCGATCTGACCACCTGCGGGGGTGGGCAACTTTAGATTGGCTAGATCCTGAATTCCGGACCTATCGGCACGCGATAAGCGTACTTGGATGGGAACGTCTTCACGTGATTGGGGGTCATGTAGCAGACCCGCATCTGCTCCGCCAAGCCCGATCTGTAAAGCGCGAGTTACGTCGGCTGCCGAGATACCATGCAGTGCCGTCTTGTCGAGATCCACCTTGAGGTCGTACTTGATTTGTGGATCCTCGACGTACCAATCGACGTCCACAACACCAGGTGTCTGTTGAAAGACCTGTTTGATCTGTGAGGCAAGCTGAGTCTGTCCCTTATAATCGGGCCCGTAGACTTCCGCGACCAGGGTCTCCAGCACCGGAGGTCCCGGTGGAACTTCAGCCACCTTGATGCGGGCGCCGAACGGCTGTGCAAGCTTCACCAGTTCTGGACGCAAACGACGTGCAATTTCGTGGCTCTGCGCTGTGCGATCGTGGCGCGAGAGCAGATTGACTTGTATATCGGCTTGATTCGGTTCGCGCCGCAGGAAGTAATGTCTCATCAGTCCGTTGAAGTTGTACGGGCCCGATGTGCCGGAGTAAATCTGGTAATTCGTCACCTCGGGCTGCTGTGCGAGATATCGTCCCAAGGTTTGTGCGACACGTGTGGTTTGTTCGAGAGGGGTTCCATCGGGCATATCGATGATGACCTGGAACTCGCTCTTGTTATCGAACGGCAACATCTTCACTCGAACCCATTTCATTGGGACGAACGCAATCGCTGCAACCAGAAGAACGACTACTCCACCGAGAAACAGCCAACGCCGCTTCGCATCGAGGACCAACGGATTCATGACTTTGCGGTAGAAACGTGTGGTCCATCCCTCTGTCTCGTGACGTGCGCGATCACTGTCTCCGGTGTAATGACGCAACAGGCGGAACGCAGCCCAGGGCGACACCACAAACGCAACGATCAGAGAGAAGACCATCGCTGCCGACGCACCGACGGGAATGGGGCGCATATAAGGCCCCATGAGTCCGCGCACAAAAGCCATGGGAAGAATCGCCGCAATCACCGCAAAGGTCGCAAGAATCGTGGGATTGCCAACTTCATCAACCGCTTCTACGGCGACATCAACCAGTGAGCATCCGCGGTTGCCGGGTAATCGGAAATGGCGAACAATGTTCTCGACGACGACGATGGCATCGTCAACAAGAATGCCAATGGAAAAGATCAACGCAAAAAGGGTTACCCGGTTGAGGGTGTAGCCGAACAGATAGAAGATCGTTAAGGTCAAAGCCAGGGTAACGGGCACAGCCAGCAAAACTACACCGGACTCCCGCCAACCCAGCGCCAACGCAATTAGCAACGTGACAGAAAGCGTCGCGATAAAGAGGTGCTTGAGGAGTTCATCGGATTTGTCCTTTGCAGTCTCGCCATAGTTTCGCGTGACGGTAACATTCAAATCTTGCGGCAGCATATAGCCGCGCAGGTCATTCACTTTTCTCAGTACGTTGTCGGCGATGATGCTGGCGTTGGTGCCCTTGCGCTTGGCCAAAGTGATGGTCACGGCCGGATACTCGGAATTCGCAGCCTGACCGCTGGTCCCCCTCGCATTCGAGAAAAGAACATAATTGTCGGGTTCGGCAGGGCCGTCCTCGATTTTCTCGACGACATCGCGGAGGTACACGGGACGTCCGGAATGAACTGCTACGATGACTTGCCTCAGATCCTCGGCGCGCGTAAAGAAGAGCCCGGCTTCTACTTGAAACTCGCGGTTGTCGCGCGCGAAGCTGCCTGCCTGCCCCCGTGTATTTGCTCCTTGCAGTTGTGCAACAACGGTTGCGGGTGTGAGTCCATACGCTGCGAGACGTTGGGTATCGAGGACGATCCGTACTTGCCGCGGTTGGCCGCCGATAATAGTCGTTTCGGAGATGTCGTCTAGCCTCTTGACAGAATTTTCCAACTCCCCAGCGATACGACGGAGCCGATAAGAGTCATAGTTGTATCCCCACAAGGTAAGGGCCATGATCGGGACATTGTCGATGGAACGAACCTTAATAAGCGGCTGCGAAACACCGGCTGGAATGCGGTCAAAATTGGAGTAAAGCTTGTTGTACGTCTGTATGATCGCATCTTCTTCTTTGGTTCCGACGTAGAAGCGCACGATGACCATGCTCATGCCCGGATGACTAATCGAATAGATATATTCAACCCCCGGAACTTCGCGCAGCAATTTCTCCATGGGTAAACTGACGCGTTGGGCAACCTCTTGCGATGATGCTCCCGGCATCTGCACAAAGACATCGAGCATGGGGACGACGATCTGTGGCTCCTCTTCGCGCGGCGTCCGGAGAATGGCGAAAGCCCCGAGCAGCAGAGCGGCCACAATCACGAGAGGAGTGAGTTTGGAGTCGATGAAAGCATGCGCGACTTGCCCTGCCAGACCTCGTCTTATGGAATCAGCACTGGACTGCGCCCCGTTCGCCAATTTCGACTTGTTATGGTGAGCGCTCATTCCTTGCTCCTAGCGAGACTCGATCCTCTTGCCGCTCAGTTCGCGGCTGCCGGGATCACCGATCAGCATCTCCCCAGCCTGGAGACCGGCTAGTACCTCCACTTGCTGAGCCGACGTTTTACCCAGAGTGACGTACCGCAACCCGGCGACCCGGTTTTGGTCCAGTACGTAAATGCCTTGCAGTTGTCCACGCTCGACGATCGCCGCTCGCGGGATAAGCACTGCGGTCCGTTCCCCTCGCATGAATTGAGCTCGCCCGAAGAGACCGGATCGCAACGCCGGATCACAGGGTAGTTCGACTTTGACGAGGAAGCTGCGGCTCGCCGGATCCGCCGCAGGAACGATCTCGACGACTTTCCCTTTGAGTTCTCGGTCCGGGACGGCATCGATCAGGGCCGAAACTTGTTGTCCCTCGCGTACGTATCGCAGGTCGGTTTCGTTGACCGTGACCTCCAATCGATAACGGCGCAGATCCTCGACGGTCAGAATCGGCATGCCGGGACTGGCGAGCATTCCTGTGTCAGCTTTCTTTTCAGTCACCAGACCATCAAATGGAGCGACGATGTGGGTATAACCGAGCGCGGTGCGAGCTTGCTCAAGTCCGGCTTTGGCCTGAGCCAGTCCGGCGCGAGCCATCTCGCGGCGCGCCTGCGCTGCTTGATAACGAGCCTTGATTTCATCAAATTCCTGCGGGCTGACGGACTTTCTGTCATAAAGTATTTGATAGCGTTTGAACGTTGCCTCGGCTAGCGCGAAGTCGGCTTCAGAAGCCGAAATTTCCTGTTGAGCGGCTAGATCAGCCCCAATGGCGCGATCGAGCGCAGCACGTGGCTGAGAGTCATCGATCACCGCCAGCACTTGCCCGCGCTGTACGTGGTCGCCTTCGCGCACTCGGATCTCAACGATATTCCCCATCATCTGCGCAGCAAGTTGGCTTGACTGGGCTGCACGGACAGTTCCCACGGCCTCGACGATGTCGGGGATGTTCGCCGCCTGAGCCGATACGACGGAGACGTTGCTCACAGTCTGGGGCGCTGCACTGACGACTTGCCGTTCGCTGGAACAACCGAAAAACATCAGAGTCAGAATGGCGGATACCAGAGGTGCGCTTTTCAACACGAAAGTTGACCTCTTCATGTTTTCAGGAGTGAAGTTCATGGCATAACCAATGGGGACTGTAGATTCAACGTTCCGCAAGCCAATTCCAAGTTGGCGTAGCTGATGTGAAACTGATAGAGCGCCTGCCAGTAATCGGCCTGCGTACGTCGGGCAGCTTCTTCTACCCCCAAAAGATCGGTAATGGTGAGCAGGCCGCCGTCGTATCGATCCTGATCGATGCGCAGGCTCTCCTGCGCTTGAGCAATTGCAATACGCGCCACTGCCACCTGCTGGCGGCTTGCATCTTGGTCGAAGTAGGCTTGCCGAACTTCCAGGCGTAGCGCGTCGCTCGCCGCCTGCTTTAACGCCGCGATCTTCTCGGCGTTGGCACGCTCGCGCGACAGCGTGGCTCGTTTTGCGCCACCTTGGAAGAGATCGATCTGTAGCTCGATTCCTCCAAGCCAGTTATTGCCACCCCCGCCAGCGAGGAATGTGGGGTTGTCCAACTCCCAACCAGCAAAGGCGTTCAGGCGTGGACCGAACGACGACTTGGCAATTGCGACACTCAGTTCCTGCGCGGATTGCTGCGCTTCAATCCGCTTGAGATCGGCTCGAGTGGTAAGAGCCCTTTGTTCCAATTCAGCGAGTGAAACCACTGTCAGATTCCGCTCAGCGAACGAATCCGCGAGCTGGTACGGCGCGTCAACGCGAACCCCCATCGCCGTGTTGAGTTGAGCTTGCGCCAGTTCCAGATTGTCGCGCGCGCGAATTACTTCTTGCTCGCGGCTCGCTAGACGAACCTTGGAGCTGAGCAGGTCGGATTCGACCACAAGTCCAGCGTCGAAACGGACCTGGCTGCGGTCCATGATCGACTTCGCCGTTTTCTTGGATTGCTCGGCGACCTCCAACTGTTTCGTGACTAGAAGAACTCCGTAATAGGACTGCACGACTCGGAACAGGACTTCCTGGTCAGTACGTTCGAGTTGACGACTGGCAGCGATCTTCATTTCCTTGGCGCGATTGATTCCATGCCAGGAAGCAAAAGAGTCGAACAGGTTCCAGGTCCCGCCAAAACGGGTTGTGAAATTGCCGAGTGGCGAAGGACTGTTCAATTGGCTCAGGGCGAAATCTGCCTGCGTAAATCGTTGCTGGCGCAAACGGCTGCCAAAGACATAAACCTGATCATTTCCCAGTGTTGCTGTTTCGGAAAACGTGACATGAGGCATAAGGAGCGATTGTGCCTCACGCACTCCAGCAGCCGTTGCTTTGGTATCCGCCAATGCGGCCTTGCGGAGGGGATTCTTTTCCAGCGAAATGTCCACTGCATCGTGCAGGGTCAGAGGAGTAGCCGAACTCTGCGCCAGGCCTGTGGCAACCAGCATCGTGCCGACAGCGAACACAAACGCGAGATGGCGAGTGAACTTCAACGCTCGACTCCTGTCAACTCAGCGTCGTGCAACCAAGAAGTGGTGTCCTCAACGATTTGGTGTGTCGTATGGAATGTAGCTGTTTTTTGCACCATCGCACCCACCGAGCAATACTTCTCTTCCGACAGGCGGATAGCTTCCACCAGAGCTGCTTCGTCGATTCCGATACCGGTGACAACGTGATGGATTCGAACCGTGGTGAAGACTTGCGGCGGGCGCTCCGCCTGATCGGCTTCGACGCGGACCTGGTAGCCCGTGACTTTCTGGTGGTACTTCTGACGAAGTATGGTTATGACGTCAAACGCGGTGCATCCGGCGAGACCGACGGCAATCATCTCAATAGGTTTTGCGCCGGTGCCCCCAGCCGCGTCGTCCAGGATGAGGTTGTGGCCACTTCCGGTGCGGGCCACAAACTGCCGTTGTTGCCTAAGCGCCTGTGTAAGCTCGACTTGTGCTGTGATCATGAGTGACTCCTGCATAACTTCATCGGCAAAGAACACGAATAAATGCAGAAGGCCGGAATTTGTTACAGGAAATTTTCTGGGATTATTTCGAGACCACTAGGAACTAGGTCTGATTGCTGCAATAGCACGCTGATATTTTTGTACTAGCTCTTCACGCATCCTCGCAGCCTTGGGAGTAGCGCATTCTCCCGGCGAGTTGCGACACTGCTCGATGGTAGCTTCCAAAGTGGCGACAAATGCCTGACAAGGCCCGCATCCATTCATATGTCGTTCCAGTTCTTTGCAGAGTGAATCGTCCAGCTGCTCGTCGAGATAATCCGAAAGTTCTGCGAACATCGATTTGCACCGGGCAGACCGTAATCTCTCATCCCGGTGCCTCGGTGTAGGAAGCTTCTTTTTAGTTGGTGGTATCCAGCTCCGCCTCAACTCTTTTCTGACGAACAAGCGGGCACGATGCAGTCGTACTCGAACGGTTCCAGGGCGAACGCCAGTAATTTCGGCGACCTCATCGTCTGTGAGTCCTTCCATATCGCGGAGCACGAGGACAATGCGATATTGTGGCGGCAACTTTTGCACCGTCTCGCGTAAGCGCGACGCCTGCTCACTGCGAATTGCAAACGCTTCTGGATTCACTTTTCCAGCGGCACTGAGTTGCTCCAGTTCGTTGCGATCCGGCATCAGTGCTTCCAGCGACAGTTCGTGCACGGGAGCAAATTTGCTCTTGCGTCGATTCATCAGGCAGAGAGTTTTCGCGACTTTGTACAACCAAACGACAAGCGCTTTGGAACTATCGAACTTGGGCAGCTGAGGGATGGATTTCAACAGGACTTCCTGCATCGTGTCTTCCGCATCTTCGCGATGCCCGCAAAGGCGCATGCTGAACGAAAAAACGGTGTTTTGCAGCAGCGCAAGTGCCTGTTCCACACTGGCGTCTTCCGCACGTTGCAGCAGTTCTACGGCCTTTTCAACTTCCGCACGCATCGCCTAAACATAACATGCAGATCGTCCGCGCTCAGAAGGTATATGGCCTCGACCAGTATTGTCTCATCGACTATTGACTTTTCCTGACGAGGGGTTGACGTGTCCGGGCCCTGATCTTTATCGCGGGTAACCACATGCCGGTGCGTGCCCTTTCGTAATGCTCCAGTTTGGGACGTTATCACGCTTGAAGGGGGCATTGGTCACAGCGCAGACCAGTATTTGGTAGTCACAATATCAATCAGTTTCGAAGTATCGAAACTATCTAGGTTCGTCGGTTTCGATTTGGAAACTCTCGGACACAAAGGATTGGAGGTAACCATGAGCAGGTCTCAGTTTTGGGTTACGGCAATGGGCTTCCTATTATTTCTTGCTGCCGCAGGAAGCGCCGCCGCTCAAAATCTTAACGGGAAAGAACTGTATCGCAATAATTGCAAGGTTTGTCACGATAAGGGATCGGTTAATGGGCAATACACGCCCATGACCCTCACGCAAGACCAGTGGAGAAGCTTCTTCAAGACGAAGCTCATTCCCATGCACAAGAACGCCCTACATCCCAATGGCGCGGGCCGACTGCTCGAACTGCTGACGCCGGAACAGCTCAAGGCAATTCAGCGGTTTGCTATTGACCATGCTGCGGATTCCGAACAGCCCGCAACCTGTGGCTAGCGAAGATGAGAACCGATTGAGAGGCGACATTATATGCGTAGAATTTTTCCATTACTCATAGCTCTTTTACTGCCCCTGGGCAGCGTGGCTTTGGCCCAGAACACCTCAGCTGCAACCGCCCAAAAGTCTGCAGCCGGCACTGACGAAAACGCGCAGTTGCGGCAGGAACTCGAACAAATGAAGAAGTCGGTGGCTGACCTGGAGCAGCGACTGGCAGCGCAAGAGAAAGCCGCGCAACAAAAGAAACAGGAAAGCAACCCGGAAACGAAGTCGGAAGTGAAACAAGAAGCGACAGGCGATCAGCCGACGACCGCTGAACTCGCAGCCGAGGTAAAGGACCTCGATCACCGCATTTCGCAGACCGAACGGCGAGGCGCGCTGGATCGAATTAACTTTACTGGCGATTATCGCTTTGAAGCGCACTCCATCTGGGGCGACATACCGGCCCACTATGACGGCATGCAGCTTCAAAACCTGATGGTCAAGACGATCTGGATGATTACTCCCAAATCACAAGGTGGATTGGGAATGAACTTCAATCCCGCCATGCTGAGCCAGATGACTCCTGCACAGTACGCAAACTTTGTGGGTCAGAATGTTCAGCAAAATTACGCCCAATATCAGTACTACACTGGAAATCTTACCTTCACCCAATTGAAGCAGGCTGTCGGCCAGTTTTCGCCACAGATGCAACAGTCCCTGATGAATTATCTTGGCCAGGCTCCGGGGGTTTATCAGGCCGCGTACACGAACAACACGGACATTCTCTATACCAACCGGCTGCGCCTGAATCTGGATTCCAAAATCAATGATGACCTCACGGTCGCAGCCCGGCTAAGCATGTATAAGGTATGGGGCGATTCTACGGGAGTGCAGGTTTTCGACGGCCAGCCAACCTCGTTGAACATCGACGGCACCACCGCCGGCGTTCCAAACGGCGACATGCTGCGGGTGGAGCGAGCATATTTCACCTGGAACCATGTGGCCAATTCGAACTTCTATCTTTCAATCGGACGACGGCCATCAACCGACGGGCCACCGCTGAATTTCCGCGATGATGAGCCGCGCGGCGGAACTCCATCCGGGGCGCTCATCGATTTTCAGTTCGATGGCATCACGATTGGATATCACTTCAACGACAAGATGGTATGGCGACTCTGCTATGGAGTGGGCTACCAGTCGGGATTCGGGAATGGAAATATTCTGAAATCCCCGGCCGATCGGCTTGCGGACACTCACCTGATCGGCGCCAATCTGGATCTCTACAGCACCGATGCCACCTTCCTTCAGGCGACATACGCGCACGCTTTCAACGTAACCGATGGCTTCGATGGCTTAACCGTTCTGCCGGTGAATCCACTCACTGGGGACCAGGTAAATGCACCTGTGGTGATGCGGTACACGCCATCAGCCAATCTCGGTGGCATCAACCTGTTTGGCATGAACCTGAATCGCCAGTTCCGCTCGGTGCAACTGTATTTGAGCGGCAATCTCTCGAACACGCAACCGAACGGGGTCACAACGCCATTCGGCGGCTTGATGTCGAACCCGTTCGAGACGCCGGTTTCACGCAATGGCGAGATGGTCCTTGTAGGGATGCGCTACAGCTTCCCGCAGGACGATGGGCGCACCAAGGTCGGTTTTGAATACAACCATGGTTCGAAATACTGGTTTAACTTTGCGCAAGCGGAAGACGACATCATCGCTCCGAAGACAGATACGCGCGGCGATGTCTACGAAACCTATCTCACCCATCGCTTCTACGATCGTTTGATCATGAAGCTCGGGTACATCCGCTACAACTACAACTATTCGGGTTCGGGATGGCATGTCGGAGCTCCGGAAGATCTCGACACACTGGCCATTCTCGGATTCCCGACCTACAAGCGGGCATCGATGCTCAGTCTCGGAATGACTGTGCGCTTCTAGCCTCCAGAATCGATTTTGGGGACTGGCCACCAAATGCTGGTCCCCGATTTTAAACCCTGAAAGCAAGGCTGCAGAGGACCAGATGGACAGCAAGATCACACGCCGCGGGTTTCTGAAAACCACCTCTCTGGCCGCAGCGGTAACGGGAGCCACGGCCGGAAGCTCCGCAGAATTGCGTCCGCCGGCGTGGCGAGGGGACACTCGGGTTCAGCAGATCGCGACCAACTGCGAAATGTGTTTTTGGCGCTGTGGCGTCATGGCTGAGGTCGCGGACGGCAAAGTCGTAAAGCTGCAAGGCAACCCCGATCACCCGCTCACCAAAGGACAGTTATGCGCCCGCGGCAATGCCGGGACGCAGCTTTTGTACGATCCGGACCGCTTGAAATATCCGATGATCCGCGCGGGAGAACGGGGAAGCGGCAGGTTCAAGAGAGTGTCATGGGATCAGGCGCTTGATCTTTTTGCCAGTCGTCTGACGGAACTCAAAAAGAAATATGGCCCCGAAAGTGTCGCCTTCTTTCCACACGGTGTTGGAGCGGGATTCTTTGGAACGTTGATGAGGGCTTTCGGCACGCCGAACAGTGCAGAACCAGCTTTCGCCCAGTGCCGCGGACCACGCGATGTCGGATACCAACTCACATTCGGGCGCCCGGTGAATTCGCCAGAACCGGTGGATCTCGAGGAAGCCAAAGCCATCGTTCTGATCGGCAGCCACATTGGGGAAAATGTCTTTACATCGCAGGTCACGAATTTCATCACTGGCCTGCAACGCGGTGCTAAGTTAATCGTCGTCGATCCGCGTTTCTCCACCGCTGCTTCGAAGGCCGACTACTGGCTTCCTATTAAGCCCGGCACCGATATCGCTCTTCTGCTCGCCTGGATGAATGTTCTGATCGCCGAAAGTCTTTACGACAAGCAGTACATCGAGCAGTACGCCACCGGCATGAAAGAGCTTGAAGCGCATGTGCAGGGCTTTACTCCGGAATGGGCTGAACCAATTACGGAGATCTCTGCCTCGCGGATCCGTGAAACCGCTCACGTAATGGCTGATGTTATGCCGGCCGTAGCGGTCCACCCTGGCCGGCACGTCACCTGGTACGGCGATGACACGCAGCGTGCTCGTGCCATGGCAATTCTCACCGGTCTGCTTGGCGCGTATGGTCGCAAGGGCGGCATGTTCCTGCCGACCAAGCTCAAGCAGGGTCGCATTCCGCTCCCTCCATTCCCCGATTCTGAGAGAGGACGCGTGGACGGAGGTGGCACGACTTACCCTTTGGCCACGGAAGAATCACAAGGTCTGACTCAAGGTTTGGTGCAGGCCACATTGAGCGCCAAGCCATACCCCATTAAAGGTTGGATCATTTACGGTCAAAACGTGCTGGAAAGCATTCCACAGCGGCAGAACACGCTGCAAGCAATCGAGCAGTTGGAGTTCTTGGCGGTGGTAGACGTTTTGCCCGTCGAGCAAACACAATATGCAGATCTTGTGCTGCCCGAAGCAACCTACCTGGAGCGCTATGATCCCCCAGCCTTCGTTACCACTGCGAAGCGTCCCTATGTGGCCATTCGGCAACCTGCGATTGAGCCGATGTATGAATCGAAACCGGGTTGGTGGATCGCAAAGCAAATGGCAAGCCGGCTGGGCTTGGCAGGTTATTTTCCGTGGCGAGACCCGGATGATCACCTGGCTCGCTTGCTGGCGCCCCTCTCCGTCAACATGACTGAGCTGAAGAGTCTAGGGGCGGTTTCGTTCGAAGGTCATCCTTATATAGAAGACCGCACGGAGCAGGATGGACCGCTATTCCCCACCCAGAGCGGCAAAATTGAGCTGTCTTCTTCAGTGCTACAGGACCTGCATTTTGATCCTCTACCAAGGTTCACAGCGCCCGATTCACCTCCACCGGGTTTCATGCGGCTGATTTACGGCCGGGCGCCCATGCATTCCTTTGCGCGAACTGAGAACAATTCCTGGCTGAATGAGCTCATGGCTGAAAATCAAGTCTGGATTCATACGTCCAGCGCGGCAAAATATGACGTAAGAAATGGGTACAAGGTGGTTCTGGAAAATCAGGATGGAGTAAGAAGCGCTCCCCTGATCGCGCGTGTGACAGAAGAAATTCGTAGCGACTGCGTCTACATGGTTCACGGGTTTGGATCCCGTAGCAAGGCTCTGAGCAAGGCGTACAAGAAAGGTGCCTCGGATGCTGAATTGATAACCCGCGTAGCAGTTGACCCGATTATGGGGGCTACGGGAATGCGAGTGAATTTTGTGCGAGTGCTCGCGGCAGACAGGAGCTAACGTGCCACGCTATGCAATGGTGATCGATCAGGAACGTTGCGTCGGCTGCCAATCCTGTACTGTGGCCTGCAAGTCTGAATGGGATGTTCCCAACGGAAGTGCGCGAACCAAGGTCCGGCAAACCGGCACTGTCGGCCAGTTTCCGCAGCTTTCCAAGGCTTTTTATGTCTCGCAATGCAATCAGTGCGACCATCCAACCTGCGTGCCGGCGTGCCCAACTGGCGCAACCTACCAGGACGCGAACGGACTCGTGCGGATTCATCGTGATCTCTGCATCGGCTGCGGCGCATGTGTGGCTGCATGCCCGTACGGAGCGCGTTACATCAACAGCTCTCTCGGCAAGGCCGACAAGTGTGATTTCTGTGCCAGCCGAGTCGAGAAAGGCTTGCAGCCGGCCTGTGTAGCCACGTGCCCGGCGCACGCGAAGATCTTCGGCGACCTGGAAGACCGTTCGAGTGATGTGTTTCGAATGGTTTACCGCGAAAGTGCAAGACGGATGGAGACTACGACGATTGCGATCGGTCCCAACGTTTACTATCGCGGCAAACCGGAGCATGCGGAGCTGGTACTCGTCAGCTTCGCTCCCGTCCCGCCGCGGACGATTGCGCCAGCCGCGATCTGGAGCAGCGTACTGAACAAGTTCATATACCTCGCGGTCGGAGCCACTTTCCTCGGCCAGGCAGTTGCATTTTTCCATCAGCTGTCAACCGGCGAGAAGCAGTTCGATGAGTAGGAAGGCTACATGAGTTCGTCGAGCATAGAAATCGAGCCGATTCAACTAACCGCGGAACGAGCAGAAGTAATGTCCCAGCGGCGGATCAAGAAGCATCATGTCGCGATTGTACTTGTTCACTGGTTCAATGCCACAACTTGGTTGCTGGAACTCGCGACTGGATCTGGGCTAGTTGTTTCACCGCAATACCGATTCATGCCTGTTTGGTATCTCCAGATGATGGAAGGTATCTTTGGTTCCCGTGCCAATATGTTGCGATTCCACATCGCCGCGGGATTGACGTGGGTCACAGTATTTTTAGTGTATGCAATTTTTGGTTTCCGCAATTACCTGAAGATGGAAGTTCTGCAGCGCGAAATAGGTCTGGATCGCGATGATTTCCGCTGGCTTAAAACTCGTACTCTTCATTTATTCGGGCGAAGCCGTGAACCACTGCCGCCTCAAGGTGTATACAACGCAGGTCAAAAACTCTTTGCGCTGCTCGTCTATGCCGCCATTCCCCTGATCATGCTCACCGGTCTGATTATGGCGTTCCACTGGTTTGGCACAACCGTGGTCGCATGGGCCATGCTCATACACCTTCTCGCTGTGGGGCTGGTTGTTTCCGGGCTGATGATTCACATCTACATGGGTGCTGTATTTCCTGAAGAAAAGCCGGCCTTTTATTCCATGATCACCGGAATGGTGGACGAACTCTACGCGTATCGCCACCATTTCAAGTGGTGGCGGGATGTGAAACTGCAGGAACAAGCCTGGATGGCGAAGCTGGGCGAACAGCATGCCACCCCTCCACCGCATCCCGACGCGGCTCCCGCCCAAGTTGACCAGGCGGTGACGCACCAACCGAAACCGGCAGAATAGGAGATAAGATTATGAACACGATCACACCGGGCGAACAGTCGCCTTCGCCTGGCGACCGGTCTGTGATGAAAAATCGTAAACGGGCTAATCTCGACGAGGAAGTCTTTGAACGGCAGGTATTGATCTGCAAAGCTTTCGCCAATTCAACTCGCCTTCATATTCTGGACCTCTTAGGGCGACGCGATTGGGGGGCGGGAGAACTTGAAAAGAAGTTAGGAATTTCCAAAGCAAACCTGTCTCAGCACATCACCGTGTTAAAGACCGCCGGGGTGATCGTCAGACGTCGTTGTGGCAAGAACGTATATTTTTCCCTGGCAATGCCGGAGGTGAAAAGAGCCTGCGAACTGATCCGCGGTGTCCTGCGCGCACAGGTTCGCAATGACCGGCGATTTGTTATCTGACCTGCTCGGACCGCAACGAGCGTGTGATTTTGTAACGGACAACACGAACTGCGCGTGGACAATGTTCGGGGGCGTCCTGAAATCGAATTGTAGCCGCTTCGGTATTGCACATTCTCCCATCCAATTAACCTCTTCAGGACAGAATCTCCTGTACCGGCCCATGGGGCCGCGAGGCGGTCGGCCCCGCCATTCGCCAGCTAGGCGGTAACGACGCTTGGCTATGAACATCGGCTGGCCGAGGACGAATACGCGCTAGTTCTCTCGTTCAGAAATTTGTATCCACCGGCATGTCCCAGCGCTTCAGCAGCCACTCCGGCACATAACAGCGATTCTTGTTGGCCTTGCACCAGGCTCGCAGGTCATCTGAGTTTGCGTAGTTGCTCTCTTGCAGGCGCAGAGATCTGGCGCGCAATTCAAATTCGGTGGGAGCGGAAGCCGGCTTCACCTCTGGCGGTTTTCCCCAGTTCGGATTGCCTCGTTTGCGAGGGTTGGTCGCTGACTTCGGTTGATGGCGGAAGGGCTGGGTTGTTGTCATGACACGCTAGGGTACCGGAGAACCCAAGCGAATGTGCGACTCGGTTGGACATTTCTGATTACCAAAGAGTGGCAGGTAGGCGTGACGACCGCATCCCAGGACTCTCCTGTGTCAGTAGTTCGCAAGCCCAAACTCAGTCAGTAAAATGGCGGCGTAGTTCTGGCATGACGTGCTGCACTCACTATTGCGCCGCTGAGGCGCAGGGGAGGCTGCGGCCGGAAGCAGTTCGTCCACCCCTCCGGCGCAAGCAGCGATCCTCGGAGTAACTGTGGCCACAAATCCACCTTACATCCCGCAGAATGCCCTCGAATTACACCTGCAAGACATCACCATCTCTGGCCACCATCTCGTACAACACTGGATTCACAAAAAAGCCTAGGAATAGGCGCGAAATCAGGCCGGCAACGATAACAATTGCAAACGGCTTTTGAGTGGACGAGCCAATGCCGGTAGACAGGGCTGCCGGCAACAGACCGAGGCAGGCGACCAGCGCTGTCATCATGATGGGACGCAAGCGCAGCAGAGAAGCCTCGTAGGTCGCAGTACGAATGTCTTTGCCTTCTAAACGCAGCTTGTTGATATAGGAAACGAGAATGACCGCCGTTTCGACCGATACACCAAGCAGGGCCAGCAAACCCAGTACCGAAGACACGCTGAATGGCGTATGCGTCAACTTCAGAGCTATGAGGGCGCCGACGGGTTCGGTCATGATCACGCCGATCGCGATCGTAACCGGAAACTTGAAATTTCCGTACAGTGCAAAAAGAATCATGAAAATCAGCAGAATTGCGATTGGACCGATGATCATTAGTTGCTGTTTGGCTTCGAGGAACAAGCTGTATTCGCCGCCCCAGGTCATCCAGTAGCCCTCGGGAAGATGCACAATTTTGTTGACGGCGACTTGCCCATCGTGAACAGCGCGCTCCAGGTCACGGTGTTCAATACTGTATTGAACTCCAATATAACGTGAATTGTTTTCACGATAGATAAATGAGGCGCCATTGTTTTCGCGGATGCTGGCCAATTCTTTCAGCGGAATCTGCTCGCCGTCGGGCGCTCCGACGAGGAGATTGCCGATCTGATCGGGGGTGCTGCGGAATTGTGGCTGCATGCGCACGACCAGGTCGAAGAGCTTTTCGCCCTGGATGACTTGCGTTGCCGCTTGGCCACCAACGGCCGCCTGGATCACCGCTTCCACGTCGGAAACATTAATGCCATAGCGCGCGATCTTCTCGCGGTCTGCGTCGATGACCAGGTTCGGCTGGCCTAGTTCGCGGACTACCGTCAGCTCGGTAAAGCCACGGACGCCTTCCAATATTTGCTTGATCTGAAGAGCCTTGTCTTGCAGCACGTTCAGGTCCGGGCCGTAGACTTTGACTGCCAAAGAACTTTTGAGCCCGGTCAGCGCCTCGTCGACGGCATCTTCGGCCGGCTGTGTGTAATTGAAAATAATCCCCGGAAAGGTGGTCAGGCGCTGGTTGATCGACTCGATCAGTTCTTCTTTGGTGTGAGTTTCGCCCTGCCACGATTTATCGCGGTAGGGTTTGAGTCCGACATAAAACTCGCAGTTGAAAAACCCGGTGGGATCGGTTCCATCATCGGGGCGGCCCAGCTCTGAACCTTACAATCGTCACTTGCGGGGGCGTGGGCGGAGGCGCAGATCAGACAGGCGGTTGGGGCTGATTGTGTGGGGGTAGAACTCTTCCCGCAAGAATGATGCGAAGTTCGCAGCGGTAGAGATTCACAGGAGTCAAAGGCCTGCGCCATTGTCGACATCATCAGCACGCCGACACATAGGCAGACACCCCATACCTGCATTCTCCGGGATGCCGCGGATCGCGATGGGAAGCTAACCATTAGCGGCAAAATAGTTTAGATGCCGAATCAAGAGCTATTCCTTAAGAATGTACCACTATCTTACCCAAAATGGGATTACGGAGGTCATCTTGGTCCACACGTCAGAGACGCACTTGAGCGCTCGCCATTATTCGCCCGAGGCAGGCAAACAGGGTGTCTACCAACTTGACAAGCCGATCAGGCGGAGAAGGTGCTTAATTTTCGATGACTGTCGCTGGCGGACCGACAGCTTGAGCGGCACGACTGAGGCTGTCGGAGCCGCGTTGTTTCACCATCTTATTGTAGTTCCCGATGATTCAGAACGGTGCGCTTCACTCTCCCACAAACAGCGCCCAACTGTTCTTGCCCGCGATTTTCAGGATTGCCGACCAATCATTGGACCAACGGTTAAGCCGGGGTACACCGTGGATGTTGCCGCGGACGTATATCGCTCAATCGAGCCTGTGAATTGATCTTCGGATTGGCGCTGCACGTGAGCATCATCTTTGTAGCAGTTTCATAATTTCCTTCTCCATAAGGGGGATGTCAACTGCGCCGATATGTTTAGCGTCAATTCTGCCATCACGTCCTATGAGAAATGCAATTGGCAGACCGAGAACTCCACCATAGAGTTCGCCAATGTTTGCGTTGCCCATGACGACCGGGTAGTTCAGCTCGAATTGCTTGCAAAAATCGCGCACTGGT
>Ga0335081_10001106_pt1 | contig 42970 bp, 33 predicted proteins | sample Lox_Sample_35_FD_206713 | JGI IMG/M metagenome (GOLD analysis project Ga0335081, IMG submission 206713) | Soil microbial communities from Loxahatchee National Wildlife Refuge, Florida, United States - Lox_Sample_3.5 | ecosystem: Environmental > Terrestrial > Soil > Wetlands | place: USA... | reverse complement strand
CTGGATGCACCGGAATTCCAACCGCTCCATGCAGACGGCAACGCGGAGAATCTATTCGATCGTGTGGACTGGAGGCCGAGTGATGCGACCTCTCTGCATTTGAACCTGTCTACTGCTCGCTCATGGTTTCAGGTTCCTAATACATACGATCAGGAGGCAGCCGAACAGGACCAACGACAGCACATGACCAGTTTCAATGTGGGCCTTGGGTTGTCGCACGTGCTAAGCCCTAAGTTGCTCGTCACGGCCAACACGTGGGTGCGTCAGGATCGTGTGAATTACTATCCCTCGGCGAACTTGTTCTCCGACCAGCCAGCGACACTTTCGCAGTCCCGCAGGCTAACTAGCACAGGCTTTCGAAGCGACATCACATATGCGCGCGGGCGGCACACGGCGAAAGCTGGGGTTCAGTTGCAGGTCACTCCGCTTTCAGAAACATTCAGCACCGGCCTGACCAATGCGGGCTTCAACTCTCCCTGTCGCGATGCGAATGGCGTCCCAGTTCCAGACCCGTCGTTGACCTCCACCAGCCAGTGTGGGGTGTCTGGGTACGGCGTGAATCCTTCGTATCAGCCCGCGCTGCTGCCGTACGACTTCACGCGGGGAGGAAGTCTTTTTCATTTCGGCGGTGCAGCAACCATCTATGAAGGCAGCGCCTACGCTGAGGACAGCATCATGCTCGGGCAGTTCAATCTGAATCTCGGCCTTCGATATGACAACTACGCTGGTCTGAGCAGGGGCTTCGGCGTTCAGCCTCGGGGCGGTGTTGCATATCAAATCCGCTCGACGGGTAGCGTTCTTCACCTTTCATACGCACGAGTTTTTCTGACTCCCTACAACGAGAATCTGATTCTCTCCAGTTCGACCGGCCTTGGAGGTCTTGGGGCTGGCTCGAACTCGGTTCAGGCGCTTGTTCCCGCGCGACGTAATCAGTTCAACGTTGGGATTGAACAACAATTCGGTGCGAAGTTCGGTGTCCAAGCCGAATACTTCTGGAAATTTACTGATGGGGCCTACGATTTCAACACCATCCTGAATACGCCGCTGAATTTTCCGATCCAGTTCCGCAAATCGAAAATCGATGGCGCGTTGGTACGCGCAACGCTCACAAACGTTCACGGCTTTAGCGCGTTCACCGTCATCGGCCATAGCCGGTCACGCCTGTTCAGTCCCGAGGTTGGCGGGATCAACTTTGGCACAGCCTACGCTCCCGTTGCGCGCCCGGATCACGATCAAGGATTCCAGCAGACAACCAATCTTCAGTACCAATTCTCACAAGAGGATCTGCGGGGACTCTGGCTCGGGCTCACCTGGCGCTTTGACAGCGGATTGGTAGTAGTCAGTGTTCCGGACTATGCCATGGCGCTCACGCTGACCGGCGATGAGCAACACGCAATAGGACTTTATTGCGGTGGCGTCTTTGCCACGGTCGCGCAACCGCTCGAAACGTGCAACTCGCCCAATCGTGGCGCAACACTGATTCACATCGTTCCCGACGGTACCTATAATCCCGACACGAATCCTTCGCGCATCCGGCCACGAAATCTCTTCGACATCGCTCTCGGCTCGGAGAAGATTTGGACGAAGGATCGCTACTCGTTGGGCGCGAAGGTGACGGTCGTTAATCTAACGGACAAAGTCGCCCTCTATAACTTTCTTTCCAGCTTTTCGGGCACACATTTCGTCACTCCAAGGACGCTGGAGGGCGAGATTACTTTGCATTTCTGAGTTCCAAGCGAGCCACGCTATCAGTAGCGGAACAAGATGTAGCGGTGTGCCGTTGCTGTGCCACGTGGCGCGTTTGGATCAGTTGAAAGTCCTCGATTTTCTGCATCGTGCGCGAATCTCTTCCGTGCGGGCTCATTAGCGGCAAGTCATTGATGTCATTGTCGATTGTAGTCGTAAATGCTTTCAGGCCGAATAACGGCCGAACAGCCATCCTGTTTCGAAGCTCGGATAAATGGCTACCGTCCCGCGTTCCAATATGCAAGTAGCGTGCCTCCGACGGAACAAACCCTTGTGGTGGGGATCGTGGATGGTATGCGCGGGATGCCCGTAGTACGTCACGAATGGTTTGGTTATGAGTTCAACGGGAAATTGATACCAAAGAACTTACACGCGCACGGATGACACCTAAGCGACTGTAAGGAACGGCAAGGAACACGTCGTAGTCCCCAATTTAGTCCCCAGTCCGCAACCCTCCCTGATTGGCATGTTCTCTCCAGTTTCAACCGGCTCACAACGTAGTTTGAAGGAGTGCTCCTTTTCACTATTTCGTGATTCTGTTCCTACGCCCTACAGAATAAGCGATCCGTTTTCTAACCTGAGTCGATGCCTGGCGCTTTCTACGCGCCCTGGCGTGGACAGTGGTGGGCTTGGGAGATCCAACAGCAGCAGCGAAGGCAGCGGGATTCAATGCAGTGAGCACAGCAGCGGGATTCTTATCGATCACTGTCAGCAATGTGCGAGCTGGCGCTTCTGGGGTCCTGCGGCCTCCCTCCCAGTGCTTGATCGCGTCAAGGCTGAAGCCAAACGTGTCAGAGAATTTGGCTTGCGTCATGCCCAGTCGATTACGGATCGCCTTGACGTCAACTTCCTGGGGTACGTGTGCCTTGAATCCTTCTTGCTCTCCAGCAAGGAACGCCTCAACGTCGTTAAGGCCGTCCATCATCTGCTCGAATTGCGTTTTCATGCTAGCTCCCGTAAGTCTCGAAAATACTGTCTGCACGTTTCTTGAGCGCATTGCGTTCCGCCATCGATAGGTTTTCTTTCTCATTTTTCGGAAAAACCGTGATGAGAAAAACCGGACATTTCTCGTTGCGACAGATGTACACAACCCGAGCGCCGCCACTTTTCCCCATTCCTTTGCGTGCAACTCGAACCTTCCGAAATCCGCCCGTTCCGCGGATCACGTCTCCACACTCCGGGTCAGCCGCAAGGAGTGCCACGATGTCCGCGCGCTCCTCCTCGCTAAACAGCTTGTTGGCAATGGCGAGGTAGGTAGGCGTCTCGACGACCGTCTGCACAATTCTCTTGTACTCCATTGGACACCATAAGGTCAAGCACAATCGTGTGCCATTGGACACCAATAGTGCGAGCATCTGGACAGGGCCATTCAGACTCGACTATTGGTCTTGAATCCGACCGACGGCGCCGACGGTGCCATCGCCCCCGGAGCTCAGAAGTGGAAGCCCAACTCCGCTGTGTAGGTCCGCGGTGTCAAGAAATGCGTTCCACTAAAAGTTGACAAGAAGTTGTAGAGCGCAACTTTGTTCGTCACGTTAATAGCAGTCAAACGAAGACTCCATTTGTACTTGTCTCCACGAAAAAGATTGTCTTTTCCGACCGCGATATCGAAGATGTGTCTCGGTGCGATTCGGGGAGGATTGTGATCGTCATTTTCGGTGCCGGCGGCTGGAATCTTCACTCGTGTAGAACCATATTGCGACGGTGCACAGGCCGTAAGCGGAGAGTTCAAGGTTGGAAATGCGTTGCCGCAAAATAATCCCGCCTGCATCTGTTGGTCCGCAGTTAAGCTAGTCAGATCCACCGGTGTATTAGAATCGGTGGCAAACGGAACCGCGCCGGCCACCATTCCGCTGTCATAGCGCCAGTTGAAGCCGACCCATGGCCCGGATTTCCCGATTTGATACTGCAAATGCGTGGTCTGATTGAATTTTTCATCATGGTCGATTCGAAAAACACCGGTGGGTGCAGATGGCGTAGCACCAGCACCGCTGACCTGTGGTAGGAAAAATCGAGCACTGACACTAGAGAACACCAACAACGCAGAAAATCCGTGCAGATTTGGAACACTGACCCGGCCGGCGAATCCGGGGATTTTGGAGCGGTCCCACGCGATGGGGAAAAAAATCGGCGTGTTTCCCAAAATGCTGAAGTCATAAGCATTGTGGGTGTATTTCCAGACGTATTCTCCAGAAAACACGAGATATTTGCCGATCGTCTGCTCTAGTCCAGCGTGAAATTCATTGCGCCATCCAGGTCTCAAGGGAGTAGAGGTGGAGGCGGAACATCCGAGAAGCGGATTCAACACAGGACTATCGCAGCCAACGCTGGCAACGATCAAGTTCTCATTGAACGGTGTCTCCAGCAGACGTGCGTATGAAACGCGCAGCACCGTGTTGCTGCGTTTTATGTTGTATGCGATTCCCGCCCTCGGCTCCGCTTCCTTGTGGATCGTCAGTCCGTTATAGAAATCTCCTCGTAGACCCACATTGAATGACCAAGCTCCTTTTGTGATCTGATCTTGAACGAAGAGCGCGAGTTGCTTTACATCAGTGTGTCCACGGAAATCAAAAAGACTCCCGCCACGTGTAAGGTCAAAGGGAAGCAGATCAGTGCATGGCGAAGCCACGGCGATACCATTTGCAAAACACGGATTTCCCTTCGAATCGGTGAGCGAAGGAATCAGGTTGTTATCCACGATTCCTAGAGCATTATTCTCATTCAGAAATGTTTGCTGGTAGGTCCCTCCGATCTTCAGGTTGTGAATACCTTTCACATAAGACAGAGACGTGCGGACTCCTGCATTCGTTAGGGTGCGATCCTGTGCGACACTTTCCTGCTGGATCGGTGACAAATCGTCGAATAGATTTCGGCTCGGGTAATAATTGTACTGATCGCGCCTGACGAAGCTCCCGAGGGTGAACACTGCATTGTTGCTGAGCACCCGGTTCCACGATGGAGCTATATTGAACGTCCTAATTTGTGACCGTTGATCAGTAGGCCCGAGAGGATTTCCTGAAGGATCGGTCTGCCCGGTATGAAGAACGTTATCCAAGCTATTCGGGTTTTGGAACCAGGAGCGCGTGAAGCCAAGATTTGCCTGGATGGAATCCGCGTTCGAGAGCTTGTAATCCACTCTGTCGAAGACGTTCTCTTCGTTCCCTTTGGCGTGGATGACCGTGAATTCGGGCGGATCCAGAAACCGGCCCGTATTCAGTCCATTCACCGAAATGAAGTTGCCCCGATTCTGCCCGCCGTACCCGAGATCGAAGCCGAGACTTGAAGTCCCGAAACTACCGTAGCTCATGGTGAGGCTTCCTGTGGGGGTTGTGAGGCCTTGGCCGGAGCGCGTTGTGGCGTTAATCACTACGCTGGTTTTCTCGCCATATTCAGCCGGAGGGGCGCCAGCGATAACCTCCATTGAGGCTATGGCGTCCAGAGGAACCTGGTTCGAGAAGACTTTGCTCTGCTGATCCGTGATTGGCTGGCCATCTAACGAGAATGAATTTTCGGCGTGATCCCCCATTCCATGAAAAAGGCCATTCGAGTCGGCGGCAATCCCTGGAGAGGATAGCGTCACCAGTGAACTCAGCGATGAAGATTGACTCTCTAGCGGCAGCTTATCGAACAAGCCACGATCAACATCTGTATGGAATGTAGATGTGGTCTCGATCAGGTCTCCTCCATTCGCTTCAACGGTCACGCTCTCTGCAGAGCCGCCCACCTTCAATGTGACGGGGAACGGTTGACCGCACGTCGAGGTCAGACGCATAGGGAGCAAATCCAGAACCAGAAATCGTCAGGTGGTATGGATTGAAGGGGACGTTCGGAATAGTGAATTTTCCAGAAGCATCTGTCGAGGTTGTCCTAGAAAAGCCGCTTACCGGATTGCGCGCCTCGACCGTGGCATTGGGCACAACTGCGCCGGACGGGTCAGTAACGACACCGGTAATCGAACCGGAGCTGCCCGACTGAGCATAGGCAACAACTGAAATGAAAACTAGAAAGAAAGCCGCGACTCGCGACTTCAAATAAGAAGCCAGCATAGATTCCTCCCGAAATGCGAACGGATTCAAAACGATGGATTTGTTCTTGAATCAATTACGAAGCGGGAGGCGGGCGAACGCTGAGGGCGAATGCCACAAAGCGCGCCTTTGCTGAGACGGGTACTTCTTGGAGGGCGAAAACTGGGGTTAAACGTACCTTCAGTAGGTTTGCGCTGGCTCTCGGAGCCGCTGTATGGGCGGCCACGCAGACTGTGCACTTTGACTCTGTGTTGTTAGAGTGATGGTGCGCGGCGGACGCTACCGCTGACCAGAGCGTCAAAAGGAGGCAAACAACTGCCACGCATTTAAAAGTGGAACGCACCTAACAACCCCAGGAATTCGTTCTTTTGAATCTACAACGAAACGGAACCATGCGCAATCGAATCGCTTGGACGCAACATGAACCGGGGTGCGAGCACGATCGTAACCCGATCTTGAAGCTATTTGTGCGCTCCTAAACAAGCGATGATGAACGATAATCTCGGCTTTGAACTGTCCATCGCAGTGGCGCTGCGAACTTGGGACTGCATGGCGCTAGAAGGCACGATCGGTATCGCACCCGCAAGAACCCTTTTGCTTTGCGTATGGAAAGCGGATGTACGCGCACATTTTCTGACCTAGTCCCGTAAAGTTCGCATGAGCGGCGTGAAAAGTGGAGGCCTCTGGCCCGCAGGGGCTAGTCGGCTGGTCGGATATAGCCCTTCTTAGCGAATACCCTTACTCGTCTCGGATCTCGTGTATCACTCAGGCTCACTCGAATCTTGTGCCACCGCCCATCATGACTTGGATGCGTTGGGTAATATCCGAGAACATACTGGTCACGTACTGCACGGCTGATCTGTGTCACAACCGCTTGCGTTTCGACCCCATCGCGAGCGGCGAGGATTCGGCCTCCAGTCACAGATGTCAGGTCCTCAAGTTCGAGTGGTGCAATCCGTTCCTCCGTGCGCCTGGAATAAGGATTGTAGAGAGCGATGGTGTACAGTTGAACGCCAGCTTCTTTCAGAACAGACTTCAGCTCACGCTTCGTGGCCCGGCTGTGGTTGTCGCCTCCGTCAGTAATCACGACCATGACCTTCCGCTCAAAAGGAGCGCTGCGCAGTAGACGGAGGCCGGTCATCATGCTATCCCAAAGTGCGGTTTGTCCGGCCGGTTGGATAAACGCCAGCGTCTGCTGAAACTGATCGAGAGAGTCACTGCGATCAACGACAGTTCTGGGACTATCGCCAACGATGACCACGTCGAACTCGTCTTCCGGATTGGACGTGACAATAAGCTGTGCTGCAGCAATTCGCGCATCCTGAAGCCTGCCGGCCATGCTTCCGCTCGCATCAAGGACAACCGCAAGGGCAACTGGGGTGTCTTGATGGGAAAAGTACTTTACTGTCTGTGAGACTTTGTCTTCGAAGACGATGAAGTGCTTCGACGTAAGATCCGTCACTGGTCTGTCCGAATGGTCGAGAACGGAAACCGGAACGAGTACCAGATCGACACTCTCCTTGAACAAAGCGGCCGATGTTTGGGAATCTGCGCTCGACGTTAACGGTTGCTGTGCTCGAGACTGTGCCATCCCCCCGGCGAGCACTGCCAGCACGAACAACGGCACGCACAGACTGAAGGATATGCGGGAGAGGAGGCGTGCCGAAATGAAAGCCTTCATGCGAATCGCTCTCCCCTCTGCATGATTCATAGTTGTATTCGGCGAGTTCGACTATGTTGAGCATTAAGTACCGACAACTTCCCGTCGAACATCTGAATTCGAGTTCCCACTTAACACCACGCACTTTCCTGCTCTCATTCATTGGACAATGGAGCGCATAAAATTCGAATAAAACGTTCATAAATAGTTCGTAAAGTATCAGTACGACCTCTTTGTGGACTCCGGGTTTGGCCGGTGCTTAGGGACGGCAGAGAAGGAAAATTCCGAGAAAGATAAAGATCACGGGAACAGCCTTCTCCGCCCATCGGTCAACGAACCGGAGAATGAGGGACCGATTTCCCAGCCATCTGCCAAACGAGCACCAAAGTCCAATCAGGCTCGCGTAGGCCGCCAAGATCAACCAGAGAAAACGACGGCCGAAGAAGAAAAATGGAACATAGACGCCTATATTGTCAGCGCCGCCTGAAATTGTTACGAGAGCGATGGACAGAATGCCCAAATTATCGGTGCTCTGATGCCGCATTCTTGTACGGCGGGTTCTGAATAGGTCCTTGATGCCGAGAGTGAGGGGCAGTATGCCAAGCAGGTGGATCCAGCGGTGAGGAATGACGATGGCAGCCAGTGCGGCGAAAAGGCTAACGACGACGATCGTCGCAAAACCTAAGTACTGACCCGCGATGATCCGGCGCGACGGAACGCGTCGCGCGAAGAGGAGGGTCAACAGGACAGCATCATCGACGTTTGTGACAGCGAATGTCGCAATTGCAGCGAGCAGAACCTGAAAGTACTGGTTCAATCAGCAGCTTGCCTTCCTCAACGTCCCGCCAACCAGCATTCGACTGCCTGTCCCTTCCTGCACGCTTTTACGGAAGGCTCCCTGGCGTGACTTAGCCGGGCACCACTACGCTCACGGTCTTAAAGCCGTTGCAGAAACGGCAGCGTTCCCCTTCTAGCAGCTTGCCTGATCCGAGACACTCGCGGCACCGGACTACGATTTGGAACTGCGAGGGATCGACTTCCGGAACCCGATCCGAAACCTGTTTGACGATCTCAGCACCGTGATACTTTCGTAGCCAGGAAGAGAGTTGCATGGCGATTCGATCTCGATCTTCCGAACCGAAATGCTGTGACATTTCATGCCACCAACCAGGGACACAATTAAAGCAGACCACTTTCCCGCAGTCGAAGAGCGCGCCCTGCTCGGAACTGCGAAAGAACTTGTTGCACATGGAACAGCGTTTTACACCCAGCAGAGCCAAGGCATCGGTCAGATCCTTAAGGTCGTGCTGGATTTGAGAAAGGTCCGGAAACAACGTGTTGTCCGGCGGCTTGCCATCGAGTTGGTTGTGCGAGTTGCGATTCAGTTCCATACAGTACCTCCATTTAGCGCGTCGTATCGCGCGGTTATTGCTCGCGGGCGGTGTTCACGAAACTGGTGAAGCGACGAGCCAGTTCCGCAATGCGGTCTGGCTGCCGTCGGTGGATTGCTTCTCTTGGGATCAGTTCCGATCCAATGCCAAGGGCCACTGCGCCAGCGAGAATAAAACCTGATGCAGTGGCCTGATTCACGCCCCCGGCGGCGATCATGGGCACGTCTGGGAACATAGCCTTGAGATCGCGAATGTAGTTGTCGCCGCCGACGCGTCCGCAGGGGACGACTTTCACGAAATCGGGACGCAACTTCCACGCTGCCAGAACGTCGCTCGGCGTGAGGGTTCCAGGGATAGTGACGATACTGCGGGCGAGAACAAATTTTATTGTTTCGAGATCAAATCCATCGCTGGTCACAAACTGTGCTCCCGCCTCCAGACAGTGACCGGCAGTGTCTGCATCCCGGACACTTCCAGCGCCAACGATCATTTCCGGAACGTTCTTGACTAGATGAGAAATCACTTTGATTGCGTCCGGGACCGTGAGTGCAACTTCCACGATGGGAATCCCACCCCGCGAGACTGACTCCGCCGCGAACATCGCGTCCTCGGTCGAAGACACTCGGACCGAAGGAATGATTCCCACTTCCACGATACGGCGCCTGACGTCCTCTCTTTTCACCTAGATTGCTCCCTTCGATCGGTTCGCATTTCAGGAAAGCGAGCGCACGCCCACGGCTTCACGCAACTGCTCGAAAGCCAGCAGATAGGAAGCTAGAGCCTGCAAATATGAAACCTGCGTCGCGCGATAGCTGCGTTCAGCGTCGAGAAAGTCGAGCAGACTGACGGCTCCACGCTTGTAGGCGTATTCGGATATATCGCGGTCCTTTTTAGCTACCTCGAGATAGCCAGAGCGATACAGCTGCACCACTTTCTCGCTTTGCCGCAAATTCTCATAAGCGTCGCGAATGTCGGTCAGCACCTGCCCATTCGTGGCTTTTGCTTGTTCCTCAGACTGCGTGATGGCATACCGAGACCGTGCGACCTCTCCCTGGTTACGATCGAAGATAGGCAGGGGGATACTTGCGCCGAAGGTTGCCGTGTTAATGCCGGCGGTGTGGGAATAGTTCCCGGAAACCGTTACATCCTGTTTGCTGATTGAACGCTGGACTTCATACGCACTCCTGGCAGCGGCGACGCCCTGCTGCGCTGCCCTCAAATCAGGCCTGTTCTGGATTCCCTTGAGCTGAAAGTCTTCGAGATTTCCCTTCACGGCTTCAAAGTCGAATGGTCCCGCCACGTCGTAGTCGGAAGCGACGGATTCATAACCGAGCAACTGACGCAGGTCGGAAAGAGCTTGTGCACGGGCGAGTTCGGCCTGTTGCAAGTCGGTCTCGAACTGCAGCAATTGAAGCTTGATCTTCAGAAAATCGTCTTCACTAATTGCCCCGGACTTGTAGCGAATTTCACCCAAGTCCACGGTCTGCTGGAAGCTCTTCAAATTGTCCTTCGCCACATCGAGGGCGGACTCGGCTAACTGCACGCCAACGAACTGCGAAGCCACGCTAAACGCGAGGGTGCGTTCGTTGTCCGAAACCAGGGAACGAGTTTGAGCAGTGATATCCTTCGCCGCTTGCAGGCGGTGCTGTCTCTTTTTACCCCTCTCGATGAGATAGCTGAGCCCGAGGTCGCCTTCGGTGGAATTTTCTAGGTAGTCTTTGGTCCAATTGGAAGGCGAGAACAAGGGCAGATATGCCCACGTCGCGAATAGCGAAGGATTGGGGCGAAGGTTCGCAGTTTGTTCAGCTGCCTCGCTCTGTTGAATCGTAGTTCGGGAAGCGAGCAGGTTGTGATTGTGTTGCAGGGCCATCTGAATGGCTTCGTCGAGCGTAACGTGCACGGGCGCGCCTCCCGTTTGCGCGTGCAAAGGAGCCGACAAGACCACGGCTATCATCAGTGCCGACACACGTCGCGCCATCGCGTTAGACCTCAACCGTCGCCTCCGTTTCAGGCAGCTTGTCGTTATCTCGGGCAATCCACACATAGATCGTCGGGAGAAGAACAAGGCTCATTGCCAGCGCTGCGATCAAGCCGCCTACGATGACAATGGCGAAGGGACGTTGCGAGTCCGATCCGATAGCATGCGACAAGGCGGCGGGGACAAGGCCGAAGGTTGCCACCAGCATCGTCATCATGATCGGACGAAGACGCAACACGGCTCCTTCAATGGCCGCGTCTACAATCGTGTAGCCTCGTGCCCTAAGTTGGTTGATGTACTCGAGCATGATGACGCCGGTTTGAACCGATACGCCGAATAGTGCGAGAAATCCGATTCCCGAGGAAACACTGAAGTGGGTTCCAGTAAGCAGCAGAGCCAGTAGACCCCCGAGCGGCGCCATGGTGACGATGGCGAGGATGAGCAATGCCCATTTCGCGGAACGAAACATCGTGTACAGAAGGATGAAGATGATTAAAACCGTAATTGGCACGATGACTGCCAGACGCGCCTGCGCCCGCTTGGCGCTCTCGTACTCGCCCGACCAGTCGATGCGGTATCCAGCAGGCATTTTCACGTTCTGACTGATCTTGGCCATCGCCTCTTCTACGGAGCTGTTCAAATCACGTCCCCGGACGTTAAACGTGACGCTGACGTAGCGGCTGTTCCCCTCTCGATAAATGTCATAAGCGCCATCGCGCACTTCCATTTTGGTAAGTTGGGCGAGCGAAACTCGCTCCCCCGACGGAGAGACGAGGCGAATGTTGCTGATGGCGACAGGGCTGTTGCGGTACGTCTCTTGATAGCGCACAACCACGTCGTACCGCTCGGGGGTGCCCGCGGGAAGAACCTGACTCACAGCTTTGCCACCCACTGCTGTTTCGACGGCATCCTGAATATCGCTGACATTGACTCCGAAGCGAGCGGCCTGCGGCCGGTCCACGGTGAAATTCAGGTTCGGTTGACCTGTATCGCGATAAAGCTTGACGTCCGTGATACCTGGGACCTTCTGCATGATGTCAGCGACCTGATCGCCCTTTTCTTCCAGAATCCTCAGGTCATTTCCGTAAATCTTGAGCGCGAGTTGGCCCTTGGTCCCCGTCAGCGTCTCACCGACGTTGTCTTCGATAGGCTGCGAAAAATTCCAAGTTGCACCCGGCAGCTTGGATACTGCCCGATCCATTGCGGCAATCACTTCTTCCTTGTTCTCATGAAAGACGGAGCGCCATTGATCTCTGGGCTTCAGATCGATGAAGTACTCCGTATTTCCAAAGCCTCCCGTGTCGGTGCCATCATCCGGCCGGCCGATCTCCGAGATCACCTGCGTTGCCTCGGGAAACGAAGCGAAAATCAGACGCGCCTGATTCATGAAGCGAGTGCCTTCAGTCAGGCTGGTGCTCTGCGCCAGGGTCCCGCGTGCCCAAATAGACCCTTCATCCAAGTGGGGGAGAAACTCGGAGCCTATGATTCCGCTGAACCCAAGAAAAATGGTTATGACCAGGCAGGCGACACCGACACCCACGGTGATGGTGCGATGTCCCACACACCACCGGAGCCGCCGCCGATAGTGCTCCGTCAGAAAGGCCATCACTGGATTGTGTTTCTCGCTCGCCCCTTTGCGAAATAGCGTGTTCGCAAGCACCGGTGCAATGAGGATGGAAAAAATCATCGCCCCCAGCAGAGCGAAGGCGACCGTCCACGCCATGGGTCGGAACAACCGACCTTCGATGCGCTGCAGCGTGAAGATCGGCATGTAAGCGGTGATGATGATGAGTATGGCGTAGAATACCGGGCGCTGCACCTCATGTGCAGCCTCACGAATGGTCTCGGCAATCGTCCGCTGCCGGATCGATCCATTCTTTAGACGGTTGATGTGGCGAACAATGTTCTCGACCATGACCACGGCGCCGTCCACCACCATGCCGAAATCCAGTGCGCCCAATGACAGAAGATTCACCGGAACCTTGGTCAAGTCGAGCAAGATCGACGCGAAGAGCAATGAAAACGGAATCGTGAGGGAAACAATCAGGGCGGCACGCGTGTCGAGCAGGAAGAGAAACAGAATGATCGTGACCAGGATCATTCCTTCCGCCAGATTGTGCAATACGGTGTGCAGCGTGAAAGCAAGCAGTTCGCTGCGGTCGATCATTCGCTCCAACTTCACTCCCGCAGGAAGGATGCCGTTGTTAAGCTGGTCGACCTTTGCATGAAGCTTCTCCAGGGTCGGTCCGGAGTCTGCTCCCTTGCGCATCATCACCTGCGCGAAAATTACGTCGTCGTTGTCGACGATAACTCCATCTTCGCGTCGGATTGCCCGCCCCTCATGTCCCAAACGGACTTTCGGTCCTTGCGTCACCTCGGCAATATCTTTCACGCGCAGTGGCGTTCCTGATTTTGTAGTGAGCACCGTCTGCTCAATGTCACGAACATTGGTGAAGAGACCGATAGTCCGCACGTTCATCTGCTGCGAACCCGTCTCTACGAAATTGCCTCCAGCATTGATATTGTTGTTGGCCAGTTGCTGTTCGACCTGGCCGATGCTGAGCCCATAAGAAACCAGTTTGTTGGGATCGACTTTGACCTGGTACTCGCGGGTGATTCCCCCGAAGCTGCTCACGTCCACGATGTCGGGGACGGATTTCATTTCCTTGATGACCGTGAAGTCTTGAATCGACCGCAGATCCATGATGTCGATCTGAGGATTGGTGCTTCGGAGCACATACCAGTAAATCTGCCCGGTGGTGCTCCAGTCCGTGCCCATCGATGGCTGCAGCCCTTCCGGCAAATCGGCTTGCGCGATGCGTTCCAGAACTTTTTGCCGATTCCAGTCATTATTCGAATTGTCGTCGAAGATCATGATCACAAATGACAGTCCGAAAACTGATTCCGAGCGGAGGTGGGTCAGATGTGGAATTCCATTCATCTGGATCTCAATCGGAATCGTGACCTGCTGTTCGACCTCCTCAGCCGCTCTGCCAGGCCACTGAGTGATGACGGTGACATAGTTGTCGGCAATGTCGGGGTATGCCTCCACCGGCAGGTTGTGGAAGGAAACTGCTCCCCAGAGGACAGCCAGGATCGCCAGAGAGATGACGACAAACTTGTTGTTGAGGGCGAAATCTACGAGAACTCGAATCATGACCGGTTATTGATTTGTCCTGTCGAATAAAGTTCTCACTGGCTGATCGTGCGTTCGAGGGCCAGAGCATTTGTAACTATTTTTTGTCCGGGAGCGATTCCGGAAATAATCTCCTGATTGTTCCCGGCGGTGATGTCTCCGCTCACCACCTCAATGCGGCGGAATTTACTGTCTGGAGCCGGTACGTAGACCCAATCGCGATCATGAATGCGTAAGACGGCGCTGGAAGGGATGAGCGTATGCATCTGCTTCTTCAGTCCAGTGAAAGTCGCCGTGGCAAACATTCCTGGCCTAATCATTCCGGGATTGCGAACCTCGACTCGCACCTTGGCGGTCCGGATTGTCGAGTCGAGAAGCGCACCAATGTTGCTGATTTTCCCGGTGAACGCTTGGTTCGGATAGGCATTGAGCTTGATTTCTGCTGTTTCACCGACCCGAACATTCGGCAGGTCGTTCTCGTAGACGTCGCATACCACCCAGACATATGAAAGATCGGTAATCGTGAACGGGCTGGAGCCAAGGCCCTGTACTCCGCCGGCATTCGTTACCTGCTGATCGGTGATGACACCCGAAATAGGTGCGTCGATATCGAGAATGCCCTTGGGCTCGCTTGGGTCGTTTCCAAGAAGACGCAGATGCTCCTCAGTTGTTTCGACATCCACTTTGGCCTTGTCTTCTGTGTCTTGCGCAATCTGTAGATCGTTTTGGGAGAGAGCTCCGTGGTTGTAGAGATCGGTTGCGCGTTGAAGTTGCGTCCTTGCGAGGACCTCATCAGCCACGGCTTTGCGATAGTCAGAAAATCCGCTGCCGACATCGTCGCTGCGGATGCTTAGCAGCGTCTGGCCTTTCTTGACCGTATCTCCCAAGCGGACATGGATGGCAACAACGCGACCCGTGGCCAATGAGATGACCGGAACACTGCGGGCAATGTCCGGGTTTACCGTACCAGTTACAACCAGTTGTGATGCGGCCGAATGAGGGACCGCCTCCGCCAACGGAAACTGTTCTGGATGATCGACGGAAAAGAGGTTGACGTTTACGTCCGGCACGATCTTTGCTGGAGGAGGTGCTTCGGCCGATTGATTTCCGTGTGCACTGCTACATGCCGCGCACGCGAGCAGCATCGGGGTGACAACAAGCAGCCAAGCCAGTGTCCAGAGTCTTGCGTTACCAGCGCAACCGATTTCCGCCGCCATGATATGCCTCCCCGAATGGCCTCCTGCCCGCACACCTCTTGCTTATTTCGTCGCGCGATACGGGTCCGCTCTCTGAGAGCAGGTACGACCTCGCATCGCACGACGACGCCAATGATCAGAACTTGACCATGATGGCCAGTCTGAGGGTTCCTTCATCCTTTCGGAGGTCTGGGCAGAAACCGGTGCTTCCTGCAACACACGTGAGACCCGGCGTCGGGGACAAGAACGGTCCCGGCACAAACGTAGTGTCTCCCACCAAGGCTCCCGCGCCTGGGTTTGGAATGGTGCTGGGAGAGCCGTTGACGCCAGGCGTTATCCCGCCGCGACCTGAAAAATAAGGTACGTTTGCATGGCGATAGCCGTACTCCCAGCGGAAGGTGATGTACTGTTTCGGCATCCAGTCGAAAGTGATCGAAGTATCCCAAGCTTTGAAGGGGTCGCCGGGATTGGCTGTAAAGTACGGCGTTCCGGAGAGTGCATCCGCTCCATTGATGGGTGGGAGCAATACCAAGTAGCGGCCCGGGTTGTTCATCTGTCCGCCACCGATAGTAAGTCCGTACAGGTCCTTCTTGAACCAGAAGCGGTTGTATGCCATCCAGCCTAAGAATGCTTGCTTGTGAGCAATAATGTTGCCCGATCCATCTCTCTTATCTCCAAAACAAGACACGCCCCCGCCATATTCGCAACCGAGATCGCCGGTAAAGGAGAACGCCATCTTGTCGAGAGTTCTGTCAGGATGGTCGTAGTACTTGACTTCGACACTGTCGTCGGTGTGAATGCGACTGCGGCCCAGTTTACCGTTACCGGCGCCCAGAGTATCTTCACCCATGCCGTAGTTATTGAAGACAAAGGCCAGCCACGGCTTCGGACGGTACAGAATCTGCCCGCCCAGACCGGGATGGTTGCCGAACCTGCCATAGGATTGCCACCCGTTGATGATCCACGGCTCGATCTTTAGCTTCTCGGTAGGAAACCACTGAATGCGCAGCCCATTGAAGAACCAGGGCGTATTGGACGACACGTAGGATGGTTGATAGGCCCAGTTATCGAAGTTGTAGTAACTGAAAAGGCCGATGTAAGAAACAAAAATTCCAGCGTCGACGTTGAGCCCATGGTTGACGTTGAAGTGGTACCCACCGTAGGCTTCAGAAAAGTATTTGTACGCTCCACGCAGGTCCCATTGCCCGCGTCCGGGGCTGGCGTCGTTTCTGGGGGTCGTTACGCCGAACATCCCTCCCATAGTCAAGACACGGCCACGAACATTCTGCCAGTGGAAGTCGCCGCCGAAGCTGATCTGCTCCACTTGAACTTCGTTCGAGCGGAAGATTTCGCTCGACCCGCCAATAGTGTCATCTTGAGGATGGTTGAAGCTGCTGACAAAGTTAGTGTCGAATCTGATTTCGGGTGTAAAGAATTTCGAATCCCACACTGCATCCTTGTTGCGAGCGGTGCCATTCAGCCATGTCCAGTCGGCGTAGGCGAACGGAGCTGCCGGTTCCGGCTTCTCTGTCTGTCCTGAACCCGCTTGTGCACCCGCGGATGCACTCGAATCCGACTGCTCGGTGGCTTTCGTTGCCACACTTGTGACGGCTGGGGCAACGGGTCCAGCGCCAGGAGCGGATGCGTTCGCATCGCGGCTTTTCAACTCCGTTTTCAGTGCTTCGATTTCCGCCTGCATTGTCGCCAACTGTTTAGCTACTGCCGGCGATATATCAGGATCGGCGGGTGCAGGTGCAGGTTCGGCTTTTGCAGCAGATCGATTGCTTGCGCCGTCGTGACTCGTTTCGGCGCTTGCGGGATCATGCAATGAAGCAACGGTTGCCGGCGCGGATGGAGTTGTCTGCGCATCGCAACGAACACCTGTGCTGGCAGCTAAAGTGAGAGTGGAAATCATTGCGAGAGCTGCAAACTGCAGAGCTCTGCAGCATCTGATATCGACGGTCATCATACCGGTCTCCGAAGTTCCTTGAGTTGGGGGCGCTTCGCTCATGCCGATATCGGCTTATGAGGGATTTTTTCGACACTGATTGCACGCCCTTTCAAATTCGATCAAAAAACCTATAAAAAGTGCGTAAAGAGTTCAGCAATAATTCATAAAGATCAAATTATTCGCGCCAAAATGGGCTGAAAGGATAGTGATATACCGCACTAACATTTACCTGCATCCACTGCTATTTCTTCCCGCACAGTGACTTTTTCCACTTTCAGTCCATGTGCTTCTTGCGACTCGCGGTGATCAATGTTGCGAGCGCTGCAACTCGAGAGTGGACCGCGCGAGTTCGATGTAGAACTCTGGAGTAGTTCCACAAGAGTCCGCGCGCTCTCGGATAAATCACGACCCACATATAATCCGAATTCAATTCCTGAGATTGCTGGCAATCCGCGGTCGCAGACAGGAACGAGACCAGACTTCCGAATAATCTCTCTGGGCAATGCAGTAATTCCAAAACCGGAATCGGCTGCCGCAACAATCGCATCGATGCTGTTGCTTGTAAATGCGATATGCCAGTCGCGTCCCGCTTGCCGCAGAGAGCCAAAAAGGCTTTCCTGCCAGGAACAAGGCGGATCAAACAAGACAAGGGGCAGGCTGTGAGACGGGTTAATCTCAAGAGTTTTGGGCGCAGCCCATTCCAAGTGCACTTGCCACGCAGCGGCTGGAACTTTGGAAACTGTCGACGTTTCAGCGATTGCTAGCTGAATCTTGCCCGAGACAAGCAGATCGGTGACCTTGGACATATTGGCAGTAGAGATCCGCAGTTCCGCCTTCGGGCGAATATTCCGAAACCGTCTCAGTACTGGCGCGATTCCGGCCATTGCGATACTAGTAGTCATGCCCAGCGTGACCGGACCGGTAGTGCAATCCGTACGAAATCGCATCAGAATCTCATCATTCAGAGCTACCGCACGAATTGCGTCCTCAATGAACAACTCGCCTTGCCGCGTCAAACTGATACCATTCCTACCGCGAAGAAACAGTTTTAGCCCTACGATCCTTTCCAAACGGAGCATCTGCTGACTGACCGCAGATTGCGTAATTTGGACGATCGCCGCCGTCTTTCCTAAGCTTCCACACTCCATGAGTGTGAGAAACGTTCGCAGAAGACGTAGTTCCAAATCTCCGGCATCTGTCTTCCGTCTTGTCATTGCGATTTTTCGTTGGTACTCCTCCACCACTCTTCAGCTATAAGAATGGGGCGGGAATACAGCGAGAAACATAGAACGTGCGAGGTGAAAAGCGCATAAAAACTCCATAAAATACTCGTAAAGAACCCCATCAAAGTTCTTATGGAGCCGATTCAGAATTTGGATACGCAGAAGATTGATCTGCGAACAGAGCGAGGAGGTCTTTCGACTTTAAGACGGCGAAGGGGGAAAAGTAGTTGCTAAAAGCAACGGCTAGCAACGTGCGGACGTGGACCCCGGGTCATCGGAACTCGTAGGTCCGCGAAAGCGATAGCCTACCCATGGCTCGGTCAGCAGATATTGCGGTTGTGAGGGTTTCGTCTCGATCTTTTTTCGTAGCAACCGAATATATGCGCGGAGATACTCCAGTTCCTGTCCATATTCCGGACCCCAAATCGCACGCAGGAGCTGGGCGTGGGTTAGTGCTGTCCCCCGGTTCTTGATCAAGAACGCCAGCAAGCTGAACTCGATAGGCGATAGGTGCACGATCTTCCCCGCTTTGCGAAATTGGCGGCGCTCTAGGTCTAATTGCATATCGCCCACTGTAAACGAACTCGCTCCGATGGCCTTTCCGGCACGGCTGCGATGCAGCACGACGCGGCATCGCGAAATCAACTCAACTATTCGGAATGGCTTGGTGATGTAGTCGTCCGCCCCCGCTTCGAGCGCCAGCACGACTTCTTTTTCAACATGTGGAGCAATCAGCAGCAGAATCCCAATGGACTGCGCCAGGTCGCGAATGGAACGGCAGAGAGTGACAGTCTCAATTCCCGGCAGGTTCTCAACATCAAGCAAGACGAGGTCAAACTGGTGCGCATGGAGTGCATCAAGGGCTTCGCCTGGATTGCTTACAGTTTCACCAGCAAACCCTCCGTCGCATAGTGATGCGGCCAGCACGGTTCGGGCTGGGTTGGCATCTTCCATGATCAGTAGTTTGAAAGAGTCTGCAGTTGGCATCCCTTAAATATTCCTTCGGTTCGACTTGCTAAAGTTTCCGAACTGAGCACACGGCTAGCGAATGCTGGCCTGCTTCTTTGTGGGGAATCGCTCATCGAGTTCGAGGTTCAATTCGAGCACGTTTACTCGAGCCTCCCCGAGAAAGCCAAACTGCCGCCCCTCAGTGTGCTTTTGCACTAGCGGACGCAAGTGCTCTACCGTGGTGCCACGTTCTTTGGCAACACGAGGTAGCTGGAACTCAGCGGTTGCCGGCGTTATGTGTGGATCAAGTCCCGACCCTGAGCCGGTGACCAAGTCGATTGGCACAGGTGTGTTCGGATTCTCGGCCTGAGCGTTCGCGACATCCCCCTTCACTCGATCAATCAGCTTTTGGTTTGTCGGGCCGAGCTGCGAGCCGTTGGTGCTGGTCGGGTCATATCCATTTCCCGCGAACGATGGCCTCGGATGAAAGTAACCGGCACTGGAAAAGCCCTGCGCAATGATGCTTGATCCAATGTTCTTACCATCCTTCTGAATGAGTTGCCCATTTGCCTGCTTGGGAAAGATGAGCTGAGCGAGTCCTGTGACGACCAGGGGATAAATGATCCCGAGCAGAATCGTGGTAGCGACTGTCATCAAGACCGCGGTAATCAGGTTCTTCTTCATGGCAATGTCCTTTATGCAAGTCCCATGTGTGTGATCAGGATGTCGATGATCTTGATCCCGATGAACGGCACGATGATGCCGCCCACTCCGTAAATCCACAAGTTGTTCCGCAGGAGAACCGCAGCAGCCATCGGCCGGTACTTTACCCCGCGCAGCGCCAGCGGAATCAGCGCGATGATGATCAGCGCGTTGAAAATTACCGCCGACAAAATCGCCGATTCCGGCGTTTGCAGATGCATGATGTTGAGTGCATTCAGCACCGGAAATGTCCCGGCGAACATGGCTGGGATGATCGCGAAGTACTTCGCCACATCGTTGGCAATCGAAAATGTCGTCAACGCTCCGCGCGTCATCAGCAACTGCTTGCCGATTTCGACGATCTCAATGAGCTTCGTGGGATTGGAGTCGAGATCAACCATGTTACCGGCCTCTTTTGCCGCTTGCGTGCCAGTGTTCATTGCGACACCGACATCGGCCTGTGCCAGCGCGGGAGCGTCGTTGGTCCCGTCTCCCGTCATCGCAACCAACTTGCCGTCGGCCTGCTCCTTTTTGATCAGGTCCATTTTGTCTTTCGGCGTGGCTTGTGCGAGAAAGTCATCGACTCCTGCCTCACGCGCGATCGCTGCAGCCGTCAGCGGATTGTCTCCGGTAATCATGACTGTGCGAATGCCAATCGCTCGCAACTGATCAAAACGTTCCTTCATGCCGCCCTTGACGATGTCTTTTAACTCAATGACGCCGAGTGGGCCCCTATTCTTTTCGGCTACTACCAGAGGCGTTCCGCCCGACCGGGAAATTTCCTCGACGACTTTCCGCACTTCAGCCGGCAGTTGATGGCCATTCTGAGCCACATAGTTCGCAATCGCGTCGGTGGCTCCTTTGCGGATCTCAAAGCCATTTAGATCCACGCCAGACATCCGCGTCTGAGCGCTGAAGGGCACAAACTTCACTTCATGGGAACTCAACTCTCGTCCACGCAGACCATATTTTTCCTTTGCGAGTACAACGATGGAGCGCCCTTCGGGAGTCTCATCGGGAAGCGACGAAAGTTGCGCCGCATCGGCGAGTTCTTGTTCGGTTACTCCAGGAGCCGGAACAAAACGCGACGCCTGCCGATTGCCGAGAGTGATGGTGCCGGTCTTATCCAGCAGCAGCGTATTGACGTCACCAGAAGCCTCTACCGCTCGGCCTGACATCGCGAGCACGTTGTGCTGTACCAGACGGTCCATACCGGCAATGCCGATAGCAGACAACAGCCCGCCGATAGTGGTTGGAATCAGGCAGACGAGCAGTGAGACCAACACAAACACGGTCTGCGGGCTGCCCGAATAAATCGCGAAGGGTTGCAGTGTGACCACCGCCAATAGAAAGATAATCGTCAAACCCGCCAGCAGAATGTTGAGAGCGATCTCGTTAGGAGTCTTCTGTCGCTCCGCGCCTTCGACCAATGCGATCATGCGATCCAGGAAGGTCTCCCCAGGATTCGAAGTGATCTTTACCTTGATTCGATCAGACAAGACACGTGTGCCTCCGGTGACCGCTGAACGATCACCGCCAGCTTCGCGAATGACTGGGGCAGATTCGCCCGTGATTGCCGACTCGTCCACGGAGGCCACGCCCTCGATAATCTCTCCATCGGATGGGATGAGTTCGCCTGCTGACACGAACACCAAATCGCCAGCCCTGAGCTTAGAACTCGCCACTTGCTCGGTGTGTCCATTGTCGAGAATGCGGTTCGCAATCGTTTCCGATCGAGCTTTGCGCAGCGTGTCCGCCTGGGCCTTGCCTCGACCCTCTGCCATCGCTTCGGCAAAATTAGCGAACACGACCGTGAACCAGAGCCAGAGCGTGATCTGCAGATTGAACTTGAATGCCGCGCCGCCCTTGAACAACAGTGCGGTCGTGATCACGCTCCCAATCTCGACCACGAACATGACGGGATTGCCCATCATCTTCCGTGGATTGAGCTTCAAGAAGGCGTCGAAGATCGCGCGCTTGACGATCTTCCATTCCCATACGGCTTTCTTTCGGGGCTTCATCGGCGAATGCCCGAGGCGGACGCTGGGTACATGCGGCATAGTCGGAGTTTCAGTCGTCATTGGCATGTGAGATCCTTTAGAACGTTTTGCCTGCGACCATGAGCAGATGCTCAAGAATCGGGCCAAGGCTGAGTGCCGGGAAGAATGTCAGTGCCCCCACGATCAGAATCACGCCGATCAGGAGCACGGTGAACAACGGAGTCGTCACCGGAAACGTACCCAGCGATGGCGGCACATATTTCTTCTGTGCGAGATTGCCCGCAATCGCGAGCATCGGAATAATCATCAGGAATCGGCCGGCTAGCATCGTGATGCCGATCGTCGTGTCGTACCAGGGAGTATTCGCCGTCAACCCGCCAAAGGCCGATCCGTTGTTTCCGGCTCCGGACGTGAATGCGTACAGTATCTCGCTCAGCCCGTGCGGACCTGGATTCGTGATACTCGACGTGCCAAATCCGTGCACGCTGGAGACAGCGGTGAAGGCTAAAATGACCAGCGGAAATACCAACACTACAAGCATCGCCATCTTTACGTCGTAGGCTTCGATCTTTTTGCCCAAATATTCGGGCGTGCGTCCCACCATCAGTCCGGCGATAAAGACCGCCAGCACGATGTAAATCAGCATGCCGTACATGCCGGCGCCCACACCGCCGAAAATGACTTCACTGAGCATGATGTTGACCAGTGGGATCATGCCCCCGAGCGGGGTATAGGAGTCATGCCAGCCGTTAATTGCGCCGCAGCTTGCGTCCGTTGTAACCGTTGCGAACAAGGCACTATTGGCGATACCGAAGCGGACTTCTTTTCCTTCCATGTTGCCGCCAGCCTGAAGTGCAGTCGCGCTCTGATTGGTTCCTGCCAGAAGTGGATTGCCGCGGGCCTCAGCCCAGTAAGCGACACTCACTCCTACGAAAAACAGAATCGCCATCGCCGCCCACACAGCCCAGCCATGTCGCTGCGAACCGGTCATCCGCCCCAGTGTGTAGGTGAGTCCAGCGCCAATGGTGAAGATCCCTACCAGTTCAATCAGATTGGAAAGCGGGGTGGGATTTTCAAACGGATGCGCGCTGTTAGCATTGAAAAAGCCGCCGCCGTTCGTCCCGAACTCCTTGATGATCTCTTGTGATGCCACAGGGCCTTGGGCAATAGTCTGATCGGTCACAGTGTCCATCACGGGCTTGCCTTGGGCGTCGACCATCGGCTTGCCATCAGGACCGGTTTTCTGCACCTGCATCGGCTCGATCAGCTTCACAGTGTCGTACGGCCGCAGGTTCTGCACCACGCCCTGGGAGACGAGCACCAAGGCGCCAACAATGCAGAACGGCAACAGCACCCAGAGGCTTCCGCGAACGAGATCGACCCAGAAGTTTCCGATGGTCTGCATCTGCCGGCGAGCAATCCCGCGAATGAACGCAATTGCAAGCGCGATCCCTACTGCCGCGGATACAAAGTTGTGGTAGGCCAGACCCGCCATCTGGGTGAAGTAGCTCATCGTGTTTTCACCCGAATAAGCTTGCCAGTTAGTATTGGTCGTGAACGATGCCGCCGTATTAAAGGCAACGTGCGCGGGGTTCACCGCGCCCAGTTTCTGCGGATTGAACGGCAGGTAAGCTTGCAGACGCTGCATCAGATACAGCACGATCATTGAGACCACGCTGAAAAGCAGCATCGCAATGGCATACTCCGTCCAGCGCATCTCATGGCTTTCATCTACGCCGGTCACACGGTAGAGCAAACGTTCGATCGGCCGCATCACCGGATCCATAAACGTCTTCTCGCGGTTGAACACACGCGTCATGAAGACGCCCATTGGCTTGGTCACCAGGAACACAAGCACAAGGAAGAACAGAATTTGCAACCACCCATTGATTGTCATGTCAGAACTTCTCCGGCCGCAGCAGCGCGTAGACGAGATAAATGGTCGTCAGCACACTGACCGCGAGCATGATCATCGATTCCACGCTCATATTGGTTCTCCCTTACTTCACACGTTCACAGAAGTGAACGTACGCGATCGACAGCGCAAAGAAAACGATTGTTAGAGCAATCCAAAGGACGTCCTGCATAAGCTAGTCTCCAGAAAACAAATCTGATTCACTTACCACGAACCCTCTTTGCGGCCCCACCACCACACGAGGCCAAGACTCGCGGTGTTTTGGTCCTTGCTCAGGACACCCTGAACGTCGGACAGGAATGACGGCTGATTCGAGTAATCTCGCCGCCATTCATAACGCATCAGCAGTCCATCGGAAACCTTGTAGTCCAGGGTCACCGTGTTCTCTTTGAGGGCTTGGCTAATGCCGCTGAAAAGCGCTCCACGATCCGACATGTATGCCGCGCGCGTTGCGAGCGCGACCTTCGGCGTGACTTGGTACTGTATATAAGCTGCTCCGCCATCTGTGTGCGCAGGGGCGGACGACTGCCCTGGCGCCGAGTTCTGCCATAGGCGTTGAATGAAGTAGTCCCCTTCCAGCGCGAACGTTAGCGTCGGTGTCGCCTTCCAAGTGACGTAGCTGTCGAAGATATGCGTCCGGCCGTTCGGGGCAGGGCGGATCGCTGTAAAACAAAGTCCTGGTTGAATCGGAACCGGTCCACAGTTGTCCGCCGGTTCACGATCCGGATGTTCTTGTCCCAGGTAGTAGTTCACGGTCCAGATGACGTTATTGGAGGGCTTAGCCGTAAAACCGAACAACTGGTCTTTGAATCCGTTGGTTGCTTCAACCTGGTTTGTGCCATTCACCAGCCAGTAATTGATGGCAAAGCGATCAGTCACAGGAATGCTGGCGCGCAGGCCCATGTGATAGAAGGGCAAAAAGTAGAACCAATAGGACCGAGAGTAGTTCATCTGGTCTTTCGTATAGTTTCCTTCGATCCCCAGCGAACTGCTCCATTTCCCAAAATCGATGTTGACGCCCTTTCCAACGGGTATCACATAGGTTCCGTAAGCCTGAAATATATTGCGGTAGATTTGTGGCCTTGGCTCGTTCGAAGGATTGCCTTGCAGCGTATCGGTCGCCTGCCCGAATTGCAGGTCCAAGCGAGCGCCCCAACGGCGACCCGCGTTGACATAGGGTGCGTGCTCCAAGATCACACTCGCCTGATTCAGACTGATTTCATTACTGAGTACATCGTACGCACGCAGCAGGTTCACGCGACCGACGGGATGATTGAAGTTATAGGCGTAATATGTGTCAAGCCCCAGATTGATCGTCGTGTCGTGGAGGAAGTCAAGCGCTTTTCGATCTTCTGGCTGCACGAGATTCTGCGGTTCGGCTTGCCCCTTGGCTTCAGCCGCAACATTAGGAGTGCTCGGGGACGTTGAGGCACTATTGCCAGCAGACCCAGACTGGAGCTGTTTGACAAGAGCCTTCAGCTCGCTCACTTCATCTTCGAGTTTATCGATACGCTGCTGCATAGCTTGTTTATCTCGGTCTTGAGGTTCGGGCATCCCAGCTTCTCTTTGCGCAGCTTGCCCCTGAACAAGCAACGCGCAAAAAGGCAATGCTATGACAACCGTCAATTTTCGCAGCCAGCCAGGCGACCTCGGGCGACGATCTGGGGATGTTGCCCCGACGATTTCTCTCCACAGCGCGATTAGCCTTGCCATCCCTTCTGCACGAGCCACCTGCGACAGGCAAAACGATTTCAGGATTCCCAACATTGTCTTTCTTCTTTCCACACTTCGCCCAAATCCCAATTGGAAACTAAACCGCGTAAAAGTTGTCTAAAGAGTCCATAAAAAGTTCGTAAAGATGCCAGGATTTTCACAACGTGGTGACTTCCGTGTGATCTGTAGTCCTATTTTGCGACTGAAGAGGCTGGGTCAAAGCGGTAAATGATCCACGGTTCGGTCCGGAGGTACTGCTGTCCTGTCGCAGCATTTTCAAGTTTCTTCCGCAAAGACAGGAGCACGCGGAGGAACTGGGTCTGGTGGGTTCCTGCCCCGCTCCAATGAGTGGCTAAGGTTGTCTGCGGCGTAACTACGCGCTGTGGGTTCGCAGTGAGGAACACGAGAACATCGAATTCCTCACCTGTTAGCTCCAACGGTTCACCCCGGAGTGTTGCCGTATGCCTGCGTGTATCAATTCTGAAATCGCCGGTTTGGAGCACTTCGCTGCCCGCGCCTTCAGTATCTGACCCTTGCATGTTTTCTTTGCTAGCTGTGGCAAGTAGTTGCCGCAGGCTCCAGGTTGCAGCCATATGCGTACTCCGATCGGTTGAATCCCTACTAAATCAGCAGCCCCACTCTGCTTCGCCGGGCTTGGCGAAGTACTTTCGCGAGTCTTCCTGCTGACGTTCGCTCGCTCCGAGCTCAAGCAGTGCCAGACGTGCGGCCGCTATCATTCGATTCTTTTCCTGAGACGGAACCTGTTCCCAAGGCTCGGAATCTTCTTTCGCGTCACAGGCAAAATCGGGACCGAGCGCCTGGTGATAGTGATGAAAGAGTTCTGCTAATTGTTCCGGGAGCACTTCTTGGAGTGACATCAGAGCGTTGTCCTTTCTGCATGGTTCAGGGTTTTATTTGGTTTGACTTCGACTATCGTGCGGGTGCGGCGCCTAATTCCTGTTGAGCGATGAATTGGCCTTGCGCCATTCTGGCTAAGGTACAGTTTGTTGAACGATCCAAGCCGACCTAACCTGCCTGGTTTGGCGACTACGGCCAGAATTCGCGCGTACAGAGCCATCGCGCCACATGAAACCAGCATTGCGCTTGACGCAGCCAACGTCGCAATCAAACCTCACCTCGCAGCGAGCACTTTGTTGCATTCGCTGATACTCATTGGATAACAGAAGGCCTAAAATTCGAATAAAAGGTTCATAAAAAGTCCGTAAAAGGTGTGCTTTGAAAATCAACACGAACTTTTTATGCACTCTTTATGCGGATTTTATGCGGGGTCTGATCGAATCGAGAACGGCTGGATGCAGTTACGCAGCTTGACCACGAGAAACTATGAAAGAGATATATGTAGTGCTCGGTTTCTTTCTGCTAATCGGATTGCTGATTTTTCGCATGATTGAAGAGCACCGTGAAGAAGTTCGGCGGCCGGAGTCCCAAGGCTCGCGAGCCTCGCAGCCTCTTGAAAGAGAAGCATCTGCATCGGCCGCAACGCCGTCTTCTGCTGACCCATCCGCGTGACTCTCCAAAGAACCATCTAAGGGCGTTAGCCTGGCACGAGTTTCTGCTGAGTGGTCTATCCCTGTAGGGTGAACCGTGTGGTCGCAATCGAGAATAGACGCCGCCACACTAGCCTGTTGATCGTCACAACGATCATGGCCATGATCACCGTTGCGGCCAGCAGAACACGAAAATTGCCGGAGTCAGTTGCCTGACTGATGATTGAGCCAAGACCGAGAGTGGAGATGGTTTCACCACGAAAATGAAAGTACTCGGCCACGATGCTCGCATTCCAAGCGCCGCCCGAAGCGGTGACAAAACCTGTGATCAGATAAGGAAAGATGGCAGGCAAAAGCAAAGTACGCCAACGATCGAGTAAGCTGAGCCGATACGTGCTGCACACTTCTTTCAAATCCGCAGGTATTGCTGTGGCTCCGGCGATGACATTGAATAAGATGTACCACTGAGTCCCGATCAGCAGGAGCACGATCGATCCGATTCCCAAGCCACCTCCCGCACGAATCAGGATCATCAGAATAATGGGAAACAGAGCGGTCGCCGGCACCGAAGCCGCAACCTGGGCAATCGGCTGGGCGACTGCCGACAGTCGTGGCCGCAGTCCAATCGCAACTCCAGCTGGAATCGTCCACGTGGCGGCGAGCAGTAAGGCAAATTCGACCCTGAGGAATGTGGCTCCTGCTCCCAACAAAATGTGACGAATTTCAATCACGGACAGAGTTGAAATCATGGCAAGCATTTTCGCCACAGCGTAAGCAATTCCTGCGAGAGCAAGCCCCGTCGCTGAAGCGATGAACCAACGCGACCTTCTTGTTTTGCCGCTGGACGCCGACAATTCTGTCGATTTTTGCGCAAAATGCAAATCCAGCTTTTCACGCAGGGGGAATATCCAAGAGCGGCTCACGAAAGGCAGCAGTCTTGAACTACGCAACAGGCTCAAAATCGGCGAACGCGGTGCCTCTCCGCTTACCTGTTCCAGTTTGAATTTCTGAGCCCACGCGATCACCGGGCGCCAGATGACTTGATCCATGAGAATGATCGTTCCAATCATGGCCGCGATGCCATAGAGAATCGCACGCGTATCGCCAGAATTCGCGGCTGTCTGAAGATAGGATCCCAGCCCAGGCAACCGAAAATCACGGTTGCCCAAAACAAACATCTCGCAGGCCATCAGAAAAAACCAGCCGCCGGCCACCGACATCATCGAATTCCAGATCAGTCCAATTGCTGCCTGTGGCAATTCCAGTTGCCAGAACCGCTGCCACCAACTCAACCGGTATGCCGTGGCGGCTTCGCGCATTTCTGAGGGGATTGTCTTGAGAGAGGAATAGAAGCTGAAAGTCATGTTCCATACCTGCCCCGTAAAAATCAGCAAAATCGACCCGAGTTCGACCCCCAGTTGTCGAGTCGGGAAGAGCGCCACCATTGAAATCATCACGCCGGGAAGAAAGCTGAGGACAGGAATGGACTGCAGGGTGTCGAGCAACGGAATCATGAACTTCTCAGCTCTTCGGTTGTAGGCCGCGGTATAGCCATAGATCAGGGTAAACACAAGGCTGATGATGTAGGCGGCGACGAGCCGCAACACCGAGAACAGTGCGTATTTCGGCAAAGATGCTGGACTCAGGCTGATCTGAGCCCGGAAGTTCACGGGACCCGACCAGTAATGTGCAAAGACCAGAACGGCGTAGAACAAGCCGATTCCGGCAAGGACGATCGGGAGCTCACGCGCGAACGAGGTGGCACCCGGGGAAACCACACCCCAAGCCGTCGAGGTCGAAACCTTCGAAGCTGATCCAGACTCGCTCATCAGTATGACTCGTTCATCAGTGTGGAGGAGGTTCTTCGCCCGAATCGGTTATTTTTGCCGCAGGTTCAAGAGTGAGCCTGCCGGTTTCAGAGTCATAACCAAATATTTCCGCGTATCGTCCCCAATTCAACGCTGTGTCAGTCTGACGTTGAACATCTTCCTGGGAGAAATGCTCGTCCAGAACATCGTGGAAGAATTCAAGAGGAATGGCTCCATCTGATTTTCGTTCCAGTGCCTTTCGGATTTGCCGGATGAGCATCGCGTGGCTCAGAACAGCGTCCCGGAAGAGCCGCTTGCGTTCCAGGATGTCGGCCTCAGCAAATTCTTTGCCGGTCGAAGTGATCTGTACGTCTCCTTGGCGTGATTCCGCGAAGCCGAGCAATACGGCTCCGTCCACAATCGGAAACAAGTCGTCAACCTCCATCAGGAGTTCCTCCGCCAAGTGATATAAGTCTTCTTGGCCACCGCGGTCATTCAGGAACTCAAGCAGACCCGCGATTCCGCCGGCGGTCGCGTGAGGAAGCACTTGGACAGAGAGCTTTCGCAGTGCTGGCACCTTCGTCAAAGATCCCACATCCAGTTCCGGCTGCGTCATGACCTTGTAGATGTAATCAACATAAACCAAGAATTGGGCGGACTTTCGTTCTCGAGGATGGGCCAGTGGGATCCGAAAATCTGCACGAATCCTCGCCGGATGTTTCCCGAGCACAACCACGCGATCTGCAAGGAATACCGCTTCCTCAATATTGTGAGTGACCAGGAAGATACTCTTCGTGGGGATCTGGTGATCTGTCCATAATTGCAGCAATTCGCCGCGCAGGTTTTCTGCAGTAAGCACATCGAGAGCCGAGAAGGGCTCGTCCATAAACAGAACTTCGGGCTCAACGGCCAAAGCACGCGCCAATCCAACTCGCTGTTTCATCCCGCCCGATAGCTCTTTGGGATATGCGTTCTCAAATCCTCGCAGTCCAACCATTCCGATCGATTTCAATGCCTGTTGGTGCCGCACCCTGTGCTCAATGGCTCGAGCGGTCAGTGGTACTTCCACATTTTCCAGAACTGTCAGCCACGGAAACAGCGCGAAACTCTGGAAGACAATTCCTACATTGCGGTTGTCTTCTATCGGATGGCCGCGCCACTGGACGCTGCCGCCGGTGGGCCGCGTGAGTCCAGACAGGATTCTCAGAAGCGTTGATTTTCCTGAACCTGAGGGGCCGAGAAGAGCGCAGATCGTATTCGATTCGATAGCGAGATCGAGTGGTGCAACCACCTGAATCTTATTGCCGTCCGGCTGCTCAAAGGCTTTCTCAACCTGACGGGCATCGATGATGGTCTCCCGGAATTGTGGGCCGTTTTCGGGAAGAGTCCGTTGTGGCTCGCTCTTCTCGGCTCGCGCAGTACTCTCAATTGCGAGCTCATCCATGAGCCGTTGCCATGCCTCTTCTGGAAGCTCATCGAAAAATCGCATGCGGTCATCGGGATTAATTTTGTCGACCAAAGCCCGCATGTCCTCGCCCGTTCGAGAGTGCAGCAGCACATACTGATCGTAGTAAGGAAACCGCGGAAGCAGGCCGGCTGCCGTGTCTAGCGATATACGGCGAAATAGTGGCTGCTGTTGATCAAAGGACAGCTTGCGTAGAATCCCGGCGGCATCTTCGGGTAGGAGAGTTTGCAGCAGAGCGGCAGCTTCGTCCCACTGGGTGCGATCCAGCGCATCATGGAAGCGCTCTCTGTTTGAGGGAACCATTTCGGATAACTCCAGATCACGGACTCACAGCCTCGGCCGTCGTCGCGTCAATCGCCCGGTTCGAAGCGGTAACCGACCCAGGGCTCAGTCACAATGTAGCGTGGAGCCCCTTCTTCGAGCTCAAGCTTTTTACGCAAATGTCCAACGAACACGCGCAGATATTCCGGCTGCTGTGCGCTGTTTGGTCCCCATACAGCGGTCAGCAGAACATGATGAGTGATGACTTTTCCAGGGTGTTTGGCCAGGTATACCAAAAGGTCGAACTCCTTGGGCGTCAAACGTACTTCGTTATTCTTAACTTCAACCTTGCGGGCCGGAATGTCGATGCGGAAATCTCCAATCTCGATCACCGGAGTCTCTGGCTCGAGTTGGACGGCCGCCCGCCGCAGGGCGGCTCGGACTCGGGCCAGCAGTTCGTTAATATTGAACGGTTTTGTGACGTAATCGTCGGCGCCTGCATCGAGTGCTTCCACTTTGATCGACTCCTCGCCTTTGACCGACAGCACGATAATCGGGACGCGGGACTCAGAGCGGATCGAGCGGCATAGCGCAAGACCATCCATGTTGGGCATGCGGAGATCGGTTATGACAAGATCGGGGGACCAACCTTTCAGCTCCTGAAGAGCTTGCTCCCCATCGGCGGCGGTCCGTATTCCATAACCGTGGCTGGACAAGGTGGTTTTCAGCACGCGAGTGATTTGCGGTTCGTCGTCCACGACGAGTATGTTTCGCTTTCCGTCTTGATTGGCCATAACATTTGTCACTTCATTTCTTGCGTAACGATGTGTACGTCCACCGGTGGAGCATCCCGGAGGAATTTGTGGATTGCGGAAAGATAAAAGTACCGTCTCCAACCCCGCTGGGCGGACCTGCCAAACACGACTTGCGTCATATGCTTTTCGCGAACGATTTTGGCAACCGCTTCCGCGACGTTCTTACCGCTCGTTCGCACCACTTTTGCGCCGAGGTTTTCTGCAAATTGCAGATTTTGAGCCAAGCTTCGCTTGTCCGCAGGATTCTCATCTACCCCGATATCGATATAAATGACATATAGTTCCGCATCGATCCTGTGTGCCATCCGGGCTGCACGGGCAACCAGGTACTGGGCGGCAGGACTCGAACTCACGCACACGCCAATGCGTTCGCGCAACGCGAGGTTCTTACCCAACCCTTCTTTTTCGAGATACGACTCAAGGCTTCGATCCACAGCCGTTGTGACCTGTTGCAATGCCAGTTCGCGCAAAGCGATCAGATTCGCAGGCTTAAAGAAATGCCCGAGGGCCCTTTCCGCTCTTTCTACGGGATAGATGTCCCCGCGCCGCATCCGCGTCTGCAGCGCTTCGGGAGTCAAGTCGGCCAGGACGATCTCATTGACCCTCTGCATTACCCAATCAGGAACCGTTTCCCGAACTTGAATACCCGTAATCTGCATCACCGTCGGCATCATGCTTTCAATGTGCTGCACATTCATCGTCGACATCACGTCGATGTTCGCGTCCAGCAGATCCATCACGTCCTGATAACGCTTTGGATATTTACTTCCCTCGATGTTGGTATGGGCCAGTTCATCAACAAGCGCAACCCGTGGCTTCCGGGCCAGGATGGCGTCCAAATCCATTTCATCGAAGGTGGCGCCTTTATATTCGACTTTGCGGCGCGGAACGGTTTCCAGCTTGGTTGCCAACTCCGCAATTCCAGCGCGCCCATGGGTTTCCACCACCCCAATGACTACGTCTTCACCACGACTGTGACGCCGAATGCCCTCGCTAAGCATGTTGAATGTCTTGCCAACCCCTGGCGCGTACCCCAGGAACAGCTTGAAAATTGCCTGCTTCTTCTCCGGAGCGGTCTCCTCCAACCACTGTTCAGGTGTCTTTACCATGCTATGTATTATCCTCAGTCGTTGGACATCGCTCGAATTTAACTACAATAGCGAACGTGAAACGACCGCTTGGAAATCTAATTCTAAGGTTTGCACTGTCCGCCATCATTGTGGCGGCGATTACATTTCTCTGCTATCAATGGCTGCATGTCAACTATGCGACCGTCGGATTCGGCTTTTTATTGGCGGTCTTGTTCATTTCCGCAAACTGGGGTTTGCGGTACGCCACATTTGCCGCCGTTCTGGCTACGGTAGCTTACAACTACTTCTTCCTGCCACCACTATTCCGTTTCACTATTGCAGATCCCCAGAACTGGATCGCCCTGTTGACGTTTCTGGTTACGGCCGTGGTGGCGAGCCAGCTTTCTGAACGCGCGCGTCGCAGCGCCCTGTCGGCGGAAGAGCGCCGACGTGAATTCGAGCGACTGTACGCACTGAGCCAGCAATTGTGGCTCACCGAAAACGCTTTTGAACTGCTAAACCTGATCCCTAAAAGCATTGTCGAGTCGTTCGAGGTAAGTGGAGCTGCGATTTTTGTAGAAGGAAAACAGGATGCTTACTTCTTTAACGGCGCAAGCCGACGCATGTTTCCGCTCGATCAACTGAAGGCAATCAGCGATCGCGGTGAACCGGTGCTCGACCGCGAGCACCGGACTTGCTATATCCCCCTACGTATGGGAGTGCGAACTGTAGGCTCGCTGGCTGTCTCCGGCTGCGACCTTTCCCGCGAAAGCCTGGAAGCCATCGGCAGCTTGGTCGCCATCTCGATCGAGCGGGCCAATACGGTTGAGAAGCTGACGAAAAGTGAGGCCGCACGCGAGAGCGATAGGCTGCGGTCCGTGCTGCTCGATTCCGTGACCCATGAATTTCGGACACCATTGACCTCGATCAAGGCTTCCGCCGAGACATTGCTATCCGAGGCGCGGCTCGACAAACCTCAACGTGAAGACCTGCTCCAGGTCATCAACGAAGAGAGCGACCGGCTGAACCGGCTGGTGGGAGAAGCGGGCGAGGTAGCACAACTCGATGCTCATCAGCTCGAGTTTTACTTTGAGCCTCATCAGATCCGCGAAGCCATCGAGCGCACGATCGAGAACTTACAACCAGCTCTGCGGCGCCATCCTGTCGAGATCAATGTTCCCTCCAATCTCCCTTCATTGCGGATGGATATCGAGCGAATCACTGAGGTGGTCACACACCTGGTGGACAATGCGGCGAAATACTCACCGCCTGACACTCCCATCCACATCACAGCTGAACTGAAAAACAGCGAAGTGATCACCAGTGTTGCCGACCACGGATCCGGGATCGATGCCATGGAGCAGGAAATGATCTTTGAAAAGTTCTACCGCGGCCGAGAGCAGCGCATGATCATTCAAGGTACGGGTATGGGATTGCCGATCGCAAAAGCAATTATCGAACTACACGGCGGCAAAATCGGGGTAACCAGCCAAACCGGCCATGGATCGGTTTTCTATTTTTCCTTACCTGTCTAGTGATATGGACGAGCCTTCGACTACCTGATTCGCTCGTTAAAGCGTGACCACATTCGAGCCGTGACTGCCTCCTTTTTTCTACCTGCTCTTGTTTCGCCACGAATAGACTTCTGATACCGGCAAGAAAAAGAAGCAAGGACAACGGAGTCACTGCCATCTTTCAAGTTTTCTCCTCGCCGTTGTCAATGCGTTTCCTCTCTAGCCCCCAGCGTCGTAATGCCACTGCCGACCAGATCGCTTCCACGATCCCAAAAGGCCATGCTCCCTGAAGAAAACCGTAAATGGATGCGAGAAGACATGAGGCGGCAAATGCAAGAACAAACCAAGGGCTGCGTTTTTCAAGGGCATAGCAGATCAACATTGCGGACACCGCAAACAACCCGAAAACCGTGACCTTGTCCATAGGCAAACCTCGCGGTACGGAGTCCTACAGTTGGAGGGATCGTCCAATCCATCGGATTTCAGCCTCCGAATTCGAGGCGCTCTAGTACCGGGTCGAGTGCCTCCAGAGTTTTTTGCCTCCCTCTAAGATCTTTCAATTCGTTTGCATTCAGCTTCTCGGCACATCCGGCAATCACGCGGGCGCCCATCTGAACCAGCGACGCTCGATACTCTGAATTCTGCGTAGTCGAAGCTACATCCGTAAGAGCTCGCAGTAGCCTCAAACTCACCGCCACATCGCCCTTTGCATAAAGACGAATCTGCTCGAAAGCCGAGTTAAGCAGGCCTTCAAAACCGATCCACGGCATGCTCGCCCGTACGACACCGGGAGGGTCGAAAAACAGCGGCTCAACCGGATCTCTCGAAGCGAATCGAATCATGATACGGCTCAATTGGTCGATGCAGCTGATCGCGCTCGTCGGATCATTCACAGCGGGGGAGATTGCTCGCAAGGCGATGTCAACGATCTGCAGAACGCCGAATTCCACATCCTGTTGCAGAGTCCTGGCCGGACCAATGTCGAACACCGAACGAAATTCCTTGCAGGCCTCTTCCGTCAGGCGTTCCGGCTTGGAGGCAAGAAGAAGTGGCATCCCCGCTGGAACAAAATGGCCAACTCTTCGAAGAACATGGACCTGCACATGATAAGTCTTCGTCAGGCTAAGTAATCTGGCTCTGTCGACGTAACGGATATAGCCGGATGTTTCATTCACTACGGCGGTGCGCCATGTGGATCGATCCAGAGGGTAGCTTCCTCCAATACGCGGATAACGATGGGCCGACGGCATCAGGTCATCGATAATCGCCTCAGTTTCGGCTGCGATGCGGTCGACGATATGGTTGACGCTGATCGCCTGGGAAATGTGGTGAATGAAGACCAGCAAGAGACAGACGCACGCGAACGCCAGGATCATCGCGCCCAAAACCGTTGCCACGGGCGAAAAAGGATATGGGGAGGAACGGGCTGCCGGCAGAGCCGCCATGCAATAGGAAAATGTCCCGAGGAAAACTCCGAGAGTCCACTGTGTCACGCGATCACGCACGAAACCCGTCAAGATCCGGGGAGAAAACTGCATGGACGCCAGGGTCAGGGTCATAAGCAGGATCGCGAACACGATCGAGACGACCGTCATAATGGAGGCGGCGATACCGCCCAGAATGACCTGTGCCACCTGCGGGTCAGCGTGGGATGGAAAGAGCGCCCTGGGGACCCAGGCGCTGACTTGCGGAAAAGACTCCTCCGCTTCCGAGAGCAGCGCTCCTGCGCAACCTAACACTACGGTGATTGCCAGCGGGCGGACAAGAAATCCGCCACGCAGGTTGTACGTGACATGGTGAAAGAAGAGAGGTAAGCGCTTAAGCACGGTGCCCGTTCACGTTCCGCAGGAAGAATAGGACAACGCTCCGCACCGGGCAAGCGAATCCGGAGGCTCTATCCGTTTTAGAAGTGGTTCGCGCCTGAGGGAGCAATGCGGCTGAGTTTGTAAATAGGTCGGAGCTAGGCGATCCCGATCACGACGCGCTTCTAGTTCGCTCCAGTAGATAGACCACTCGGGGTTCAGTTCTGAAGATCGCTCTCGTTTCGCCATGAGCTGGAGCTGTGCGCGAAAGATGCGACACAACAACTCTGGATCCGTTTGGCTTGAGTTCGCGAACAAACTTCCACAGGCAATACAGAAGGAATGGAATCCCCAGCACCAAGATAGCCGCGAGAAAGTATTGAATCATCGCCCAAATCTCCTTCCGACTCAATTGATGATGGGCGAAAGTGCGTAAAGAAGTACTGGAGAAACCATGAAGATTTTATAAAGATTCGAGATCGCCTTTGAACCGGTAACCCACCCATGGCTCGGTCATAATGTATTGAGGATGCTCAGGGTTAGCTTCGATCTTCTTGCGGAGGTTCTTGACGAACACGCGGAGGTAATCGACTTGATCGCCGTAGTCGGGCCCCCATACGGCTTGCAGAAGCTCGCGATGAGACAGTACCTGATTGGCGCGTTGGGTCAGGTAGCGCAAGAGATCCAGCTCCTTCGGGGTAAGGTGCACGCTCTCGCCCTCTCGCGAAATAGTGCGTGCGTCAAAATCGATCAAAAGGTCTCCAACGCGAATCCTATTCGGGGATGACTGTGTGCTCGGTACTCTTCTGAGGGCCGCGCGAATTCGAGCCATCAGTTCCGGCGTGCTGAAGGGCTTGGTAACAAAATCGTCAGCTCCCGCATCGAGCGCGGCCACTTTGTCTTCTTCCGAGTTGCGGACAGTTAGCATGATGATCGCGATGCTGCTATCCCTGCGTATCGCGCGGCAGGCCTCGAGTCCGCCCATGCCAGGCATGTTCATATCGAGCACAACGAGATCTGGGCGCATTTCGCGGACGCTCTCGAGCGCTTCCTCACCGGTCTTGGCCTCTTCTACCTCATACCCTTCTGATACTAACGTTGCGCGCATGAAGCGACGAATTTTTGGCTGGTCATCGACCACGATGATGCGACCTGCGCTCATGCGACCTCCTGGGAAGCCGGCAAGGTGATGCGAAACGTGGTCTGGCCAGGTTGGCTCGAAACCGTCAGTTCTCCGTTGTGGGCCTGCACAATCCCATTAGTGATGCTCAGGCCGAGACCCGATCCCGGGATCTGAGTCTTGACAGAGGGACTACGGTAAAACCTCTCAAAAATCCTCGTTTGCTCGTCGATCGGTATTCCCGCGCCATGATCGGTGATTTCGAGAGTAACGATGCTCTCCTTCAGTAGCATTCGGATTTCGATTGGACTATCCGGCGGGCTGTACTTCATCGCATTGTCTAAGAGTTGCCGGATCGCTAGCTTCATAAGCCGTTTGTCAAAGGTCATTCGGGGAACTGACGCGGGGCAGATAATCTGAACTGGATGCTCGTCCGTTTCCGACTGCATCGAGGAGACAACATCCTCTAGGGTCCGGTCGAGACTCGCCATCTCGGGATGAATTTCGATGCGCGCAGTGTCAAGCCGTGCCATTTCGATTGCATCGTCGATCAACTCCCGCAAGTGTTCTGCCTCTTCATCCGCGATTGTGAGTTGTTCTCTGCGGTTTTCTCGTGCGATATCCGGGTTCGCCAGCAACGATGTTGTCGCCGCCTTGATCAAGGTTAGTGGTGTCTTGAACTCGTGAGCCATGGCATCGATCAGCGTTGTTCTCAGCTGCTCACTTTGACGCGCAGCTTCGACCTGCTGAGCAAGTTCCTGAGCCCGAGCTCTCTCCAAGCCTATGGCGACCAGATTTGCAACTCCATGTACAACCGCCTCCGGCATCATGGCACCGCGCAACGCCATGCTGCCAACCGGTTCCGACCCACGGCTTATGGCGATGATCACATACTCGGACCTGACGATGGGAGACGATCCTCCAGAGTGCGCCACCGTTCGAAGAGTATCTTCCAGTTCTGCACGGTTCGACGTTCCCGCCAAATGAAACGCACCGCTCTGGCGTTCGAAGAGCACAGCCGCTCCAAGCCCGAATACCTCCGCCAATTTTTCGATCAACTGCTTGCCGAACTCTGCGCTTGTATCGATCTGCAGCATAGCCCGGCTGAATGAATACAATCGTTCAAGATCCCGCTGCCGTTCCACAGCCTCTGACGCTCTGGCCCTGGCCTTTGCCGACAGGCGGCTGGCAATGAGCGCAGTCGCGAGAAAGCTCGACAATGCCACCCAGTTCTGCGGGTCAGCGATGGTGAACGTTCCAACGGGTGGAAGAAAGAAGAAGTTGAAGCACAACGTCGCAAGTATCGCGGCAAGTGCAGCTTCAAGGAATCCCCAAGCACTCGCGATAATTAGGATCGCGAGTAAATATACAAACCCCACTGTCGTGGCGTTTACAGGGACTATCCTGTGAGCCAGCACGGTGACCGTGGCCACTCCGCACAGCGAGACTACTGCTCGCACGGGACGTCGCTGAAGCACGCAAGTTCCTCCCGCCGCTATTCTAGGTCATCGCTGGTGAGTCCGAAGCAGCACGGGGCACGCGGAGCTTAAGCACCGCCCGCGTTTTCGTCCCCTCTGGAGCTCATTTCGAGAAGATCGATATCTGAAACCGAATTCCAGCTTCAGGTCAGATACGAGTTGCGTGATCTGCGAGCTCGTGATAGTTCCAGCCGTAATCCTGTGCCGTTCGGGATTGACAATTCAGCCTTGACTCCTGACCGACTAGTTGAAAGGGAAGCAGAAATGAGGAAAAAGCGTCTTCGCCTGGAAATCGGAACTCACCCGTTACGAGGAGAGGTTTACATCTTCCTTGCCTGTTCCCGGAATGGCGGAGGATACGCGCGGGTAGAGCGAACTCTGTCAAGGCGCTTGCCCGCCATAGCGGCGACCTTCGGTCGGCCTTGACAGAGTTTGCGCCCGCGCTACGCTGCCGTTATCCGGGGCAGGCAGAGGTTCTAAATTCCGATTCCGAGACCTGTACTGTGCTCCTGGTGTGCTCCCTTGAAAATTTCCTGTTGTGGCGCAATTGTCTGATCTGTACTGATCTGGACCGCTTGCGCAGTTTGCTTCGAAATGTCGTGACCGAGAACCGTGGGCAGTTTCTCGCGGTCATTGGTAAAGAGTTGCGCATCGTGAGCACCACGCGAAACGGAGACGTAAGCCATCCTTCGGTTGAGCATGTCCTTTGCAGCTAAGTCTGTGTCAATGTGAACCAGCACGCGATTCGCAGTTTGTCCCTGACTTGAGTGGCTGGTCATTGCATATCCGTAATCCAAGTGCGGGTGCTTATTGGGATCGATTTGGAGTGAGCGGCCACAGTCCATGTTCAGGCTCAATCGCCCACCCCCTTCAATGCCCCTGATTACCCCCAATTCGCGGTTAGCGATTTTCAAGTCGTTGGCAGGGGCAGTGAATTGAATGCGGTCGCCAACGGAGAATCTTCGTACCTCCTCGCGGAAGACAGAGACACCCCGCTGTCGGCGAGGATCGTATATGCGCTCGGTTCCGTTCTGTAGTCGCACAGCGAGTCGGTTGCTGGCAGCATCAATGCTCTGCACCTGAGCGTACTGGCCTTTTCCAATCCCGGTCTCTTTCGATGCGCGGGAATAGCGAAGAATATCGCCCACTTCGTACTTCGCTGCCCACGTACGGTCAGCACCGGTGAGTTCCTGTCGCGGAACTAGGGTTCGAATCGGATGCTCTTCGCCACTGACCCGGCCCTTGCCTTGTAATTCGGCGTGAATGCGTTCATTGATCTCCATGCGGGAGCGATTATCCGGGGACACAACGAGCGTGTTCGCCGGCGACCCTGCATACTCTTTCGCAATGGCCGAAATGCGCTCCTCATGTCCGCGAATTTCGTGGACCCGGCCCTGCTGATCAAGATTTCGAATAGCCTCATGTACATGGCCGTGTGCAAGCTGCTCGACTACTTCTTTCAGTTCGGGGTCTCTCTGCCGCACGATTTCTTCCAGCTTTACAGTCTTCATGCCAGCATCTTGCAGTTGTGCAAACGGGCGTCCGGCTTCAACCGCCTCGTGCTGTCGCCGATCCCCGACCAACAAGACTCGATCATTCGGACGCAGCCGCTCGATGAACTCATGCAGTTGCCGAGTGGAAGCGAGTGAAGACTCGTCGATCACGTTGAGTCGTTTCTCGCCCGTGTCGGGCTGCTGCCCGCGTGCCAAATGTTTCTGTAGAGTCGAAGTCTCGATGCCAGCCTCTCCGAGCTTCTGGGCCGCGCGCGATGTTGGAGCGAACCCTTCGACTCGATAGCCATCGATCTCTGCGGCTTCGCGGATCACAGCCAAGGTTGTGGTCTTGCCCGCCCCGGCGACACCGTCTAGAGCAACGATCTTTTCACGCGAGAGAAGGATCTCGTCGGCCGCTTGAAGCTGCGAAGGATTCAGTTCTGGATGACGGTCTTCGGTGGCGATACGCACCTGCGGTGAAACCAGCATTGGATCGCCATAATCTCGTCGGTTACCTTCCAACATTCTGTCGACGATCTCGTGTTCCATCCCTGCCATAGCTCTCGTCGTGTACTGTGCGCGTGCACCAATCCGCGAGGTTTCCTGGAACTCTCCCGTGTCGACCCGGCGCTCGAACTCCTGCCGGATGCTCGTATAAGTGGCTTCTCCCATGCTGCGTGCCAGCGCTGTTTCTAGGATTGCGCGACCATCTTGCACCGCGGACCGCTCGAAGACATGATCGCGTGCCCAAGTCACAGCACTCTGCGCCTGAGTCATAACGTCGTGCATTCGCTGGTGACCGTGTTGGCGAGCATGGGCCACGACCCGATCGGCTTGGTTGCCATATTGCGCTGCTAGCTCCCGGTGCCGCTGCAATACCTCTGCCTGGGACAAGAGTTTTTTCCGATCCCGCGTGTGGTGGGCAGCGATCTGTGCTGCTGCTGCACCATCGATTCCTTGCTCGCGCAGATGGTCTTTAATCTGTTCGCGCCGCGGGCTAGAGGCTTCCAAGTACTCTTTGGTGTAGCCACGAATTTCAGGCTGCCCATGCTTCCCGCGCTCCAAATCATAGCCCAGCATTTGCAGTCGCATTGCGAGTTCGGATCGATAGACCGCAGTCACATATCGCTGCGAAACGAACAGTTCGTGAGGCTGGAGGCTGCGCGTAGTTCCGTTTGCCTGCTCAGTTACGTTGAAGATGACTGCATGGGTGTGAAGCTGGGGCGCCGCATAGCCATCAACGGGACGTGCGGTATCGTGTTCAAAAGTAGCAGCAACAAACTTGCCAGTCGTCTCGGGAGCGTGGACATTGCCGATACGGGCTTGTGTGTATCTTTCTAGCTCGCGAAGAGCCGTCCGGACGCTTTCGCGATGGGCTTCCCGGACTCGTTCATCCCGTCCCACAAGTGCCGTGAGCGACACTGACTTGGGCGCAGAAAATGTAGCATCCCACCCGGCACGGTGCTCCGCGCTGGTGACTTCCTTACCGAATTTGCCTTCGTATGTTCTTGAAACCTGGTGGCGAACAAGCTGCGCGGCGCTATGCGGATGTTGACCTTCACTCAGCCGTGCGAAATGCTCCGATTCCACGGTCCCGGCCAGAGTCCATTGCTGTGCGAGCTTACCCTGCCATTCGCTGTGGCCCTGTTGATTGCGGCTCCAGTAGTTCTGTTTCTCGGAGGCAAACTCACGCTTATGATACGTTCGCGCTTGGCTGGCCCAGAGCGGTTTAGAGATGGTAAGCATGATACAAACACCTTATTTGTCGGCTCGGTTGGCTCCGGTCAGTGCGAGGAAGTCGGCGAGGATTTTGTGTGCTTTCCGGAGCTTCATTGCGTCTGCTTGATCGCGGATCTTTACGATGGAATCGGGCAGCAATTGTGTTCCTTCTGATGCCGCTTTCGCGTTTGAATGAAACAGATTCAGCAGCGTGTATCGCAAGGCCCAGATCTCCGCAAGAAGCAATTCAATGGGATCAGCCGGGCGCTGCCGCGCTGCATGCAGCGCAGTCCCGCGGAGCCATTCGGCGAGAGATTGGCCGGCGTTTTCAGCGGTGGCCTCGACCTCAGCCAGCTCTGCTGGAGTCAGGCGCGTAGCTATCGTTTTCGTCCGAAAGCCGGGCCTAGCCTCATCTCTAAGAGGTGACTCGCTCCGAATCGGGAAAGGAAGTTCGGGAGTACTCATGGGAAATCCTATTCATGGTTCTTGGCGAATGGTCCGCCAGTAGCGTTGTTGCTCCAGTGCGAGAACCGCTTGCAAGTCAACATGTTTACGCCAAGTGCACTTAGGGGTGCTTTTCCGTTTACGAACGTAAGCGCCAGTAACGCTCCAGAATTCAATCGCGCAGCAAAAGACTCAGCCAAAACAAGTTCACGTTCGTAAACATTTCGGCGCTGGCGAGCGCTCCGCAGTTCCCAAATTGGGGGTGATGTGTCCATAATTCTTCCGGTGCGAAGCACCGCGCCTTTCACAGCTCTCCATACTCAAGTGCCAACGCATCCCAAAGGCGACGTACCTGCGGTGCCTGCCACGCCCGCCGAAACAGCTTCCTGATCGCTTGCCAATCATCACCACGAAAGTTGAACGTAATCCCGTTCTCACGACCTTGGAAATTCACTCCGATCGCGTCTCCGGAGTTCCACGTGTACGCGAGGAAATAGCGCCCCTCCCAGAAAATCATTTCCCGCTTTGTGTCGAGTCTTTCCAGGATCGTCCGGAACTCGGAAATTTTTGGATATCCGCTTACTGGATAGCGTGGGGCAAGCCTCCCGGGAAAGTGCAACCAAGCAGAGAGCCCCTCCGTTGGTGACTGAAGGCATTCGAGGCTGTACTCGCCTTCCTCAAATTTCGGTAGTGGAGGATTCAAGGGAGCGTCGATTTCACTCGCCGCAGATTTCGGATCTTGCAAGGGTAGCTGGTGCAGGAAATAGTGGCCGCGCGCGCACACTCGCCACAAGGTTGGCCAGTAGGGCCGAAGCGTCTCGTTGAGCTTTTCGATGTTCGGAAGCTCCAGTTCATCAAGCAGAAAGTAAAGGTTTCTCGCCACGAATAT
>Ga0335081_10001105_pt1 | contig 42989 bp, 39 predicted proteins | sample Lox_Sample_35_FD_206713 | JGI IMG/M metagenome (GOLD analysis project Ga0335081, IMG submission 206713) | Soil microbial communities from Loxahatchee National Wildlife Refuge, Florida, United States - Lox_Sample_3.5 | ecosystem: Environmental > Terrestrial > Soil > Wetlands | place: USA... | reverse complement strand
TCCGGAAGGCTATGAGGCAGAGATAAGACCTCGAAGCGGCCTTGCAGTAAAAAATGGTGTGACACTGGTTAATTCTCCCGGCACCATTGACGCAGACTACCGCGGCGAGATTGGTATTATACTGATTAACCATGGAGAAGAACCTTTTGTCATCAGGCGTGGTGACCGCATTGCACAGATGATAGTGCACAGGATCTGTAAGGTTTCATGGATAGAGTGTGGGGAGCTAGATGCAACCACGAGAGGGGAAGGAGGCTTCGGTCACACTAAGTGAGGATGAGCGCATAATGAAGAAATTCAGAGTAAGTAAAACATACAAAGACATCAACGAGAAGATCAAGAAGGGAAAGGCCGTTGTTGTAACAGCTGAAGAAATGATCGATATTGTTGAGAAACATGGTCATGTGGAAGGGGCCCGCAGGATTGATGTTGTCACGACGGGGACCTTCGCTCCCATGTGCTCATCTGGGGCTTTTCTGAATTTCGGGCACACGGCTCCAAGGATAAAAACGTCGAAGGTGTGGCTGAACGACGTGTTCGCATACGGTGGCATCGCGGCAGTGGACTGCTATATTGGTGCAACTGAGGTGGCTGAAGGGGATCCCTTAAATAGTGTCTATCCCGGGGAATTCAAGTATGGAGGCGGGCATGTGATTGAAGACCTGGTAGCAGGCAACGTAATCAGATTGCGTGCTGAGGGGTATGGGACTGACTGTTATCCTGCTCGGAAATATGAAAAAAATATCACGATTAACGATCTGCGGGATGCAATTCTCTTCAACCCGCGGAATGCTTACCAAAATTACAATTGTGCTGTTAACATGTCTGACAGAACAATTTATACTTACATGGGGGTATTGAGGCCACGCATGGCCAATGCCAATTACGCTACAGCGGGCCAATTGAGTCCTCTTTTTAACGATCCCCACTATCTGACCATCGGCATCGGAACGAGAATCTTTTTGGGAGGAGCCCAGGGTTATGTAGCATGGAACGGGACCCAACATAACCCGAATGTCAAGAGAGGCAAACACGGCGTGCCCAAAGAAGGTGCCGGAACGATTGCGGCGATAGGAAACCTTAAAGAAATGACTTCTCATTGGCTTGTGGGCGCGAGCATGCTGGGATACGGTGTTTCCCTGTATGTTGGCATAGGCATACCCATACCCATTTTGAACGAAGATATGGCTCGCTATACGGCAGTTAAAGACGAAAACATATGTACGCAGATCTATGACTACAGCATGGATTATCCTAAGGGTGGCGCGCTTAAGAGCCTCGGGGAAGTAAGCTACAAGGAACTCCGCTCCGGCGAGATCGTAATAAATGGTAAAAAAGTCATCACCGCATCCTTGTCTAGTTATTTTAAGGCGAGGGAAATCGCACACATCCTAAAGGAATGGATTGAACGAGGGAACTTCCTCCTCGGAGAACCCCAGCAGTGCCTGCCTTCCGTCATGATCTAATGACCGCTCTTTTTAAGAAGTTTAACGGCACATAAGGCCCACCCTTAGAAGTATTAACTATCTAGTATAATTAATTTTATTATTAATTACAGCATCTCTTGACACTACTGCGGATATTTTGCAATTCTACCATTTTTAGTTAATGTTAATTAATATTAAAGAATATTGCATATAAAAGATGTTATTTACTTGACATAATTTATTTTTACTAGCATAAAGTCATATCAAGGTTATGTTGCATGCATGGACATTGGTATGAAAAAAAATAAGGTTAGACAGTTCCGAGAAGCGATCCCTTTAAGCATCGCCGAACTCGCAAGAAAGGCGAACTTAACTCCTCAGACTGTAACAAAGATGGAAAAAGGATTGCCAACAAGAAAGTACTCTGAACTAAAGGTCGCAAAGGCGTTACAAAAAGATTACGACGACGTTTTTTTATCAGAATAAGGACATATTATATTTCTTGCGAAATATTTTGGCGACTTGTTGGAAACGAGTATTTAGAAGTTTGCCAGTTTCAAGTCTGTTGGTACTTCCAGTGATAACCATCACAGAATAGCCACCGACAAGGATGTTAGATGAAAGTCGGAAGATATCTTATTGTATTTATTTTTGTGATGAGTATTCTCATCATCTTTGGCAAGCGCGGTCTCGTCGATAACTACGCCATGAAAGAACGATTAATGGCTCTTAAGAAGTCTAATCAGGATATTTCTCTTGAAAACAAGGAATTAAGTAAAAAAGTAATATTACTCAGGGGTGACCTTCAATATATAGAAATGCTGGCGAGAAATGAACTTGGCATGGTTAGAAAGGGAGACCTCATCTATAGATATGTGAAATGATGTTACATGAAAGAAAAGAACCAGGCACGGTGATTTATGTTTGACGTCAAGAATTTGTTAGCAGGCAGCAAAAAAAAGTTCAGTCTTGATGCCATTAAGAACCTGTTTCCAGCCAGCAAAAACCTAGTCGGACTTGATATAGGGTCAAGTGCTATAAAACTCGCTGAAATAGTCGAAACATCCAAGGGACCCATCCTTTCTCGATTTTCCCAGATACCTCTGGCAAAGGGTGTAATAGTGGATGGCGCGCCCGTTGAACATCAAGAATTGGCCCAAAAAATAAAGCGATTATTCAAACAGTCCGGTTGCAAAAAGAAATCCATCGTTACCTCTCTTTCAGGACACTCCGTGATCATTAAAAAAGTCACCTTTCCCTCGATGGATGAAATGGAATTACGTGATCTGATAAAAGATGAAGCGGGTAAATATTTGCCCTTTGATAGCATGGAAACAGTAAGTTACGATTTTCAAGTCCTCGGAGAAAATGAATTTAACCCAAATCAGATGGATGTTATCATTGTTGCGGCAAAAAATGAAATCGTAAATTCCTATGCCGATGCCATTCAGCAGGCAGGCTATTTGCCAGTTATCATGGACGTAGATTCATTCGCACTGGAGACCATGTGTGAAGAGAATTACGACTTTGAAGATAATGAAATGGTTGTCCTTGTTAATATCGGAGCGAGCATTACGAATATAAACGTGCTCAGGGGTGGTACCTCAGTCTTCACCAGAGATTTTATGCTGGCGGGAAATTCCATAACTGAAGCCCTCGGGCAGAAAATGGGTGTCGCCTTTGAAGAAGCTGAGAGAATTAAGATTGAAGGTCCGAATGGCGGCGTAGCTATAGAAAAAGGATTCTGGGAGAGTATTCTCCATTATGCCGAGCCGATCTGTGCGGAAATTGAGAGGTCCGTCGATTATTTCAGGTCAACCTATGGGGGGGAATATTTGAGACGCATTCTCCTCTCCGGTGGAAGCGCAAGAATCCCGGGCTTAGTGAGTGACCTGACACATAGGCTCGGTGTGGAAGCGGAAATCGCCAACCCCTTTAAGAAAATAGGCTATGGTAAAAATGCCCTCGGGCAAGCCACAATTGAAGAAATTATACCGATCGCTGCTGTCGGAGTCGGACTGGCGCTGAGAAGAGTTGGTGACAAATGATCAGGATTAATCTTCTTCCCTATCGGGAAAGGGAAAAAAAGGAAGGTGTGACTCGGCAGATTGTTATCATTGTCATTAGTTCCGTCGTCTTTCTCCTTGCCATCGGTTCATTCCAACTTTATCTAGTAATAAGCACAAGCAACCTTGAGAGGGACGTAAAGATTCAGGAAGAGGAACTCGCTCGTCTAAAAAAGACTATAGTTGACATAGAGCAGTATAAGTTGAACATGGCGACATTGCAGAAAAAACTCGCCATAATCAACGCCCTCGAAGAAAACCGTCTTGCACCTGTTAAGATGCTCGACGAACTTTCACTAGTGGTTCCTGTGAAGGAGGTGTGGCTCGATAAAATCTCGGAAAAAGGAACTGAAATTACCATGGAAGGCATGGCGAGAAACAATATCGCCGTTGCACACTTCATGAAGAATCTTTCTGTGGCCAACTTTGTCAAGGCTGTCGATTTGATATCCACCAGGGAAAAAGAAATCGCTGGCATAAAATTGCAACAGTTCGTTATAACTTGTGTGAAAAAAAAGGTTCAATAGTTGCGTGGCCATTACTGTCGATGACATAAAAAAGTGGTCCCCAAAGCGTAAGGCAATGGCGCTTTGCCTTATTTATTTGCTATTGGGTGGCGCATACTATTCTCTTTTTATGCAACCATCAATGGATCAGAAAGGGTCTTTGGAAACGAAACTTTCCGAGCTCCAGGAGCAGGTTCAGGAAAAAGGACGCCTGGCAGCACAAAAGGGCAAATATGCGAGAGAGGTTAGTGCCCTAAGGGAAGCATTTAAGATAGCCCTCATGAAGCTGCCAGACCAGCGTGAGATACCGGGTCTCTTATATGCTGTTGCCGAGGCTGGGAAAGATTCCGGCGTAGATTTTATCCTTTTCGAACCGAAACAAGCAGAAAAGAAACCTCGTGAAGCAGAATCTGTCACAGTAAAGCAGCCAGCTCAAAAGGCCGCGGCAGAAAAGCCGGCTGACAAGAAACGTGCCGATACACCAAACCCACAGGAGGAGCAGTTTTACGAGGAGATACCAGTTAAAGTGACCGTCAGTGGAGGCTTTCACAGCGCGGTGGCTTTTTTCGCGAGGGTCGCAAAGCTTCCCAGGATCGTCAATATTGAAGATATAACCATGTCAGAAACAAAGGACGTAAAACGGGGACGACTTCTTACCACGAATTGTGTGATAAAGACTTACATGTTCCTCGAAAAAATGGATGAGAAGAAAGGTGATGGGACAAAATAGACCCCTGTTTTGTGTAATGCGAATCCTTCTGGCCTCAATTACGGTTCTATTGCTTTCTGTATCTGCGTCTATCGCCGTGCTTCCGCAATCAACTGAAACAAAAGCACAGGGTGCTGACGTGGCTGAGGCGAAGATCCAGGATGTCAAAACGGCCCCCACATACAATTATAATCCGATAGGAAAGCCCGATCCCTTTAGACCTTTTATAGAACTGGAGCCGAGTCCGAAAAAAAAGACTGCGCCAAGAACTACGCCCATCTCACCTCTCCAGAGGGCAAGTATTAATGATTTCAGGCTTGTTGGGGTCTCCAGCGATGACTATCACAGAATAGCTATGGTACAGGATGTTAAAGGTAGAGCCTACCCGATTTTTATGGGCACCTATATCGGCCAAAATGGCGGGAAGGTAGTAGAGATACTTCCGGACCGGATCATTATTGAAGAAAAAATCAAAGCAGCAGACAAGAAGGTGAAAGCGAAAAGACTGACCATGAAACTTCGCAAGGACGAAGGTGAGGACTAGCCATGAAAAAAATTATGCCTTGGATTATAATTTTCATTGTTTCTGTAATATTTCTTGGCAATACCGAATTTGCCGGTAGCGTTCCGCCGGGAGAGAAAACATCTCAGGAGGCGCCTGCAGCCAAGGTACAGGGCAGAGATTTCGGCTACCTGGAAAATATAAAATTAGACAGAATAAACGGTAAGGAGCGTCTCATCATTGCTTTATCCAAACAATCAAGTGTTGCTATCGAATCCATAGGTGGCAATAATCTGTTAGTAAAAATGGCGAATGTGTTTGTACCGGAGGAGCTCAAACGCACCCTGGGTGAAGGAATGCTTTCAAATATAGTAAGTGTTGTGCCTTCCCAAAAAACAGTTGATGGTGAACAATGGGCATTTATCACCATCGCATTAAGAGAGCTTGTCCCCTACAAGGTGAATCAGGAAGGACAAAATGTCCTGATTGACTTCGATGTCAGGACCCTTGCTGCCAAGTCCCCTGTAGCCGGGCAGAAGGCGCCAGACATTACAAAAGAATCGCGAATAGTTACGGAAGTTTCCAAAGAAAATACAACTCAAAGGCAAGGGGGGCCTCCCTATGTAGGTCGTGCGGTGACGCTTGATTTTCAGGATGCAAGTATTAAGACCGTCCTCAGATTGCTCTCCGAGGTGGGGGGAGTCACAATAGTATCCGGAGATGATGTCAAGGGGAACGTGACTTTATACATGAAGAAGGTCCCCTGGAATCAGGCTCTTGATACCATTTTAGATGTACAGGGCCTTGTCAAGAAACAGAAGGGTGACGTAATCAGTGTCATGACTGTCGAGAAATGGAAAAAAGACGAGGCTGACCGTAGGACGGCGGAGGAAGATCGCCTCAAAGCCGAGGCTATTACCAAGAAGGCAGAACAGGATCGTCTCGAAGAGAGAGGAAAACTGAGGCAGATATCCATAGAGGCAAAAATTGTTCAGGCCACGGATGAATTCATCAGGAATATCGGGGTTACCTGGGGAGCGGTGTCATACAATTCTATTGGAAACTATTCCTCCGCCTTGACTGGTGGTACAAATACAAGCGTCCCCACGACGCCGAATACCGTAACATGGGGATATCCAACCGGCCTTCCCACTGCGAACACGTCTGGAAACGTAATGCAGTCTGCTGCTGTCAATTATCCATCAGCAATCCCGGGGTCGCCGACATTCGGTCTCATCATAGGAGGGGCCAATGCTGTTCTAGAAGCCCAGATTCAGGCCCTGGAAACGAACAATCTGGGGAAGATCATTTCATCGCCAAAAGTTACCACCATGGATAATGTCAAGGCATCGATAAAGCAGGGACAGGAAATTCCCTACGTAACAATAGACAAAGATGGAAACAGGAGTATTACCTTTAAAGAAGCCGTCCTGAAACTGGACGTCAAACCCAAGATTACGCCTGATGGCACAATTTCCATGGAGATTAAAGCGACAAACGATTCTGCGGACTATGCCGAGGGTGTCCTACTGGGTGGGAACCCACCCATTAACAAGAGTGAGGTTGAGTCCAAGATTGTCGTCAATGATGGAGACACCATTGTCATAGGGGGAATCCTAATAACATCTGACCAACGGCAAGTCTCCGGTGTTCCCTGGTTCATGAAGATACCAGTGTTGGGCTGGCTGTTCAAAACTGAAAGTGTCGACAAAAAACGCCAACAGTTTATGGTGTTTATCACCCCTAAGATAATAGTAAAAGAAGATACAGGTTCCGAAAAATTATATAAGCCGCAGGGATAGGACATCTTCTTTTTCTTACATTTAAGATGTGTCGGCAGTCTCTGGCGCTATTGCATTTACAGTTAAAATTCTGAAAGTGAAGATGAACCGTTCAAAAACAATAAGACATGCCGCCCTCATGGCATGCGCTATTGCCATTGCGGCTTGCGCTATGAGCCCCTGGGATCAGGAACGGGCAGATTCGCACGTAAACATCGGGACTGCATATTTAGGGACAGGACAGTACAACGATGCCCTAAAGGAAATCCTAGAGGCAGAAAAGCTCTCGCCACGGGACCCGAAGGTGCATTACTATCTGGGCATCTCTTACTACAGGAAGGGTTTTACTGATAATGCAGTTGATGAATTTAAGAAGGCCATCGCCTTAAAGTCTGACTATTCAGAGGCGCAAAATTATCTGGGGGTAATCTACCTGGAGAAGGGCCAATGGGACACTGCCATAGAGTACTTTAAGAAAACTCTTTCCAACATGCTCTATGAGACACCTGACAAGGCACTCTTCAATATGGGAATGGCCTACTTTGGAAAAAGGGATTACGAGAACGCCCTGAAAAATTTTGAAGAGGCAAAAAATAAGAAACCGACTACCGTTCCACCCGCTCTGATAGACCTCTACATGGGACTAACCTGTTATGCACAGGGTGATACCAAAAAGGCCATTTCTTACTTTAAATCATCCATTAAGGCGGACCCCAATTTATTGCAATCCCGCTACTCGTTGGGGCTGTCTTATGTCAAACTGCATGATCCGGAAAAGGCAAAGGCAGAGTTCAAGGCCATTATTGATGCATCCCCTGATTCGGAATTGGGGAAAGAGGCCAAGAAAAGCCTCGATTCTATCGTTTCCGGACGTTAACAAGAACAGCCGCGCGACATTGTCACCTTTTTCCCTTTCACTATAACAACTTCAGAAATTACCTCTTTATCCCTTCGGCTATCCTTCTTACATCCGCATCCATTATATTTCTCACGATAGCCGTGTAAAGCAAGATCCCCTGGATAGCCGCTGTTGTTCGCCATGACGCCACCTGAAAATTTTCCCTCCTTGCTTCTATGTCATTGGAGGAGCAGCGGAACATGGTTATCGCTTTTTGTAATCAACGAAGTTTGATTTGCATACTTTTGGGATTATCACTGTATTCTCCGATCCCTCCAGTTGAGGATGTTGACCCTGTTAGAGATCCCCGGAGGGTTGAAGTTCACGCGCTGCGTGCTTGCCGAGACACCGCCGCCGCCGCTCACCGTCACATAAATATCCGGTATGGTCGACGCTCCCGGTTTCATGGAAAGCATGGGTGAAGAGGCGATACCGGCCCCGAGTGACATGCTTCGTGCCGAGCTGCCGAATGCGCCGTCACCTGAGGTATAGTTTAGTGCATATAGCGATGATGTGCCACCCTGCAAGCAGAGGTCGCCGCTACCTGTAGGGGGTGTGTAGCTTGTGAAGTAGACAACGCCGCCAAACACCGTGGGATCGGCGAGCATCTTTTCACCCGTTCCTGGTAGGTTGATGTAAAACCCGTCCTGGCTGTCGCCAGGGTTGTATGCCTGTCCCGCTGTTGAAATATTCTTCAGATTGCTGGATGCGTAGGTTGTGCTCCGGTCATTGTCCTTCACGCCGAATACCGTGTCGCCGGTGGTTGCGTCCTTGGGCATTTCCTTATTTCCGGTGCCCCAGTAGACCCAGAGATTCTGCTGATCATCCAAAGAAACGGCAGCGCTCTGGAAGATGGGCTGGACTGTGGCAGATCTGTAGAGACGCCCGCCTGCCCAGTTGACGGTTTGGCCGCTGATCCCGCAGGAGTTCAGCTGTGCCGGCGGTGCCAGCATATCTGCGGCCCGGCAGAAGTTGAAGCGCCACATGTTTCCCCCCATGTCCCCCACATAAACTGTATCGACAAAGCCATCCTGATCCGTATCGACAATAGCCGGGGCTGCCGGTATGCTGTATTTCATATTCGCGTCATCCCCGTATGTGTAGCTCCAGAGGATATGTCCATTGGAGAGGTCGACAACATAAAATCCCTTTCCCCGGCAGTCGCAAACCCCGCAGGCGCCTCCGCCGGAACAGTCGGAGATGTTGTAGCCTCCGCCGATGAACCCGACCCACTTCTCATACTCCTGTCCGCCCGAATTGTACCTGACCCTGCCTACCATCATCTTGCTCCAGGGTGCACCAAGGTAGGGCCCATCTGTTGCGCTTATTTGAGTGGAGCCGCCGAGGTGCCAGTAATAGGAGGACGGTATCGCCGCGTTGTTCGTCAGATCAAAGGCGTAATAGCCGCAGTAATAAGGATACGTGGAGTCATAGGTGGTTTGATAGTTTCCGTCGCACTGAGAATTGGAACTCCATATCTGGGCATAGTAACTCCCTGTAGGGACACCGCCGTTCCCTTCGCCCAAGATCGCCAGGGTGTGCCAGTCAGAATTTACCTTGCTGGTCCCGTCGGCCGTTCCACCCGCACTCTTCCACCATACATCAGCCACCGTTACCGGACCGTCCACAAAATACTCGTGGGCAAGCGTAGAAGGATTGGTGGTATGGGCGAGGTATTGGAGCTGGGGAAGGAGGTTGGGGGGAATAAAGCTCCACTGCTCGGATCCGTCAGATGTCTTGAAGGCATGGAACTGGCCGTCATTTGCCCCAGCAACGATAAGCCGCAGGCCATTGGCGGATGTACGCGTATTATCGCACCTGAACTTACCAAAGGCATTGGTCACGACAGAATTACATGTGTATGTATAATTTGTATCGCGGGTGTCCTCGAAAAAGGGGTTCGGTGTCCCCACATTGACTGGGTTTGAGTGGAATGTATCACCGAGCTTCCAGCCGTCAGGGTTATATGCGGGGTTTCCCTGGACATACCCTACGATAGCATCCCTCTGTGCATTAGTTGCGACACCGAAGCTGGTACTGGGAATAGACGTATCGAAGGTTATCAGGCTGCCGTTGCTGGAGGTATATATGTTGCGGGTGGAGTAATTCCGTCCCGCAAGAATGGACCCCGCTTCCCAGAGCACATAGCCCAGTGTCCCGTCAGCATTAATGTTATATTTCTTCAGATATCCCCGCCAGAAAGGATCGCCATTCACAGGCGAGAACGAGGCTTCATAGAGGTAGTTTTCGTCCGTAATCCGTGAGGAGGAAACGGAGGCGACCGTAAATGAATAGGTCTTCGATATAATGTCCGCCGGTATGGCGGCAAGGGCCGCGGCGAGCTGTGTTGGGTTATCGGCGTAATAGGCATGACCGTTCGCGTCTGCCGTACCGCCGTGCACGGCCATGGCGTCGAGTTGCACCTTGGCCTGGTCCGTGAGGGCCATACCTAGGACATAGGTATTTATATCAAAGGTGTAACCGGTGATGGACGGCACCGTCAGTGTCCTTAAGGTATCCATCTGGGCGAGCACCCCAGGTATCTCGTTAACGGCGCTGTCGTTTCCACCGGCGGCGTTCGTGTCGGGTAGCCCATCCGTTACGAAGATTATGAAATTTTTCTGGCACCAAGCCTGTACGGGGCTTGTATAGGCGACACCGCTCTGATAGTCCGTCCCACCTTGAAAGTAATTGACGGCCGACTGGAAGGTGCCCTCCGTCGGCGTAAGCCCCGCATTCACTATATAGGTGCAGGCATTGGGGTTTCCTGTATTCGTACAGCTCATGTAGCCCACCGGGTCATTTTCGTGCATGGCAAGTTTCGCAGTCAAGGCATTGAGCTGGCTGTTGTTGGCCGTGTTATCGGCGCAGGCCACATGGAGATAGCCATCGCCCGGAGAGCTGTTGGCAAACCATGTCTGTCCCGTGGGATACCAGAATATCCGCCTGCCGAATTCGTGAAAACCGAGGGCTATGTCCTCATCTGTCGGGGCTAATTGTCCATTATACCAATTGCCGCTATAATTTGCATTATCGTCATTATTTGATGTCTTTGTATAGTAGCAACTGTAAGAATCGCTCGACCAACTATCATCTGCCGTATATGAGGAGGCGTGACAGAAGCCGTTCCCATCATTTTGGCTGTCATAAAAGGTCCCGGGAATATTGTAATAGACGTAATTGGCGCCGTCTGACGGGTTCACAATACGATTCGTCTTTGGATAGGTAAGATTGCAGTACCTGTTACGAGGCTCCGATCCTGCTGCGAAGGCTGTAAGTCCGTCGCTGCCGTTGATATCTGACATTGAGTAATCTGCGTTGAAGGAAGGGTTGCCGACCTGGCAGGCGCTATTGCAGGTATTTTTACTCGCCACATTTCCTGTCACGCAGTAGTCGACGCACCCTGGTTCTGCGGGTGGGGTCGGGCACCACGATTTGCTGTTGTACGAAACAAAATAAGGGCCGTTATGGAGATACCACTTGCTTGCGGCGGGTAGACGGAAGGACATAAGCCCGATCCGCATGTTGTTTGCGTTGGCATTAACGACATTCAGCAACTGCCTGCGGCCCTCCACGGACCTGCTACCGGTTGCCCAGGAACAGATGGCGTTCCCGACAAAGTCCTCGTCCATGCTGTTTGAGTTGTCGAGAATGATGAGGACATTGGGCTTCAGGTTGGCTAAGAAGATGTCCGCCTCATCGGCATAAGTTGATTTAACTATACTGGTTGAGATTGTTAGAAAAAGCAAGATAATGACCGTAACGATATTTCTAAATATCCTGCCCATAAAATACTCCTTTACGTCATGGATAACCTTTTAACGTAAGACGACCTCTTTCAATACACCATTTACAAACATGAGCTCCGCGAGTTTCTTGTTTTGAGATATGCGCTTGGTGCCCGTTAGATCGATCACCTTGACCCCGGAGAGATCGTAGCTCTTGTTCCCTTCCAGGTAGAGCACGTTATTTGCGATCCTCTTCACAAATTGAGAGGATTTCGTAACCTGATTCTGTTTCGCCTGCGGGGCGCCTTTTCCGCCTTCCACACCGGTGGCCATAAGCGCTCCTGCATCAGTGACGGAGAAAACGAATAAGAAAAATATAATCAAAGCATAAAGAGTATTCTGATTTTTCGACATGATTCACCTCCTCGTGAATTTCGCTGTGCAGCCCTGGTTTTTTCAGGATACCGTCAGACCAGGAACAGAGTCATCACCGGACAATAGGGTATTGAATGCGGTAGTTGTCACAGGACAGCGCGTCCTGCCTCTTTTCACTTGATGTTCCTACCTTTGCATGGTTGTCATTTCCACAGGGCCGTACCCCACCCCCACGCCAATTGTCACCTGCGTATTATATTCCGTGTTTGTTCCCACCACATCTACATTATATCTGCTCTGCCCCCACCGTTGACCTCCGCCGATAGCGTAGCCCGCAATCGGTAATATTACGGGGCCCACCCTCGGGAATGTGGCAGGATAGTTAATAGTGAAGCTGGACACACCATCGGCCCTGCTTGTTTTTACCGGGCTAGGGACGAGATTCTGGGGATCAAATGTCTGTAACAGACTGTTGACACCTGTATCTGCTGCAGCAAGAGATCTCTTATCACCGACAATTTTCACGCTCACCCTGATATCCTGGGTCGATAGAGAAATAACTAGCGTTCCCAAGGCGAGAAGGATGAGGCAGGCCATAATGGCCGCGATAAGGGCGAACCCTCTTTCGGAATTCTTTTTGGAGAGCGCTCTAAGTATATTTTTATCCATGGTATTCCGGGATTAATTGTTTCTCAGGGTCTCTCGGGTCTTATAAATCATCCTTCTTGTCAGGCCTGTGCTCGGATCGATCTCGTCCGTTTCGACTGCCAGGGTAATCTCTACCATTCTGATAGTCCCTGTGCATCCGGGCAGGCAGTTCGACTGATTTGCGCCTGCAGAAGCCGCTATGGGAAGGAGCTCTGTTGCCTGCCCATCGAAGTAACGGAAAACAGGAATCGGAGGGATAAAGTCTGCGTTGATGATCCTAACCGTCCGGGGATTGCCGCTCGCTATGGTATCCCCCAGGAAGGGTTGGCCTCCCCCGCAATTTGTCTCTCTTGTAATATACCTGTCATCGCCTGCCTGCACAAAGTTATACCTTATGATCTCGTTGAGTTCCGTAGCAGGGTTGCCGATAAGGACGCCGTTGCCGTCAGAATTGCCATTGGCATCCGTACCGCCCGCTATATCCATTTCCACGGTAATCGAATTCGGTGTAGCCTCCTGAATTCCCTTGTATGCCTGATTTGCCGATTGTGTAGTGCAGAAGTTAGCCCCTCCCGGATTCCCGTCGCTGCGCCATATGGTTGTGGAAAATGCCGGGTTATAGGATGCCATCTTGATCTCCAGGGCCATAATCTCCAGGGCGCCCCTTGCATCCTGCTGGGCCGTAACCTTTCTCTCTATGCCCCCGGATGACCTCGATGCCGACTCGATGGCGATGCCGATGGCGAAGATCATGATGAGCGAGACAGCAATGGCTATAATGATTTCAATAAGTGTAAAACCTCTCGCTTCATTTATACGGTTTGGCCCCTTAGAAATCAGCTGGCGCAGCATTTGAGCCATTTGCACATCCTGCTGGAAATCTGAAACTTTCCTGTTGCGTAACATCAGCGCTCTCCACAAGATTCCGGTAATTGCGCGCCACCTGATCAGGCCACGTAACCGTCACTGTACAAGTCCATGAATTAGTAGTGCCGGCGGCGGCGGTGATATTTGTGTTCACTGTATAAGTGGCATCCCCACGAACTTCTGCTCCCAGGCCGCTGACGATGATATTTTGCACCGGCCTGTCCCCTGTCGGAACTACGTTGCAGGGATTCATGATCCATGCCTCCCGGAGTTCAAGCTCCCTGTGCAATATCCCTGCGCCCCTACCTAGATAATCCGATTTTCCGACCGTTCTCCACGCCGTCGGTTGCATTGACAAGATGGCCATAACGCCGAAGGTTACAAGGAATATGGCGATAACCACCTCAATCAGACCGATCCCCCGTTTACATAATATTAAACGTGACATACGTTCTTCCCATGGTATTGACCGTTATCGTCGCCCGGGAACCCCTGCTGTTACTTAATATAACACTATTGACGCCCGGTACCGGCGGCATTGGCGCCACAGTGCCTCTCGCGAGAAAATTAACCTGCGGCCCACCTGCGAAATCGGCATTCTGGATTACAATATCCGTGCTGAATTGTGAGAGAAGCTTGGTAACAACAGGACCAAGGGCAGGAGGGTTGCCCACAGCCAAGGCTTGTATGGTATAACTGTTTCCGCCATTGGCAAAAACTATTTGATATGTCGTGTTTTCAGAAATAGCTTTTTCCTTGCAGATAAAAAAGTCCGATACAATATCCCTCGCCGCCGATTTTAGATTTCTGTTTGTCGTGTAGTTGACCAGGTTTAATCCTGCGATAGCTGCAATGATTCCTATTAGACAAATGACTATTATCATCTCAATAAGCGAAAATCCTCGACAACGTTTCATATTAGTTCTTCCCGTCAATAAGGTCTAACAGTTCCGCCTCGGGTAGAGCCCCTATTCTGAGCCTGCCATCTGGCAGTATCAGTGCTGGCGTTCCTCCTATGCCGAGCGACTTGGCAAGCTTCATGGAATCGTCTATCTCGGCGGTCGCGCACTCCGTCTTCGGTATCTCCTTCTTTTCAAAGCTCTCCTCTAACATTTTCATAGATTTGTTGCAGACAATGCTCTTTGCCTTCCAGTAGGCATCCTTATGAAACTCTAAGGGTAAGAACTTGATATAGAAGGCTATATCCTTCCTCTTGGCTACGATTTGTTTCATTGTCTGGTGGAGCTGTGCGCAGAAGGGACAATCAGGATCCGTAAATACCACTATTTTTTTCGCAGCATCCTTCTCCCCTAGAACGAGTGCATTATTCAGAGGTATCTTGGCTGTATCGATCCTTTTTTTATCCTCAATCCTCCGAATAGCCTCTGTGGTCTTGTTAGTCATGGTAGACACTTCCACCAAAGAACCAATAATGAGGTAGTTCTTATGGACGTCAAGATAGAATATCCGCGTCTGCCCCATGATATCGACAACTACTTCGCAGAGGCCATTTATAGGACTTTCTGCGACGCTTATTACCGCGGCGTTAGGCACATTTAACTTCTTTAATATCTCGTGTATCCCTTCCCCGCCTAAAGAGATGCAACTCCCCTTTGCCTGATTCTCTTCTGAGCCCCACGCCATGCCATGTCCTGCAGGAACAGAGACAAAAAGTAACGCAACAGATAGACATAAGAAAAGAAACAATAAGTTTTTCCCTGTCAAATGAGCCTCCTTTATTGCTATTGTTTTGGCGTTTTCTATCTCATACTTTCTGAGTGAAATCAAGAAATCCATTCCCCGGAGATGCTCAATGGCAAAGTGTATTTAGCAATGTGCCAGCGTCCAAACGGTCCAGAAGGGCGTCGAAAAATAAAGCGGCCGCTGGTTTGCTTCAACGCAGAAGGTCATATCAAAACAAGGAGGATTTGGGCCAGTGACATTATTTTGCATCCTTTCGGACAGTTTGCCTTTTACAGGACAAAATTTCAAAGTTTACAATATCCCCCTTAAAGAGCCTTCATATTATTCCTGTCCTTTTGGCCGATGTAAGTTCCCACAAAAATCAGGCAGGTTTTGATAGCTTTAACATCCTAGTCTATAGCTATTCGGTGACAAGCATCACCGAAATATTAACAAACCTGAAATTACTGACACCTTATTGAGAACTTTTTGTTTTTCCACACGGAATTTATAAGAAACTATTTATCGGCATTAGCATGCCACCTAATTTGACATACAGGTCTGTACCGCGGATAAGTTCTCATGCCTTTAATTATTAAAAATTAGAATGTCTTTCATCAAATCTAAGAGAGAAAAGTTTTTTGAATTCTTACTGACGATGCATTATTTTGACCAAATTATATTTGTGAAATTCATCTGAAAACTAGCTTATAATTACTATGTTTTTTCGATTAAACAGACTTGGATTTTCTTGCTTGACACGGTATGGGTGCTGTGTTACAGCTCACACCTGTCCGGGCTCTAGCAGGAAAATTCGTTAAGATTCAAGATACATGACCATATGGACGATACGGCCATCAAAGAAAGAGCGGAGTTTCTTTCCATAGCAGGAGCCTACATAGATAAGAATTTGTATAAAGAGGCGCAGCATGTAGCCGAATCGTGGCTCAAGCGTTATCCCATAGATGCTGAAGCGAATATCATCCGCTGCCACGCCCTGCTTAAAACGGGGAATCTTGAAAAAGTCAGTGCCCTCCTCGATGACTTGGAAGCCAAGGTCCTTGAATTATCTCGCATCTATCATCGTGTCGGAGACCTTTGCCTGGATGCAGGCCTCACTAAAGAGGCGATAAAATTTTATAGGAAATTTATATTCCTGAATCCCGCTGCAGAGAGTGCAAAAGAAGTGTATAAGAAGATCAATGCCCTCGCAGCCTATATAGATGATTCATCCTCTGAAAGAGATGCAAATGCGTACAGCAATACTGACCACGTTGCCTCTGATTTCTGTACCACAACTCTCGCCGAACTTTACATCAGACAGGGTCACCTTGATATGGCTCTCAGTGTGCTGGGCGAGGTCCTCAAAAGAGAACCTGAAAACAGAATGGTGGCGGATAGGTTAAACGATGTTATGGCAATGCAACGTGACGGCATCAGAGAAAATACCGCTTTGCATATGAAACAAAATGAGATCGTAATAAGAGAGCTCACAAGATGGCTTGAAAATATCGACAGGTTAAGAAGCGATGTATTGTGATTCTCCGGCGTTTCCGAAGAGGATGGAGAGAGTAAAGGGCATCCTTCATGACCTTAATGTTGGTGCCCTGCTCTTTCTCGATATGCATAACATACGCTATCTCACCGGTTTCACGGGCAGTGACGGCGCGCTCGTTTTGGGAAAAGATCAAGAGACCCTCCTTGTTGACGGCCGCTATACTAATCAGGCAAGAAAGGAAGTTAAGGGCCCCCGCGTCAGCGAGTACAAGGAAAAGATAGACGGGCTTGCGGCAACCCTTTCCGAGGGTAGTTTAAGATCCGTAGGATTTGAACCGCAGGCGATGAGTGCCAACATCTATTTGAACCTGACGGAAAAAGTAGGCGGGTTGAAGTTAAAGCCGATGTCCGACCAAATCGGCACCCTCAGAGCGGTCAAGGAAGAAAACGAAATAGCACTTATTAAGAAAGCAGCGGACATATCATGTGAGGCTCTTTCTGCTGTTCTCGGCCTCATAAAGCCTGGTGTAAAAGAGAAGGATTTAGCAATTGAGCTGGATTTTCTGATGAGAAGATGCGGTGCAGAACAAGTTTCATTCCCCACGATTGTGGCGTCGGGACCGAACTCAGCACAACCCCACGCACAACCAGGTTCGCGGGCGATCGAAAATGGTGACATTGTCATAATAGATTGCGGCGCTGTATATTGCGGTTATCACTCTGATCAAACCTCTACATTTGCTGTTGGCTATAAAGACAGGAGAAAGGAAGAGGCATACTCCTTGGTAAAGACCGCCCATGATCTGGCATTGGAGGCAGTCAAAGCGGGCATGCCTTGTGCGGATATAGATCGCATTGCCAGAGAGTGCATCGAGGCTGGCAAATTGGGTAGGTATTTCACGCACGGCACAGGCCATGGTGTCGGACTTGACGTTCACGAAGCGCCACGGATAGCCGGCAATTCGGAAATGGTCCTTGAAGCAGGGATGGTAGTGACCATAGAGCCGGGCGTCTATATCCCTGACTTCTGGGGCGTACGCATTGAAGACATGATATTGGTTAAAGAGGACGGCAGTGAGGTCTTGACGAAAGCATCGAAGGACTTCATGGTACTCCACTAATTTTCTAAAAGAAGCACTACAATAATTAATGTACTAGGATGTCGCGATATGAAGGTATTTCCAGATGATCTTCTTTATAATAGGGAGCATGCGTGGGTAAGGGTTGAGGGTGAATTAGCTACCATCGGTATCACAGATTACGCCCAGGAAAAATTGGGAGAAATTCTGGCAATAGAACTCCCGGAAGTTGATTCTTATGTGGAGAGGGATGAACCGTTCGGCACTATTGAATCTGCAAAGGGTGTTTTCGAGCTTATTTCACCCGTGAGCGGCGAAGTGGTAAATGTCAATGAAGACATATTGGACGATATCGGTATTGTAAACAGCGATCCTCACGACACTGGATGGATGATTACTCTGGAGATGTCGGATTCGGAGGAGCTTGATGACCTTCTGGACTCTAGAGAATACCACGACTTTGTGCTTAAAGAAGCGGAGAGTGACTGAACTTATTTCATGATATGGAGATTCATCTCATTCAATAGGTTAAATGCCTTTGAAAACATGGCCATTGATGAGGCCATATTTAGAGAAAATCAACGGACCTATGCACCGCCTACCCTCAGATTTTACAGTTGGTCCCCTCCATCAGTGTCGCTAGGATATTTTCAGTCAACATGTAAAGAAGTCAATGTCGAGGCATGTCGACGATATTCCGTAGATATCGTCCGTCGTCCAACGGGCGGGAAGGCTGTTCTTCATGAAAATGATCTTACCTATGCAGTGATAGCAAGTGAGCGTAACCCTCTCTTCCCGCCGGACATCTTAGGAACATATAAGGTCATCAGCGGCTGTGTTGCCGGCGGGCTATCGGAGCTCGGCATAGTAGCCGAGATGAAAGGTGAAGGGAGATCGAATCCTGACGATTTCCTGAAAGCTGCTTGTTTCTCGTCGCCGTCCCGCTATGAGCTTCTGGTAAAAAGAAAGAAAATATGCGGCAGTGCTCAACTGAGGTCGAAGGGCGTCTTCCTTCAGCATGGCTCAATCCTGGTGGATTTTGACCCGGTCAAAACATGTGCTCTCCTGCTGCCGCAGGATGGCGACCAGACCCAGCTAGCCAAGAAGTTGCACGGGTCCGTGACATCGGTACATGAGCAAGTTGGCGCGTCCGTGTCCATCGAAAATATCTGCCATGCCGTAAAAAAAGGTTTTGAGAAGAAACTGGATATCAAGCTCGTGGAGGGATGTTTAACCCTCGAAGAGGAGTCCTTGAAGTTACGACTGATGAATGATAAATATATGAATGATAAATGGAATATGGAAGGAAAGGTTCAAGATGGATCTGGGAACTCTGATTAAGAAGGAGGTGCGAGAACAGCAAGGCTATCGGGCCGACGCCACGCCCTATCGCACCAGAATGGATGCGAACGAGAGCCCCTTTTCACTCCCCCCCCTTCTTAAAACAAAACTGTTCAAGGAGATGAAAAATGTTGCCCTGAACAGGTACCCGGAACCAGGTGCTACCTTAATCAGGAAACGCTTTGCCGAACACTACGGAGTCCCTGATGATATGATAATGATCGGTAACGGGTCTGATGAACTTATCCAGATCCTCTGCACCGCGTTGGCAAAGCCACAATCAGTCGTCATGGTTCCGGCGCCGACTTTTGTCATGTACGGGATTATCGCATCAAATGCCGGTCATGCGGTAGCAGAAGTGCCCCTTAATGCCTTCTTTGATTTAGACCTCGATGCAATGCTCACCCGGGTTGCAACAGACGCACCAGTCCTGACCTTCCTAAGTTATCCCAACAGTCCTACAGCAAACTGCTTCAGCGAAAAGAGCATAGCGGCTATTGTCGAGGCATCAACAGGAATTGTGGTCGTTGATGAGGCATACGGGAGCTTCTCGGGGAAAACATTTCTGCCTTTATTGAAAAAGCATGATAACCTTGTTATCTTAAAGACCCTGTCTAAAGTGGGACTTGCCGCCATGCGGATAGGATTCTTAATCGCCGCACCGTCTCTCGTCCATGAACTCGACAAGGTAAGGCTGCCATACAATATTAATGCCCTTTCGCAGGTTGCTGCCGGGTTCTATTTGAATCATATTGACACCTTTCTAGGCCAGATGCGGGAGATAATTGCAAGTCGGGAAGAACTTCTGAGCGCTCTTGGGAAGATTCAAGGTATAAATCCCTATCCTTCAGATGCAAATTTCATTTTTTTTAGTTGCGATTTTGATGCAGATACCATATACTCGAAGCTGGTCGAGGAGGGAATTCTTGTCAAGAACCTCAACTCCCCCGGGATTCTGAAGAATTGTATGAGAGTAACGGTTGGTAGCCGTGAAGAAAACAAAGAATTTTTAAAGGTGTTAAAGAAAATCCTTTTGAAGTAAGGAGTGTGGTCTGAAATAGGGTAACAGAGGGTAGATTACGGCAGAGGCGAAAATCGTCGCGCCGTACTGCCCTTTTTTTGTCCTCTTTTGGCTCAACATTTGAGAAATTTATATCTCGTTAAAAAATTAAAGGAAAGGAAGTGTTGTTTTGGAAGTAAAAGTATATGACAACGACATTGAAAAGGCTCTAAAAATCCTAAAGAACAAACTTTCTAAAAGCGGATTGTTTAAAGAACTGAAGCTGCGGAGAGCCTATGAGAAGCCGTCTGTAAAAAGGAAACGCAAAGCCATCGAAGCTCGCAGGCGTTATGCCAAGGTACAGCGCCGCAGAAGTTACTAGGATTTTTTTCAAGGCAAGAACCGTAATCACCAAGTCCGGGCCCATGCCAGATGCTCTAAGAGCTCGGGGTGTACACAAAATGGATGAGAAACAATATTTGATCGATGCCCTCTCGATAGAGGAATCATGGCGGATATTCCGCATCATGGCTGAATTCGTGGAAGCCATTGAAACCATGTCTCAGGTCAAAAAAGGCGTTACCATCTTTGGATCCGCAAGAGTTGGGCCTGATGATCCATACTACAAGAAGGCGGAACTTCTCGCAAAAAGGCTTGCCGAAAATGGCTTCAGTGTAATTACAGGAGGCGGCCCGGGCATCATGGAGGCAGCTAATAAGGGAGCGGCAGGAGCGGGCGGCAAATCGATAGGAATGAATATCCGTCTTCCTTTCGAGCAGAAACCAAATCCGTACGCAAATACTATTATTGAGTACAAATATTTCTTCATCCGCAAAGTAATGTTTGTAAAATACGCTGTCGCCTATGTTATCCTCCCGGGAGGCTTCGGAACGATGGATGAATTCTTCGAGGCCCTGACCCTGATTCAAACGAAAAGAATAAAGGGCTTTCCCGTTATATTGATGGGTAGCGAATACTGGCAAGGACTGCTGGGTTGGATGAAAGATACCATGATCGGGGGCGATAAGATTGAACCGTGTGACCTCGAGCTCATACACATCATTGATGATCCGGATGAAGTAGTAAAACATATAAAGAAATTTGTCATTCTGTAAAAACCCTGTAATATTGTCTGATACCTACATCCAGTTGGTGTTGAATTGTCATGTCGGGCAAGCGATTTCCGGGCGCATATTAAGATTCCTCGCTCGCATGTGGAATGACAGGCGATTAAAACATACCTTCATAATAGAAGAATCTTCACGACACCACAGCCAGCACACGTAATGGATTTTGAAAAGACACTGACTGAACTCAAAAAAGGGAATGCGCGCCCTTCTCCCTGTTATCTCCTGTACGGTGAAGAAGAATATCTGCTCAAAGATGCCCTGAATAAGATCATAGCTGCCGTCATCCCTGCAGGCGACAAAGACATGAATCTTTTCTTCATGGATGGAGAGAATGAAGATCTAGATGGCCTTTGCGAAACCATCCTGACACCTCCTCTCATCCCGGGAAGAAAAATTGTTGTCCTGACAAATACTCGCCTTTTTCAAACACGAACATTCCTTCCAGATATAGTACAAAAAATTCGACAAAATTTTGAAAATGACCCTGATACGGCGCTCAGGTATTTTGTGCAATTTTTAAAGACTACAGGCTGGTATATCGATGATCTCCGAGACGGTGGTTGGAAAGAAATTACTAGCGACAACTGGCGGAAAACTGTTCAGGGCGACAGTGGAGATGATCGTGAAACCTGGCTTCCCGAAATGATCGGGACCTTTATAAACCGCGGAATGGATGTAAGAGAGCAGAGAGGGGTTGTGGAACGTCTTGAAGATACCCTGAAAAAAGGCATTCCGGAAGGCATTCACCTGATTATAACGGCAGATGCAGTGGACAAGAGGAAGAGGCTTTTCAAGATTATTTCCGAAACCGGAGTGGTACTCGATTTTTCCCGTCTTAAGGGTGACGCGAGGCAGAAGAATGCCCTAATGGATGCGGCAAAAGATCTTTTGGCTCAAAGTAGGAAAAAACCTACGCCAAGCGCATGGATTGCTATCGGAAGGAAGACAGGGTTTAACCTTGCCGATTCCATGAAAGCCTTGGAAACGTTAATCGCCTACACAGGTGATAAAACATCGATAGAAGAATCGGATGTCGAAGAGGTCGTGGGAAAAACGAAGGAAGACACAGTCTTTGATTTAACAGGCGCTCTTGCCGGGAGAAAATTGGATAAAGCTTTGTCAAATCTGAAAGATCTCTTCGATCGGGGTATAAACCACGTGTTGATCCTGTCGATGATAGCGAGGGAAATCAGGCTTCTCCTCCATGCCAAGATGTTAATTGGATCGGAAAATTTTGAAACTTTCGGAATTAATTTGGACTATGAAACATTTCAGAGATCAGTCTATCCGCTCATCCTGCAATGGAGAAACGATAAAGGAGTAAAAAGCAGTCTGGATGGCCAGCATCCGTATGTCATCTATAACGCCATAAAAAACTCTCATCGCTTCTCATACGACCATCTGGTGAAGTATTTACAGAACCTCGCCGACATGGACCTTGCCTTCAAGACCACGGTGAAAGAGCCTAAGTTTATGCTGGAACGTTTCATTATGGACGTATGCACATAGACAAACAGGGCAAAACCCCATGGTTAATTGTGGTAGTAAGCTCCCCTTTCTCACCTGCAACATAACATTTCTCTGAGGAAGCTGTTTCTATGTTTCAAAAAATGTCGAACCGCAAAAGCAAGCTAACAATTTGTTTGTTACTAACCTTCATGGTGCTTGTGGCATTTTGGCAGGTCAAGAACAACGGCTTCGTCAATTACGATGACCCCAGATGCGTTCCAGAAAATGTGCATATCCAACGTGGACTGAATTCAACAGATCTGAAATGGGCCTTTACGACGAGCCATGCCGGATACTGGCAGCCCTTAACGTGGCTGTCATTCATGCTTGATTTTAAGCTATTCGGTTTAAATCCAACCGGTTACCACATTGTAAATCTTCTCCTCCATCTCGCCAACAGCATCTTACTTTTTCTCATTCTCACACGTATGACTAGCGCCATGTGGCAAAGCGCTTTTGTGGCTGCCCTGTTCGCACTTCACCCGTTACATGTGGAGTCTGTGGCCTGGATAGCTGAACGAAAAGATGTTCTCTCCGCCTTTTTCTGGATTCTTACTATGGGAGCGTATGTCTTGTATATCGAGAAACCAGATACGAAAAAGTACCTGCTTGTCGTTTTACTATTTTCCTTCGGGCTCATGGCTAAACCAATGTTGGTAACCTTGCCATTTGTGCTGCTCCTACTCGACTACTGGCCCCTCGGCCGTTTTCGATCTAGGCAACCTACTTCTTATGAAAAAGTATCTGGATCAAAGAAAAAAAACCCAAGGGCAAAGTATCCATCTAGCGCAGTTAAGGCTAAGGCAACTCCTCCATATGATCAAGTTCTCTCCTGGCTTTATATCTGGCCCCTCATGCGTGAGAAGATACCTTTTTTCGTCCTTGCTGTGGCATCAAGCATTATGACTTTTATAGGCCAACAAAAGGCCGGGGCAATGGAGTCCCTTGATATCCTTCCAATAGATGCCCGTTTAGGCAATGCCCTTATTACTTATGCAAGTTACATTGGAAAGACTTTTTATCCCCATAATCTCGCCGTCTTTTACCCACTTCAGGAAGTGCCTCCATGGGGAGCCGCACTTGCCGCAGTATTCATATTGGTCGTCGCCGCACTAGTTATACGAAGGGCAAAGACGATGCCTTATTTGGCTGTGGGATGGCTCTGGTATTTGGTCACCTTGGTTCCTGTCATAGGTGTCATACAGGTGGGGATGCAATCCATGGCGGACCGTTATACCTATATCCCGCTGATTGGTCTCTTCGTTGCAATGGCTTGGGCAATTTCAGATCTCACAAAAAATTGGCGTCATCGCCAAGTAGCTCTCGCTACTGCCGGTGGCATGATTTTATCAGCCTGTATATGTCTAACTTTCATTCAGGTGAAACAGTGGCAAAACAGCTTTACCCTTTTTGAGCATGCCATCCAGGCTGTAGATAACAACTATCTGGCACACAACAATCTGGGAGTTGCCTTATCCGATATTGGCAAGAATGAGGAGGCCGTAGCCCATTATTCAGAGGCTATCAGAATAAAACCAACCTATGAAAATGCCCATTTCAATCTGGCAAACCATTTATCAAAACAAGGCCGAACTGACGAGGCCATTGAGCACTATTTGGAGGTCTTGAAACTACGGCCGAATTATTCAAAGGCACATAATAACCTCGCATTGCTGCTGACCTTGAAACATAATTTCGGGGAGGCCATTGTCCATTATAGAGCAGCGTTGCAAAGCGACCCGACAAATGCAGGTATACACCATAATCTGGGAATCGCCTTGATGGCAATACACGGTTATGTGGAGGCTCGCGATCAATTCCAGGAGGTCGTAAAGATTAACCCTGGTTCGGCTGAAGCATACAACGACCTTGGGATAGTCTCAGCACAGTTGGGAAAGACCGATGAAGCGATCGGCTATTTCAGGCATGCGTTGTGGCTGAGACCGGGATATGATGCTGCTCGTAAGAACTTGGTATTAGCATTGGAAGCCCAAAAAAAGTCTCGATGATGATGCATGATCCCCTTTACATTTTCGTAATGACTCTAGAACCTCCACTGCAAACACCGAAACAATTTTGTGATCCTTACCATCTTAATAAGATAATACTCAAAGCTTTCGTAATGTTAGCATGGACGATCTTTTCCTCCGTGAAAGTCTCCTCGATGAACCTTTCCTCTTTGTTCTTCTTTCCGTTGCGTCGTCATCTTCTTGCACAAATTTTTCTTCCCCACGGCAGGTATCGTCAATCGCGACGGTTTTCACTTTTTCCAACAACTCGGCAAACTCATGAGATGATATTGCCGTCCCTCCTCGCCGGTCGACAAAATCAGCAATGTCCCGGTCCGATGTCACGACAACAATTTCTTCTGCCCTTTTTTGAACCATCCGTTTGATAACTTCGTCTGCTTTTTCGCCCTTCCGGGAATATATAATGTCAGTACCTAAGAGTTTATCTCTCTCCTCCTCGATGGGTCCACCCTGCCAGCCGTCGAAGACGACAGTCACCTTGTGTCCTCTCCGTGCTTTGTAATAGGATACACTTCGTATCAGGGCATTTCTGCCTGCCTCCAGGCTTAATCTTTCATGCTTCCTCAGTGCATCAGACTGCCTTATCAGATTGTACCCATCAATTATGATGTGCATGATGGCCGGTGCCTGCTCCATTTCATTGCTTGTTGAAGTCAGACAGGAAAGACGGCTCTTTTTGCGTCGCACGGTTGGCATCTTACGCCAAATTATTTATTGCCGGCAAAAGCCTATTTTCTCTTGACCTCGACACTGCGATTCTGCTATTTTTCACTGGTTCTTATAATAGAAAATTCTTTGCAGGTCAATTCCTACCTTAATGACTTATGCACGCAAGCGACAAACTGGATATGCCATCCTGCAATGATGAAGATTAAGATATCACAAATTTTGATATTAACAAAGATTTTCGCTGCGAACAACTACTCAAGGATGCAAACCAACGAACGGAAAAAGATGGATTTGTATAAAGTGTAAGGTTCAGGCAAGTCCCACAACAACCTCATTGTTGCCGGACCTCTCAAGGCCGGTATGAATATCATTAATAGAATTCAACTGAAAAAATCATATCATAAGGAGGACAAAAATGGACTTTGAATTGAATGATGAACTGAAGATGTTGAAGGAGATGTCATACAAATTTGCCCAGGCTGAGTTTACCGGCATATCCCATGAATGTGACGAGGGAGAGAAATACACCCCCGATATTCGTAGAAAGGCCGCTGACAATGGACTCATCGGGGCATGGATCCCCGAAGAATATGGTGGCGCGGGGGCAGGTTTTTTAGGCAATACAATCATCATGGAGGAATTGTCCAAGGTGGACATGGGTATTGGTTTGAATGTTGTTGCTGCTACATTTGGTTGCGAATCGATATTGCATTTCGGATCGGAAGAACAGAAGAAGGCATATCTCCCACCCGTATGCCGAGGTGAATGGGTCAGCGCCGGAGCATTTACGGAACCCAATGCGGGCACGGATGTAGCTGGATACAAGACAAAAGCCTTAAAAGACGGAAATGACTATGTCATAACGGGGAATAAGATGTTCATAACCAATGGAAGTGTCTGTAACTTCATGGTGGCCCAGTGCATCACCAACCCGGAAGAAAAGAAGCACAACAGCTTCAGCCTCATCATAGTTCCTGCCGACACCAAAGGAATAACGAGGAACAAGATCCACGGAAAGATGGGAATACGTTCCAGCGACACGGCAGAAATAGCCTTAGAAGATGTGCGTGTTCCCCGCTCCAATCTGGTAGGCAAGGAAGGAAATGGCTTCCGCCAGTTGATGCATTTCTTCGATACGACCAGGGTGATGGTGGCCGCCCAGGCCCTGGGCCTCGCCGAGGCCTGTCTGGAAACAAGCATTAAGTACGTAAAAGAGAGAACGGCCTTTGGAGCCCCTCTCGGTGCTTTCCAGTTGACGCAGATGAAATTGACGGAGATGGCGATAAAAATAGAGGCCTTGCGCGGCCTCATTTATAAATCAGCATGGCTTCTCGATCAGGGCAGGCCGGACTATACACTCGCCGCCATGGCAAAATACTATGGAGGCCAGACAGCGGTCTTCTGTGCTAATTATGCTGTAGAGCTTCACGGCGGCTACGGCTACATAGATGAGTACAACGTCCAGAAATGGTACCGCGATGCCAAGATACTTGAACTCTATGAAGGAACCAAAGAAGCTGAAATAATGACCATCGGGAGGATGCTGCAGGCACGGTAACACTGAGAAAGGATGCCCCTGTCCCCGGTCCCAATGAATCAGGAGACATGGGCATCCCATTATTAGATGGAACTTCAGCCGCCGATGAGCGCCTTCATGGCCTTGATGGTATGGGCGTAATCTCCGCTCCCAAATATGGTTGCGCCCGACACTATGATGTCTGCACCGGCTTCGGCAACTGATCTGATATTGTTGAGCGTTATGCCGCCGTCAACCTCGATCAGGCAATCAGACGAAGCGGCCTTCACCATTTCCCTCGCCTTTCTTATCTTCGGCAGGACACCCTCAATAAATTTTTGCCCCCCGAATCCGGGATTAACGGACATGATGAGGATCAGATCGACGTCTCTCAGAACCGGCTCAACGTGAAGGAGGGGTGTCGCGGGATTTAGAGATACCCCCGCCTTGACGCCCTTTTCCTTTATCTGCTCAATCGTCCTGTTGAGATGCCATGAGGTTTCAACATGAACGGTAATGATATCGCTCCCGGCATCGGCAAAGGAATCGACGTACTGCTCAGGATTCGTTATCATCAGATGCACATCGAAAGGTAATTTCGTGATCTTGCGAAGCCATTTTACCGGCGTGGGACCGATCGTGATATTGGGAACGAAATGACCGTCCATGACGTCAATGTGTATCTGGTCGGCGCCGGCTGCCTCAACGGACACGATTTCTTCACCGAGTCTGCTGAAGTCAGCAGAAAGGATGGAAGGGGCAATCTTTTTCATCGTAAGCCTTCTTTTTCTTTCTTTTGAATGTTCTGAGAAAGTTTGCAGTGCCACTCCCTACGAACGAAGGCTACTACACATCATCCCAAAAACAGAATTATGAGGAATCTAAATATATCTCGTTTCCAAATGACTGAAAAAGTGTTTTTCAATATCGCCCCTCTCGAAAAAGAGCATGATGCGTTTTTTAATACAACATCGACAAAGCCCTGTCAATATCTACTCACCAGGAGAAAAGACCCTTGACAAAATATTCTTAAGAGCCCATGCTCCCGCCAAAAGAATTACAGGATGGCAATCGATGTACCTTCTCTATGACATTTTGCTGTTCATGGCAGCCTTGTTTGCCCTCCCTTACTACGCTGTCAAAATGGTGCTCACGGGAAAGTACAGAAAGAGCCTTGGGCCTAAGCTGGGCCTCGTCGGTCCTACCGTCTTTGAGAAGATGGAGGGCAAACCCAGAATATGGATACATGCTGTTTCCGTAGGTGAGGTGACGGCTGCTGAGCCAATTGTTGCCTCGTTAAGAACGCACTTGCCAGAGGCCTGCATTGTAATATCCACCAGCACGGAAACAGGCCAGGACATGGCCAGGCAGATTGTCACCGGAGCTACCTCTTTTATATATTACCCCCTCGACATCCCATTTGTTGTAAAAAAGGTTATCACGAGGGTGAGACCTGATATCTTTATTCTTACAGAAACGGAACTCTGGCCCAATTTTATCAGAGTGTGCAAAGAGAAGGGTGCAAAGATTACAATGGTTAATGGTCGCATCTCTCGACACTCCTATCAGAAGTATGCCATGACAAGGTTCTTCTGGAAAAGCATCTTAAATTTGATAGACGGAATGGGCGTGATTTCGGAAATTGATGCCCAGCGACTGGAGAACATCGGCGTGGCACGATCGATGGTTCGTGTCATGGGGAACGCAAAGTATGACAGCTTAGCAGCGACGGCATCCCCTTCTGTCCGGGAAGAGATGGAAAGAAGACTGAACCTCACAAAAACGGATAAGGTCTTCGTGGCGGGAAGCACCCATGACGGTGAAGAGAAGATAGTCCTCAATGTTTACAGGCGCCTCCTTGAGATATACCCTGATTTCAAATTGATTATCGTCCCCCGACACCCTGAAAGAGGTCATGCAGTCCTATCCTTGGTGAAGGAAACCGGCTTTGCAGATTGCATGACTATGACTGAGATCAACGACGGCAGGCACCGGACCGACGAGCGGATCATTGTTATAGATGTCATCGGTGAACTGTTCAAGGTATACTCTCTCGCTTCAGTGGTCTTCTGCGGCGGTTCCCTTGTCCCGAAGGGTGGGCAGAACATCCTCGAACCTGCCGCATGGGGCAAGGTCATCTTTTACGGACCATCTATGGAAGACTTCACGGATGAAAAGGAACTCTTGGAAAAGGCCGAGGCGGGTATAACGGTTAAAGATGGTGAAGAATTGCTCGACGGTATCCTCAAGCTCATGTCTGATCCTGATGCACTTGCCAGGAAGGGAGAAAAGGGACGGAAAATTGTGATCGCTAATATGGGGGCCGCAGAGAGGTATGCCGAGATGGTAATGTCATACATTAAGAGATAAATTGTGCATCAACGCATTCCATATGTGATGCTGATAAATGGTCAAACTTGATAACTGATGTCGCCCTTTGATATAGACAGTGTCAGCCCTCGGCCCGCTTCAGGTATTCATTCCATCTCGTGTCAACCCACCTTTGGAGCTGCCTCAGCTGCTCGATGCTCATCTTCCGGAACCGTCCCTGTCTCTCCACATAATTGATGACCGGTAGCTTGTTTCCTTTTTCCGCCAGTGTTTTACTTCTCCCGGTAAAGCGAAATTTGCCGTTCTCAATCTCGAAGAGCACCACGATCCCCGTCTCTACAGCAAGTCTGCCGATGCGCACAGTGTCCTTGGGCGCATAACCCCATCCCGGAGGGCACGGGACGGCGATCTGCATATAACGAGCTCCTTTGATGCGCTTGGCTTTGACGAATTTATCGTAGAGGTCAATCGGATAGGCCGGCGAAGTAGTGGCAAGATAAGGCAGGTCATGGGCTTCCATGATTCGCAGCATATCCTTCTTGTGCTGCTGCTTGGTCAGCACCGGCGTGGTAGAGGTCAATGCCCCCATGGGCGTGGCGCTGGAACGCTGTGTACCGGTATTCATATACCCCTCGTTGTCATAGCAGATGTAGATGAAGTCCGTGCCTCTTTCGGCTGCCCCGCTCAGAGCCTGGATTCCCATGTCGAAAGTGCCTCCATCTCCGGCAATTGCCACGACGGTGATGTCTGTGCGATTAAGGGCATTCAAGCCGGCGACAAGACCCGACGCAGAAGCCGCCGTACTGGCAAACGTACAATTCAGCGCAGGAACGGTCACGGAAGTCGTCGGATATAGACCATGGAGTACGGTCAGACAACAGGCGGGGAAGGTCAGAATTGTATTTTCGCGCAATGCTTTCAGCACATAGCGATACGCAAGAGATAAGCCACAACCCTGACACGCCCTCTGACCCGGGAGCATGTACTCTTCAATATTTACCTTAAACAGGTTCTCTGGCATCTTCTCACCCCGTAAAACAGTTTAGCCACTTTGACATAGGTTCCGTATCCCCTGCAGTGATCGCATCCCGTGACGATCGCACGGCTTCGGCGAGTTCCCTCGCCTTGACATCCCGGCCGCCAAGACCGCAGATGTAGTTGTGGATAGGCAGCCGGATATCCGTCCCATAAAAGGCCGCCTTGATTTCGGAACACAGGGCTCCTTCATATCCGTAACTGATCCCTTTTTCGAAGATGCAGACAGCCTTTGCCTTCTTGAAGGCCGTGCGGACATCCTCTTTCGGGAAGGGCCTGAAGACCCTGATTCCGACAACTCCAGCTTTGATCCCCCCCTGTCTCAGCATATCCGCTGCCGTGGTGGCTTCGCTTGCCACAGAACCCATCCCCACGAGCATTATCTCGGCATCTTCTGTCTTATATTGCCATAACATGCCGCCATGATCCCGCCCAAAGGCCCTGGCAAATTGAATACTCGTAGAGATAATAACGTCACGAGATTCGTCGAGGGCTTTCTGAAGTTTGTGGCGCATTTCCATATATCCGTCACAGAGGATACCTTCCGCATTAGCCCTTCGCCACGGGAAGAGGACAGGGTTGATGTTCATGGGAGCCTCTGGTGACAGGACTGTGTGAGGCTTATAAGCAGGCAGGAAATCAGAGACAGACCCGGCATCGGGGATCTCCACGGGCATCATCGTATGAGACATGACGAAACCATCGTAGCAGATCATTACAGGTACATAGACGGACTCGGCAACCCGGTACGCCTGAATGATGGAGTCAATAATCTCCTGGTTGTCCCGGCAGTAAATCTGTATCCAGCCCGTATCTCTCTGCGCTATGGAATCCTGCTGGTCGTTAAAGATCGTCCACGGCGCTCCCACTCCCCGGTTGATGCAGCACATCACGATAGGCAGCCTTGAACCGGCGGCCCAATGGATCTGCTCATGCATGTAAAGCAGTCCCTGGGAACTGGTAGAGGTGAAGACGCGTGCCCCCACGGTGGATGCCGATATGCAAACCGCAAGCGCGGAATGCTCGGATTCAACGCGGATATATTCCGCCTTGAGCTCTCCGCCCTCAATCAACTGGGAAAGCATCTCCGTTACAGAGGTCTGCGGTGTTATGGGATAGGCTGCCACGACCTGAACATGGCTGAGCTTTGCCCCGAGAGCCGCAGCTTGGTTGCCTGTCATGATTTGTACTTCAGCCATTTTTCTCCTCTTCGTTCACCATGGTTATCGCTTTTCCGGGACACTCCTCGGCGCAAATGCCGCAACCCTTGCAATATTCCAGGTCGATTTCCAAGGGGATCGTTGCCTTGATTACTCCTTCCGGACAATAGAGCCAGCAGAGAAAGCAGGCAGCCTTTTTTTTGATGGAGGGGATACACTTTGAATGATCGCATAGGGGTCTCAGGTCCCGCCAGTCCCCTGTCTTCCCCGCCTCTCCAGTGGCTGGTGTGGCCATGGCGGAAATATTTGTGTCTTTTTTCTTCACAACTGTTGTCCTCACTCGGCAGCTCGTATTAAAGTCTGTTCAAATGCATCACGCAGTGCGGCGAAATTGGCAGAGGAGACGGCACCTGATAATTTACCCTTAAGTCCCTTTCCCATTGCATCGAGAGACACAAGGTTTGATGCCCTGGCAAATGCCCCCAGCATCGTAGTATTGACAATCGGCTTGCCCTCTCTGACGAGATGGTGTTTGAGGGCAATATTTCCGGCATCAATCGTGGCTACGTTGATCTTCACATCAAAATTGAGCCCATCAGGTTTCAAGGGGGTGTTGACGATGATAAGTCCCCCCTCTTTGAGCGTTGCCATAATATTTACAGCAGAAAGGAGAGATGAATCCAAAACAATGGATATATCTGCACGCTCAATCTGTGAGACCATCCGGATGGGCTCTGAAGAGATCCTGGTTGAAGCTGTTAGGGGGGCACCCCTTCTTTCCGGGCCGAAGGTCGGTGCCGAGGTGACCCCTCTGAATCCTTGGATGTAGGCTGCTTCCGCCAGGATTTGTGCCGCTAACACAACGCCCTGACCGCCTCTTCCGTGCCATATTACTTCATGCATGACGCTAATCCTTGCAGACTATTTAAAATAAAAAGGCCATGGATTTGTTGCCCATGGCCTTTAGGATGATATCTAGGTAGTCTTATCCTGTCCTAAAAACGGCGGGCGACGCGGATAGCCGCGCCAAGAGAAGAGCGAGGAGGAGCAACCGATATGCACACAAAACAAAAACCCCTCTTCTCATTGATACAAAGGCCATTTTCAGGAAATCCTATCCGAATTTTTTGAACGTATAGAATAAACGGCAGCAGATGTCAATAGACAAATCATACCCCGATACTCACCTTAATTTCTTCTGCACGGCGAGGGTATTCTTGAGATTTTCTTGGGCGATTACGTACTCTGGATTAAGGCGCAGGGCCTCCCTGTAACTCACGATGGCCTCGTCAATCCGCCCTTGATAAAGCAAGGCATTCCCCAGATTGTTATGAGCCTTTGCATAGGCAGGGCTGATGCGAATGCTTTCGCGAAACTGGTAAATAGCTTCATCAAGTTTCCCCTGTGAGGCCAACACTGTACCCAGATTATAGTGCGCATCGGCCTCATTGCCGATGTTGATGGCCTTGCGAAAGTGGCCAATGGCTTCGTCTTTCTTGCCCTGAAGGCTGAGTGCATAACCCAGGTTATTTTGCGCCCACGCATTTTCCGATGTAACCTCTATGGCGTGCTCATAAAGAACGATGTTGTTTCGCCAATAGCCAACCTGGATGTAGGTTAAGACTGCGAGACAGAAGAGAACCCCCACAGCAACACCGGCCAGTGCAAATTTTCTATAATGCCAGCGTCTGAGAAGCTCCGGAGCGCCCCAGGAAATTACGATGAAAATGCCGATGAGAGGTATGTATGTGTAGCGGTCAGCCATGGACTGCAATCCCACCTGCACCAGTCCAATGACGGGAACAAGGGTTCCCAAATACCAGAGCCACCCGACGACAAGATAGGGGAAATGCCCTGCTGCACGGACGGCCAAGTACGTTGCAAATAATAACAGCACCGTTGCCGCTGCTGCCTGCCACGAGAACATTGTGGCAGTGCCATATGGATAAAAGACAGAAAGCTTTACAGGCCAGAGCATCTTCCCGATATAAGTTACATAGGATATCAGAGCATTGGCGATGCGACAGTCCATGGGATAGAGCGCCATGGGTCTCACTATTCGATGTTGGGCGTAGATGGTCACAAAACATAAGGCTATTGTAATGATGATAAATGGCGTCTTTTCCTGCAGTAGCGGCCTAATCTCCGACCATAACGTACGGGCCTTTATCGCCTTTTTCTGCATTGTGTCTTTTTGCGGCTGTGGCTTTGATTTCTTTTTTTTCTTGGCGCTACGCGCAGGTTGAGGTGCTGCAACACCTACATGGGCGTCCGCCAGCAGTCGAAGCCGTTTGAGGGGCCAGAAATCGAGAAGCAGAAGAACGAAGGGCAAAGTAACCAGCATGGGCTTGGCCATGAGCCCCAGGACGAAGAATAGAAGAACAAAGACGTATCTCTTGTAACCGGGACGCTCCACGTAGTAGACATATGCCCCCATGGTGAGCATCCAGAAAAATGTGGAGAGTACGTCCTTCCGCTCCGCCGCCCAGGCGACAGACTCCACATGGAAGGGGTGCAGCGCGAAAAGCCCTGCCACAAAGGCGCTCTGCCAGAGGGTATTAGTCATTTTATAAAGTACAAGGAAAAGTAAGATACTGTTGGCCACGTGAAAGAGGACATTCACTAAATGATGCAGGCCCGGCTTCAATCCGAACAGCTGGCAGTCCAGCATGTGTGAGAGCCATGTCAAGGGATGCCAGTTATGGGCGTGCGGCTCCGAAAAGGCCCAGACTATGCCCTTTAAAGTAATCCCGTCCTGTACATAACGGTTCTCCGTCACGTAATCGCTGTCATCAAACGTTATGAACTCATGGTTTCTGACCTGCCAGAAGACCGCAATGCTTGTTATTGCCAGTATAAAGCAGATTATCAATACCAAATAGTTTCTCTTCATCTTCTCTCTTGTCATTTGTTAGCTGCAATAGGATTCATTTTTTCTTATTTTGCATCGCAAGGGCATTTTTCAGGTTGTCCTTCGCTAGCCTGAATTCGGGGTTTATCCGCAGGGCTTCACGGTAACTTTCAATGGCCTCGTCAAATCTGCCCTGATGGAGCAAGGCGCTGCCCAGATTGTTATGGGCATCCGCCCAATCAGGGTTGAGCATTACAGCCTCCCTAAAGTGTGTAATAGCCTCCCCTTCATTGCCTTGAAGAGCCAGGACATAACCCAGATTATTTTGATATTCTGCAGAGCGAGGTTTGAGTGCAATAGCCTCCTTTAGGCAGGCAACAGCCTCTACCATCTTACCCTGGCGAGATAAAACATTGCCCAGGTTATAATACGCATCAGGGTAATTCGGATTGATCCTTAATGTTTCCTCGTAGTCCGCGACAGCCCCTTTATAATCGCCCAGATTGAGCCTTGTGTTCCCACGATTGTAATAAGCCGCATAAAAACTAGGATTCCACTTAATCGCTTTATCGTAATACGTCAATGCCTCGGATGCATGGCCTGCATCGGCAAGTGCCTTCCCATAATTATTTAACGGCCTCGGCTTATCCGGAGATTTCTTTGCACTGTCGCCCCACAGCGTATAGTCACTTTTCCATACCTTGTTGCGCTCATAGGTCAATACGGTGTTAGTCAGGACCATCAAGACCATGACCCCCAATGCTACCTGTTTGTATCTGCCATATAAGAAATAAAAAAGGACGCCTGTCAGGACAAGAAAAAAGCCAATGCTCGGCAAATACGTGCGATGCTCAAATATGACATTCTGTGAAATAGGTATGATACTCGATTCCACAGACAGGGTTAAAAAAAACCAGAATATACCGAAAAAAATCAGCCGATACCTGCGGAATAGAAGTATCCCCAAAAAAAGAACCCCTGCCAGAGATAGCATCCCGACGACCGTATGCCATTCAAAAAGACTATGGGAGATGGGATAATCGTAATCAAAATTCTGATTTACAGGAACTATGAGCAGCCTGATATATGTCAGTATGACACTGAACTGGGTGAAGAAATATTCCCATGCCGTTATGGGATAATCATAACCCTGATAGAGAAGAGGGGGTATGGGTTTTAATATGTTAAAGGAAAAATCAAGGAAAAAAAGGACAATGAAAATCACAAGAATAATGGCGGGGATCTGAATACCCCTGTCTTTTAAATCGATCCGCCATGTATGGGTCTTTATAAAACTGAATTCATAAAGGACAAGGGTAAAGGGCAGGGTAAAGACAATCTCCTTGGTCAGCATCCCCAGTACTGCGCACAGTATGGAACCTGCATAGAAAAAGAAACCCCGCTTATCTTTATTATCTTCCCCAAGTCTGCTCTTGACATACAAAGCCAACGACAACAGATAAAACAGTGTGGCCAATGAGGCCAACCGCTGCACTATATACGTTACCGACTGCGTAGCCAGCGGGTGGGATACAAACAAAAGGGCCGTAAATAGGGCCATTGCCCCTTTATGTCTCGCTATCGGCTGATTCCTCATCACTGGTGTCGCCATTGTCAGCATCACCAGCCACCATACTAATACGGCATTAGCAATATGTATCGCCAGATTAACGAGGTGGTATCCCCACAGATCAAGCCTGTGAAAATGATAGTTCAGGGCAAAGGATAGATACCCTACGGGACGGCTGGGGTAAAAGCTCCACCAGGCCTTAACATTGGAGAGGCTCCTTATAGCGATATTCTCCTCAATGGTCGGGACATCGTCAAAATGAAAAGAGCATTCAAACGAGTTGGAGTAGGCTATTAGCCCTGCCAGGCATATAAGTATTATGGACAGTGAGTGCCAAGGGAATTGTCGGCTTCTCCCTCGCTTTTTCTTCTGTGTTTTCTTCGCCAACTGTTCTTTTTCCTACACTGCCTCTAAAAGGCTGCTTCAGAGCGCATGAGCATATAGTTAGTCAAGTCAAATATGACATTCACTGCCGTCACCTCAACATTGTCATTTAATTTGTCGCAGCGGACACGACTTCGCTTGGGCAGGATTCATCCCCGGCCGGATCTGATTGAGCATCGCCTCCATTCTTTCTGCGAGAGGGGGTAGAGTTTTGGCGTCCAGTGCCGATACGGCTATGGCCCCAAACTTCTGGCAGAGGTTCTGCAGCATCGCTTTGTCGGGGAAACGATCCTCCTTGTTGAAGACACGAATGGCAGGTTTCTGAATGATTGCAAGCTCCTCCAGAATTTTCTCAACCGCCGCTATATGGCCCTCAAAATCCGGGTTGCTGATGTCAATTACATGGAGAAGGACATCGGCCTCATGGAGTTCACCCAATGTCGCCCGAAAGGCGGCGAAGAGATCCCGGGGAAGGTCCCGGATAAAGCCTACCGTGTCGGTAATAACTGCCTCCGTGTCACGGGGAAAGCGGAGCCGCGAGCTTTTCGGATCAAGGGTCGCAAACAGGCGATCTTCTGTAAAGACCCTGCTTTTCGTGAGCGTATTCAAGAGGGTTGACTTCCCGGCATTGGTGTAGCCAACGATGGAGATTATAGGCAATCCCATTCTCCCCCGTTTAACCCGGCGCTGCCCCCTTGCCCTCTCGATCTCGTGCATTTCATGTTCAAGGCGGTGGATTCGATCCCGTACACGGCGCCGGTTTATCTCAAGCTTTGTTTCTCCCGGTCCCCTTCCCCCGATGCCTCCTGCGAGTCTTGACATGGCAGTATTCTTTGTGACCAGCCTGGGTAATAGGTATTTTAACTGGGCAAGCTCGACCTGGAGTTTCCCCTCTCTGCTGTGGGCACGCTGCGCGAAGATATCAAGTATTACCTGGGTGCGATCGACAACCTTCATCTCTGTGAAATCCGTAACAGACCTGAGTTGCGCAGGCTGCAGCTCGTGGTCGAAGATAAGGAGATTTGCCCCTATCTGCATGGCCCTGATGACAAGCTCCGACATTCTCCCTTTGCCGAGGATAAATCGGGGGTCTATCTGTTCACGATACTGGATGATGCTGTCGAAGACCTCGACCCCGCAGGACCGGGCAAGTTCCTTAAGTTCATCCAAAGATCCCCGGGTATCGGCAAGGGGCATTGTTTCTACACGGATCAGTATGGCGCGGTCTGTAGAATCCACCTTTCTGGTCTTCTGCTTCTTCGCAAATTCGCTTTCCAAGGCCTGGATGAAGGCAAGAAAATCAAGGTGCATCTCTGAAGGACGAACCTTTTCCATAATGAGCCAATATTTGCCGTTGGGATTCTCCGGAGTCAGGTGAGCTGTGTGGGCATAACCGGGAAGTCCATCTGCATCCGTCTCAACAGCTGAGATGAGATCAAGGCGGAGCAGGGCCAAATCCGTGAGGTCGTCAGTGGTGAGTCCCTCACCGTTCAAATGGGTGTGGATTAGACGGAGACCTTTGAAGCGGCTGGAAGAGGATCGAAAGCCGTCAAGGCCGGGAATCATGATGTCCTTGGGTGAGCCGGCGATAACATACGCGATTTCACCTCTGCGGCTGATCAGGATGCCTATCTGGCGGTTGATTTCCCGCGAAAGAGATGTGATTTGTCTCGCCAGTTCGTGGGTAACGACGCGTTCCGGCGGCACCTTCCTCCCGTAGAGTTGACCGATCCTCCTTATCTGTTCCGCCCTGAGACCGGTCAGGTTGCCATGGACCTTATTGATTGCCTGCCCCCTTGCTTTCAGCTTGACGCGCCGCCATTCTTCTCCCCAGACGTTCCTCAAATCTCTCCCGGCTGTGAAAACAGGCGCGACCTATCAACTTTTTTGGCTTCGTTGCTCCGCATTTGGGACAGGCGACACCTTCCTGGTCTTCACGGATCTTCATGAAGCGCTCAAAGATATGCTTGCAGACCTTGCATTCAAATTCATAGATGGGCATGAAAGATTCCCACAATCTTCATTTGATGGAAAATTAACATACTCACCGGTTACGGTCAAGTAATTTCAGGCAAAGAAAAACCCCGGAGGGCCGTCCCTCCGGGGTTTTGAGATGCAATTAGCAACGATCGGATTAGAAGGAGAGTGTCAGTTTGTGAGTTACGAGATAGTCGTTGCTGATTTGGGCTGCTGGATCGGTACCCTTCCAATAATCACCCGCCCACAGGTAGGCAAAACCGACCATGTAGGAAAGGTTGTCGTAGATCTTGTAGGTCGCCGTTATATCCAATTCTTCGCCGTAGTTCTTGGATTGCCAACCACTCGCTACGGGATCCCGGTCGGCCTGGGCCCAGGTAAAGCTCGCCCTGACATCCAGTTTCGGTACAGGCTTTATACCGGCGAAGACCTGCACCAAGAGCGCATTAGCAATACCACCTGACATACTGGTGGCTGATGATAAAGCACCCATCTTGCCTTCCCACCTGCCCAGGTCATAGTTGAAGAGCATCAGACAGGGGTTGAAGTCGGTGCCTCCTCCGGCTCCTGATTCAACCTTGTCTGTCGTGCTTGGGTCGTCACCCTCTACCCAGACGCCTGTAATACCTGCATACATGGGCGCAAAATCATAGGTAAGAGAGGCGTAGGCTTCCCATCCACTCCTGTCTACGTCGGGCCCACCTGCTGCTGCACTTTCAAACGCTTTCGCTTTGCCTGTGATGTAAACGACTTCAGCCTCGAAATAGGCAGGTCCAAACTGTGCCTTCACATACGGGTCAAATATCCAGTACTTTGACTTGTATCCGAAATCCTCTGCAGGGGTAGCGGCGGGACCGCTCGTATTGGTAAGGAGGTAGTAATAGATGAGTAAACCCGCATTGCCCTTGCCCCAGTCATACACAAAGGCGCCAACGAACTTGTCCGCCTGGGAATCAGTCTGATAGCTGGCAACATTTAAGTTGCCGGAAGGACCGGCCGGGCTGTAGTACTCAGAGCCTTCTATTTTATCCCAGAGGACTATAAATGTCCACGGTCCATACGGGTAATCGTATCTTACCCGGGGGCCGTAGTACTGTTCACCGCTGTCAGCGAAGTCGGTGCCAAACTTTGCCTGTGTCTGGTAACCGGCTCTCAAGAGACCGCCCCAGAGATTGGCCGATACATACGCATGGGTGAACTTGATGTTCTCGGATTCGGAATCTATCCCATTAGGATTAGATAACGGAGTCCCGGGAGTGTACCCCGAAAGAGAACCCCCAGCATTACGCGTAGCACCCCAGATCTTTTCCAGGATGTCGGCTCTGGTCGTAAAGCTCAGGCCTTCCTGAACCTTGAAGTCCGCCTGGAGTCTCAATCTCTGCCAAACATTCGTGAGAGATCCGCCACCGTTCGACAACAGTGTTCGGTTGTTCTCGTAGTAACCCTGGGCGACATATGATCCGCTGAACTTCACATCCGCCGCACATACGGGCATAGCGAAGGCCGCAATCAGGGCTACTGATAGTAAAACTATCCAAAGCTTTTTCATTGTTTCCTCCTGTTTTTGTTTTTAAAATTGATCTTTCCGGGCATGTTCCTGAAAGACCATCCTCAGAACCACTTTAAAAACTTCGGCCTCTGAAATTATCCCGAGGCCGCTGCAATACCTTCTTCACCTCCTTTCATTGAGATTTATGGGTTGGATATGTAACATCGCCAATATCCCTTGTCAAGCCTTTTTGCCGCAATCTCACACTAAGGGCTTTGCAAAAATCCCCTTTCCTTCATTTTTGCCAGCAATAAGCGTACCAGTTGGTAAAACCATGATGTTTCATAAAAAGAAATACATAGGTAACATCATGTAAATGCAGGCGTAAATGCCAAGGCATTGTTATCGCTTGAGAAATGCATCAAAGCCTGTAAAAACTTCTAAAATACGAAAAATCAATTGCATCGCACACGGCGCTGGCGCCGAAGCGACCAGTCCAAGTTGTTGGTGAATATGATAATCTTATTTACTATCAAAGGCTTACATGATTTTTTGCAGTTAGACGAAACGGCAGATAGAAAATCCTATGAAACAATAAGATGTGCTTTGAACTGTGGCGAAATAAACACACTTTAACCTGGGCATCGGGATTTTTTACAACAGTCCTTGATGATCTCTTACCATGTCTATATCCATCTTGATGTTGCGCCCCTGCGTTGTAAGATAGTTTCCTATCATAATGCCATTCGCGCCGGCAAACGGGGCCCATGATTGATAATCCCTAAGAGTAACCTCTCTGCCACCGCAAATAAGGATATTCTTGTCGGGGTTGACAAATCTGAAAATGGCTATGCACTTTAATGCCTCAAGAGGCGTGAGCAAAGGTCTATCCCCCATCGGAGTGCCGGGAATTGGATTAAGAAAATTTATCGGTATCCCGTCAACGTCGAGTTCTTTTAGAGTAAGGGCCAGCTCCACGCGCTGTTCCCAGGTTTCACCTAGCCCCAGGATGCCTCCTGAACAGGCTTTCATCCCTGCCGCTTTGGCAAGATTAACAGTAATAATATCCTCATCGTAATCATGCGTGGTGCAGACATTGTCAAAAAAACTCCGGGCCGTTTCCAGATTGTGATGGTAAACAGCAATCCCTCCTTTTGCGAGCCTCATAGCAATTGCTTCATTAAGCATGCCCAGCGATGCGCAGACCGTGAGGTGTGTCTCTCTGGCGATGGCAGTGGCACTTCTGCAGATGACATCCAGTTCTTTGTCTGTCAGCATATATCCGCTTGTTACCATGGAATACCTTGTGGCTCCTCCCTTTTCTAACTCAATCGCACTTTTCACGATCTCATCTTCATCCAATAAGGGATAGGCCTTGATCTCCGTCCTGTGATGCGCAGACTGGGCGCAGAAGGCGCAGTCTTCGGAGCAAAAACCTGATTTGGCATTGATGATGGAGCACAGAATGGATTTTTCCTTCCCTCGCATCTTTTTTATCTTGTGGGCACAGAATAGCAAGTCCATGGTATCCTTTTCCGGAAGCTTCGCAAGTTCACAGGCATCCTCGTAAGAAACTGCATCACCGCCGTACTCAATAACCCTTGCAGTCAGCTCTATGATCGTCTTGTTGAACATATTTTTCTCCTTTACAGGATGCCCATTTATCGGGGAAATAATCCGGCACTCACCAGCAACGACAAAGCATTTAAAAGAGAATGTGCGTATATCAGAGAGCTAACCATAAGTCAACCTTATTTACATTTTGGGTTGACAATTAGCGGGGGGGATGTTATGAGCCCCCCATGTCCACAAAGCAGCAGTTGCTCGTCTATTTGAAAGAGGGTAAGGGAACGTGGGTTTCCGGCGAATTCCTCGCCCATAAAATCGCTGTTTCCCGGTCGGCTGTATGGAAACACATCGCCAGTTTAAAGGACGACGGCTATGTAATAGAATCGTCGCGTAAAAAGGGATATCTCTTCCGGCGGACTTCCGATTTGCTTCTTGCCGATGAGATACGGGAAGGCCTGAGCACAAACGTACTTGGCAAGGGAGAAATCAGCTATTTCAGAGAAACGGACTCAACGAACACAAGGGCCAAATATCTGGCAAACGAAGGCGCTCCTGAAGGAACGGTGGTTGTCGCGGAGAAGCAGACGCAGGGAAGAGGAAGGAGAGGGCGGACGTGGTTTTCACCTCCAGGTGGGGGTATCTACACCTCCATTATTTTGAGGCCGCCCATCCCACCGAATGAGGCGCCCAAACTCACTCTCTTGACGTCGGTGGCCTTAGCCGAGGCGTTGCTTTCCCTTACGGCACTAAAGGTCAAGATTAAATGGCCCAACGATATACTGATCAAAGGCAGGAAGGTCGCGGGCATTCTCACGGAAATCAGCACGGAGATGGACCGAATCGGTTATGTGATTATCGGTGTCGGTGTAAATGTGAATACGCCACGGGAAGGCCTTTCTCCTGACATAGCGGACACAGCTACATCTGTTCTTATGGAAACAGGCAAGGTGTTCCCAAGGATTGTCCTCCTTCGTGCATTCCTGGAATGGCTCGAAATATATTATGAAGCATTCAAGACGAAGGGCTTTGATCCCATATTGAGTCGATGGAAGCATCTTGCTGACATAATCGGGCGTCGGATCAGGGTTGATCTCATGGACGACGTGCGCACGGGTAAGGTTCTCGATGTAGACAAAGACGGCTTCCTGATCCTCCAAGATCGCAAGGGGACGATTGAGAGGATAATTTCAGGGGACGTAACCCTGTTGGGTCAGGAGTAGCGGGTTCTGCCATTTCGGCAGGGTCTGTAACACGATTCGCGTGAATGCAGCAGGATTGAACAGGCGAGGGTCAGACATTATGACTAAGGGAGACAAAAAAGAACTGGAGAACGATGATAAAAAATATGTTTGGCATCCCTTCACCCAGATGCGGGGTTATGAAAAGGAAACGCCGGTCATCATCGAGGAGGGGGACGGATGTCTGCTAAGGGACATGAAGGGCAATTGCTATATTGATGGCGTTTCTTCGCTCTGGACGAACGTTCACGGCCATAGAAAAAAGAAACTTGACGACGCCTTAAAAGAGCAGCTTGGTAAAATCGCCCACTCAACCCTGCTGGGACTTTCCAATATACCTGCAATTAGACTGGCAAAGAAACTGATCGCAATTGCACCGCAAGGATTGAACAAGGTGTTTTATTCTGATAATGGTTCCACAGCC
>Ga0335081_10001104_pt1 | contig 42995 bp, 23 predicted proteins | sample Lox_Sample_35_FD_206713 | JGI IMG/M metagenome (GOLD analysis project Ga0335081, IMG submission 206713) | Soil microbial communities from Loxahatchee National Wildlife Refuge, Florida, United States - Lox_Sample_3.5 | ecosystem: Environmental > Terrestrial > Soil > Wetlands | place: USA... | reverse complement strand
ACAACAACTCGGTCTTCGGCGCGCTGACCACGAATTATCAAATCGTTCAGACGCGCGACTACGTGGTCATCGTGGTCGAGCTGAATCACGACGCCCGCATGATTCCGCTCGATGGCCGTCCGCATATCCCGGCTGGGATTCGGCAATGGCTGGGCAATTCGCGCGGCCACTGGGAAGGCAATACGCTGGTGGTCGATACCACCAATTTCACCGACAAGACCAAATTCCGGGGCGCCGACGAGAATCTGCACCTGACCGAACGATTCACACGGGTCGCGGCCGACACACTGCTCTACGAATTCACCATGGATGACCCGACCGCATTCACGAAAGTCTGGAAAGGTGAGGTGCCGATGATTGAGAGCAGCGGCCCGTTATACGAGCATGCGTGCAATGAAGGGAATTACGGCCTGGCCGGGATTCTGGGCGGGGCGCGGGCGGAGGAGCGCGCGGCGCAGCACTAGCGGGCCGGAAGGCCCGGCCCGACGCCCTAGTCGTAATACTGCGGAGCGATTTTGCGTTTGGCGCCGGCTGTGGCGTCGTGCTGGATCCAGAGCTGCGCGCCGGTCTTCTTCACGAAGTCTTCCATCGCCGCCCGGCTCTTGGCCGTCTGGTCCTTGTCGAAATCGAACGAGGGAACGCGCTTGAGCGTCATCTCTTCGGGGTAGTGGTACAGGTCGCCCGAGAGAAGCACGGGACCGGTTTTGGCCAGCTTGAGAAACAGCGACTGGTGTCCGGGGGTGTGGCCCGGCGTGAACTTGATGACCACAGTCCCATCGCCGAACACGTCGTGGTCCTCGCCTTTGAGCAGAAGAACCTTGCTCTGCTTCAGCGCGCCGTACAGATCTGCGGCGGGCGCGCCTGGCCCCTTTTGATCGGTTGCTTTCGGCGCGAACATGGCGTCGCGCTCCACTTGCTGCACGATCCAGGTGGAACCGGCAAACGAGTTGGCGTTCGCCACGTGATCGCCGTGATAGTGCGAGAGTGCGAGATAAGTAATGTCCGCCGGCGTATACCCGATGGCGGCAAGTTGGGGCAACAACGGCCGGGTGACGGTGAACGCGCCCTGCTTGGTGGGCGTCCCATCGGTCTTTACATTGCTGTCGGTGATCTCGCCGGTATCCCACACGAGTGTGCCGCGCGGGTGGGCGATCAGGAAGCACGGCGTCACCATATCGGTGGTGGCGAGTTCGCCATCTTTGAAGCCGAACGCCGTGGCGCCTACGCCGGTGATTTTGCCGCAATCGAGAACGTACAACCGCAGCGATTTCGGCGCGGGCGCATGACGCGTTTGCGCGGACAGGAACGACAGTACCGCCAGCGCGGAGAATGTCACCGTGGGCAAGGCAGAACACAGGATTCGCGAAAACATGGGGACCAGCATATCACTACTTCTATTTGCCGCAGCCCTTATTAGCCGCTTCGATCTCGTCGAACAGGCGCACCGCTCCCTCGCCAGTCAGGGCGCGGATGACGTGGCTTTCGCCCTTTTCCACGGTGATCGTTACCGTCATGCCCTTCGATCGAAACAGAGACGCTTGTTCTTGCATATCCTGTCTCCAACCGGAATCGAGCTCGCCCACATGCATATTAATGCACATCTTCGCCAGCGCGGCGATGCGCGGCGGCGTGGCATCGGGAAGATAGCCGGGGAAACCGGTCACCGACAGGAAGTACTGCGGGTAAGACGCGGCGATGTGGAAGGCACTGAGGCCTCCGTTGGACATGCCGGCGATGTAGAACCTGTTGCCGCGGATTTTGTACTGGCTGAGAAGCTGGTCGAGGAACTTGGGAAACACGCGCTCGCCTCCCTCAAAGAAGAGACCGCCGGAGGGCGCTGCGGGGATTACCACGATATATCCGCGCCTTTGTGCCTCGCCGGCCCAGTTCTGCATCAAGGTCACCTGGACCATCTGCATGTCCTGGCCGCCGGGCGGGAAGGCCAGCACCGCGGGGTACGACTTCTCGGCATCGTAGTCTTTCGGGAGGACCACCTTGAAGTACAGATTCATTCCTGCGATGCTCGTGTTCTGATCGATCACCTTTGCGCCGGCGGATTGGCTGGCGGCGAGGAGCGCGAGGACAGCAACGGCGGGTAGACTGGTCATGGTTGATTCTACTCCGGCCGGCGGCGAAAGGAGCGCCAATCATGCCAGATTCCATCGAGAGAAACGGGCTCACGCGGCGGCGAATGTTGGAAGCCACGCTCGCGGCCGCATTGGCGGCTTCTCGCGCTTCTGCGCAGCGAAGAACGGATGCTCCGAACAGCGCGCTGGCCATGGCCCGAATCCTGAACCGGGCAAATTTCGCCGATCTGCCCCCGCTGGCGGTCGACTACGCCAAGATGATCCTGGCCAGCACAATGGCCAGTGCGGCAGCGGGCACACGGATCGGCTCGGCCGGCATCGTGCGCGATCTGGCAAAGGAGCAGGGCGGCAAACCCGAGGCCAACATCTGGTTCGATGGCGCGAAATTGCCCGTGACTGCGGCGGCGCGAGTCAACGCAATGCTCAGCGATTCCGCGGCTTCCGATGACAGCGACCTGAGAAACGTGGCCCACACCGGAACCTGTCTTACTGCCACCGGGTTGGCCATCGCCGAGCGCATGGGCGCCACGGGTCAGGACGTGCTGAGCGCTATGGTGATGGGCTACGAAGCCGCGGGCCGGATCGGCGAGGCTCTGGGGCAGTCGGGCGAAGCGGTGAGCGGCAGCCTGCGCCAGGGTTTCCACGCATCGATCGTGGTCGCATTTGGCGGCGTCGTCTGCGCGTCCAGGCTGCTTCGGCTGACCGATGAGCAGATGGGAAACGCCATCGCGATGACGGCGACTACCATGGGCGGCCTGGCGATCGGCACCAACAGCTGGGCGCGCGAATACCACGCCGGTAATGCCGCACAATGCGCGGTGAACGCCGCGCTCGCCGCGGGGCGCGGGTACACGGTCAACGAGGACATGCTCGAAGCGCCGGGCGGTTTTCTGGCCGTGTTCGGCGGCAGCAAGCCGAACACTAGCAGCCTGACCCGCGAGTTAAACCAGCAACTGGAAATTACCAGGTACCTGGCGATCAAGCTGGTGCCGGGCGCGCATGCGCTCCAACCCGCGGTGGAAGCAGCGATCAATGCCGCGCGCCAGGCGAACGCGGCGCCGGAACAGGTGGCGAAGATTCTGGTGTCGGGGCCGCAGATCCGGGCGCGCGCAGGCACCAGAGCGCCGAAGGATATGATCGAGGCCATTCACAGCCTGCCCTATTTTGTTGCTTCCGCGGTCGCCGACAGGGATTTCTCCTGGGTTCATGTTACGCCTGAGAAGATCCATCGGCCGGTCGTAGCGCGGCTGATCGCGCTGGTCGAGACTGACTCCGTTCCGAATGCGGTTCACTACGATTGGGGCTGGGGCGCCACGGTGACGATCGTCACGGCGTCCGGCGCACGGTTCACGAACACCGTGGATGCACCGAAAGGCTCCGCGCCACGGACGATCCAATGGAGCGACGTCGAGGCCAAATACCACGCGCTGATGCCCGAGTCGCGTTTAGCGGCGCGGCGCATTGAAGAGGCACTCAAAATGATTCACGAGTTCGATAAGGCGCAGAAGGTGTCACAACTGACCGCGCTACTCAGCTGACGACGCCGGCCGGAAGGACGGCGTCGACCACGAATGGCCAGCCCCACTGATATACTTTTCACGCTGGAGGTTTCATGTCTCGTTCGACGCTTACTGCTATTGTTCTGTTTGCACTGGGGACGGCCTACGCCGCCATCGACGATCCGGTGCGCCTGGACACCGGTATGGTTTCCGGAACCAACACCTCGAGTGCGGAGGTACGGGTGTTCAAGGGCATTCCGTTCGCCGCGCCGCCCGTGGGCGACCTGCGTTGGCGCGCGCCGAAGCCCGCGTCCCATTGGGATGGCGTGCGCAAAGGCGATGAGTTCGGCCCGGTGTGTATGCAGGGCGGCAATCAGAAGATGAGCGAGGATTGCCTCTACCTCAATGTTTGGACGGGCGCCAAATCAGCGGGCGAGAAGCGGCCGGTGATGGTGTGGATCTACGGCGGCGGTTACACCGGCGGTTCGGGTTCGCAGCCTATGTACGATGGCGAAGCGCTGGCGAAAAAGGGCGCGGTGGTGGTGACGCTCAACTACCGCCTGGGAATCCTCGGTTTCTTTTCCTATCCCGAATTGACCAAAGAGTCCGACCGCCGCGGTGCAGCGAATTTCGGGGTGATGGATTCGATCGCGGCGCTGCAGTGGGTGCAGAAGAATATTGCCGCGTTTGGCGGCGACCCGAAGCGCGTGACGATCTTCGGCGAATCGGCCGGGGCCGGCATGGTGGCCAACTTGATGACGGCGCCGCAGGCGAAAGGCTTGTTTGAGCGGGCTATCGGCGAAAGCAGCGCATGGTCTACGGCTCAGGTGGCGCGTTTGAACACCCTCACCGAAGCGGAACAGGCGGGCGCGAAATACGCCGAGGGATTGGGTGCGCAATCGCTGGCGGATCTCCGCGCTAAGCCCGCCGACGTGATTCTGAAAGCGGGGCGCGGCGCGGGGCCGATCGTAGACGGCTGGTTGATTCCGGAAGATCCGGGAAAGGCCTTCGCCGAAGGCAAGCAGATTGAGGTGCCGGTGTTGACCGGGTCGAACCGCGACGAATCGTTCGGCGGCAATCCGCGCAGCGCGCAGGAGTTCATCGAGGGGGCTCGAAAACGTTTTGGCGATCTGGCCGACGAGTATTTGAAGCTGTATCCGGCTACGTCCGACGAGCAAGCGAAGGAATCGGCGTTCTATTCGGGGCGCGATGAGATGGCGTTCGTGATGCGCAACTGGGCGCGCCTGGCGTCCAAACCCGGCAAGACCAAGTCGTACGTGTTCTATTTTACGGAGCAGCCGCCGCTGGTGCCGAACGCCCGAGGCCCGTTCGCACCCACGGTGCATGGGAGCGCCACGCACGTTTCCGAAATTTTGTACGTGTTCAATCATCTCGATAGCAGCCGCGGGTGGACCGATCAGGACCGCCAGGTGGCCGATAACATGTCCACGTATTGGGTGAACTTCGCGGAGAAGGGCGATCCCAACGGCAAAGGCTTAGCGAAGTGGCCGGCCTACGACAGCAAGGAAAAGAGCGTCAAGATTTTCGGGAATCCGCCCGAAGGGCCGCAGGCTCCGGCGGAAGAGAAGATTGCGTTCTTTCAGTCGTATTTCGAGAAGTTGAACGGGAAGTAGGAAAGGCACCGCTCCGTCGAAAGGGGAAACGCTTAAGGACCGCCGTTGCGCTCTCCGGTTTTGCGGGTCAGTCCGTGCGCGGGGCGCCGGGCAGAAGCCCGGCTGCAGGCCGGAAGGCCTGGCCCCACGGGGCTCACGGGTTGGTGTGGGCGGCTTCGGCTGCCTTCTTTTCGTCGGCGCGAGCTCCAGCCAGAATGTCTTTCATCGCGTAATTGCCTTCGTGGCAGGCGTACTCATATAGAGGAAACCGGTCGTCGCGTTTTAGCGGGAAGTCCACTTTCCACGGCCGCACCCAGGTTTGCGGATCGTCAATGGTGGCTTCGTAGTGGATCGTATTCGCATCGACGCGTGTGAACCGCTCGGTGAGCTTCAAGGCGCTCGAGTGCGGCATGCCGTTGCCGTTGAGCCCGATCCCGTTCCGGCCGCCCAATAAATTGGTGGTCTCGACCACCAGCGTGTTGGCTTCCCAGTGGCCGCGCGGATCGCCCATGTACGAGCGGATGGCGGGCCTGGCGTGCGGGCTGCCATCGAGCGGGATGATACGGGTTTCGTGGATCATCTCGTAGCGAATGATGACCAGCCCCGGCGCTTGCATGATCTGGTTTCCGTTGTTGTAAATCACCGGCAGGATGGAGCCCATCACGCCGCGCGAGATGCAGCGGTCGTAGTAACTGCGGTCTTCCCAGGAATCGGCCGGGCCGCGGAGCTTGCGTGCGGCGGCGCGGCCGTCATTCTTTTTCTGAGCTTCGGGCGTCAGCGCGGGAAACCTTCCGTTGGGCGGATCGACGATCAACGATGCCTGGCGATTCGGCTTGCCGCGTTCCACCCAGTATCCCGGAGGGCCAATGCTGCGGGCGGCGTCGGCAGCGCGGAACTCTTCGCTATCGGAAGTCGCCACTTGCTGCGCCCGCGACTCGCGCTGCTGAAATTCGGCGTCGGTCAAGACGCTGCGTTCGCCGAAGTTTTCGGGCCGCTGCGAGGGCGTATTGATCATTTCGGTGGCCGGCCAGAGGCCTTGCAGATCGGGATCGCCCCACGGAGTTTTGGGTGGCGTGTAGGCGGAAGTGGAGGACTGAGGTGCGCCGGGAAGGGGCGCCAGAAACGCGGCGGCCAATATCGCGTGCATCCAGAACCGATGGCTCATGGCAAACATTATACGGGGGTGGGGCAGGCTCTGCGGCTATTGCAAAATCAGGCAGACGACGAAGCGATCGTCCGCCCTACTCGTAAAAGATGTGGGTCAGTAGTTGCGGGTTGCTCACTACGTTGCGAGCCAGCGTGCCATCCCACGCCGCGCCGCCGCCGGGCGCGAACGTTTCCCTCAAAACGGAGGTGGCGTCGGCATCGAGATATTCCAGGCTCAGGTTCGAACCGTTGATCACCATTTCGACGTAACCGTTCCCGGCCACCAGAGTTCCATCACTTAACTTATGAAACCGATTGGGGCGAACGTCGGTGAGTCCATCCCAGTATTCCACCCGTTGCGGCGTGCCGGCGTTCGGGTAGGCTGCGTCGGGCATCTCGATGGGCATTCCGCCGTGGCCGATGCAACGCGCATAGGTGGTGAGGTGAGTCTGCTTGTCGGTGTACTTGTAGTAAACGGCAAGACGGTGCTCGTGACCCCAGAGCCAGATGAATTCCTGACTGCCGAGGAACGGAGCAATTTGCGTGGCCGGTTTCGGATATGCCCCATCGCCGAAGCCGCTGAACCATTGATGGTGGGAAAGCAGCACGGTCGGTTTTCGGTTGTGCACCGGATCGATTACATTTTTCAGCCAGTCCAACAGATGGTCATCGAGCGTGCAATCCCCGGAAACAGTATCGGAATTGTAGCCGGTGTCAATCGCGAGGATACGCCACACGGGCGTTTCCAGGCAGAAGTAGCTGGTGAGTTGCTTACTGTCCTGCGAGGTGGGGATTCCGAGCTTGGGCAGGAACTCTTCAAAGTAGCCGTGCCCTCCGGAAAACATCTCGTGGTTTCCGTTCAATGCGAAGCTGCCTTTGCTGCCCTTCCGCCAGAAGACCCCTTTGTAATTCGCCGTGTCGGTGCCCCAGCAATTCTGGTCCACCTCGCTCGCCTCGCCTACGTAATAGACGTCGCCCAGATGGATCGTCAACTCCGGATTATTGCGGACCATGGAATCGGCCACCTGTTGGGCGACATCGGTACCCGTGCCCCAATCGCCAGCCAGTGAGATGCGGATGGAACCATCGGGCGCGGCGAAACCAGACAGGTCGTAGTGGCCCTTTTCGCCAGTAGCGGGATAGGCCGGGAACGGAACTTTCTTTTCAGCGGGGACGACCACCGACTCGATGTCAGTCTGATAGGTCGCCTTGATCCAGTTCGTGATCCAAGGCCAAATGTCGGTATTGTCGAAGTCCTGTAGCGGCGGCCGTTCCACACCAGCGGGCGGCTTCTCTTGCGCCGCTTTGAAATGCGAATGGAGCGGACTGCGGCTCAGGCCGACCAGATTCTCCATACTTCTGCGGCCAGTAGGACCGATTTTTGGCGATGACATTTTTCCTCCTGTCAGAAGCGAACTGCGGACAATTGTAGCTTCTATTCCGACGAGTGGGAAGCATTCATACTTTAGAACGTATAGCTCACCCCAAACAGGGGCGTGAATTGCTGGAAGATTCCGCGTGCGGTGTTGTGCGGAGCCGGAACGATCTGCTGTCTGGGAAACGTAGTCAGGTAGTCCCGAAACTCCGCCCGCAGGAGCATGTGCGAACGCAGCAGATATTGCGCCCCTCCTCCGGCGCTGAAGACCACTTTCCAGACGTCATTGGTGGTCAGACTGGCGATTTGCGGAGCAGGTTGGATCAATGGCGCGGGACCCGCGATTTCATAATCCTTCCCGCCCGCGCCGCCTGCCACAAATGGCCGGAAGCGATGGCTGCGCGGCTTGAAATGGAACAAGAACTCCAGCGTAAGGGCGTGCGACTGGCCCTGGATATCGCTCTTGACCCCGGGCGCTTGTAAGAACGGGTGCCCATCGTCATAGAGATAGGCAAACTCCTCGGATACGTATTCTGAGAATTCATAGCCCAGGTCGATCCCTGCCACGAAGCGGTTGCGGATGCCGACGTTGGCCGTTTCCGAAGCGGAGAAGATGGTGCCGTTGCGATAGAAGCCATAGCCGATGCCGGCGCCGATTTCATAGGTCTGCGCGAACGCCGCCGCGGTGAAGACTAGTCCAGCCAAAAACTTCATTTAGTCTTGGCCCGGCCGAAAAAGCGCACGCGCAACACAAAGTGACGTCCTTCATATCCGAGGAATTGCAGGTAGTGCGGTGAGCCGATCACGTTGTTTACCGCCGTAGGATTGTTTTGATTGGTAAGGTTATCCGCGCCGCCGCGTAAAGCAAACCGGTAGCCACGTAACGTAATCATACGTTCCACGGCCAAATTCAGGTCTAGCGTGAGCGGATAACGGCACGCGCTGACGCCGCCGGTGATCGTGCCGTATTGATCCTGAATCGAAAACGGAAATCCGGATCGTGCGTCCAGAAGCGCGGCTACTGCCCAATTTTTCCAGGGGAGCGGAGCGTAGGCCCAACCTAGAAACCGGTTGGGAGAGTCCCAAGGCATCGGCACCAGCACTGGGAGAACCTCCAAGGGTACGAGCGCGTTGGGATCGATCACGGCGTTCGATTGCGCGCGTGAGCGGGTGTAGGATGCCATCCACTCAAACTGGCCCGAAAGAGTCTGGCGCACGGTGAACTGCACCGAATCGAAATCGTCACGGCGAAGACTCGAGAGCTGGTAGATGCCGGGAGAAGAGCTATTCGGCAAGGGCAACAGAGACGGTGGGCCGTCCGGCGCGAGCGTGTTCACAAAAGAGAGTTCATCGGCGCCGCGGCGGCGCAGGTAGGTGGCGCTAGCAGAAAGATGCGCGGAGATTTCCTGGTCGACGCTGAGGCTCCAGTTGGTGGCTTTGGGGAGCTGCAGGTTCGAGCCCGGCACGAAAGTTGTCAGCGCGGGAGGGCCCGTGGGAACAGCGTTGGCATATTGCGTGGTGACCGCCGTTTGATCGTATGCTCTCCCGAAAGGGCTCAGAGGGACGGCATCATGCGTCACTGCGTACCCACCTGCGACGCGCGTGTGACCTGAGCGAAACGGCGCCCATGAGAACGCGATCCGCGGAGACCAACCGGCATCGTGCACGAGTTGATCCCAATCGTTGCGCAGGCCGGCGTCGATTTGTAAGCGCTTCGAGATCCTCCAGCCATCTTGCACCCAGACCGCGGCCTCGGTATCGTGGGCGGCAACGATGCCCGGCCCGATAAAAGTTGTCTGAGAGAGAAGCTGATTGGAGAGCCCGATCAGTTGATAACCTGTGCGGTGGAAATCGCCGTTGTAGTGCAGAAAATCGGCAGTGCTGCCGGCTTGTATCTGATGTACGCCGGCCAGGTGAAACTGCGGCGCGTAGCCCTGAATCCGCCCTTCGTCACGGGACGCACCTTGCGTAGCAGTGAGGAAGTAGTTGCCGCTGCGGCCCTGCGGAGAGAACACATAGAGGCTCTGGCCCTGCGGCGAGGAACTATTGGAGACATCGCTGTGCGCGTAACCGAATTCGATCATCGAGCGGTCGCTGAGATAGAAAAGGTCCTTCACGCTCCCGAGGTACTGGCTGGTATGCACGGATTGAGTGGTGGAGGCCGGGTCGAGCGGTCCCAGCCCCACGCGCCGTTCGTTATCGACGTTCAATAGAAAATCGGCGAAGAGAATATTTCGGGGAGTCACGTTGACTTGTCCGTGGAGAAGGTTGCTGCCGGCCCATCCACTGCGCGTGTTTTCGCCGCTGGGCAGGCCGGTGATGAGAGCCGTGGTGTAGAAGTACGTGAACGTATCGGAGAACCATGCGCGGCCACGCACGATGGGCCCGGATACACCAAAGCGCGGGTACCAGTTACCCAGACGGATTCCCTGTTGTGTTTGTAAACCGGGAATAAAGTCGGTGGCAGTGTAATGGAAGGCATCTGTACCGTTCTCTGTGTTGATGGCCAGGACGCCGGCGGAACCCTTGCCATACTCGGGCGAATAGCGGCTGGACGAGTAATCCATGGAGCGAATGCCCTCGACCGCCAGCATGGTGTGGAACTGGCCGGTAATCGGATCGGCGATATTGAACCCGTTCAGCACATACTGGACCTGATTTTCGGCGGAGCCGTTGAAGTGCATTTGACCGGACGCATCTTCGACTACTCCGGGCATCAGCTTCATGGAGTTGCGCAGGCTGTGGCTGCTCGCGTACTGAATGTCGTTGATCTCGGTGCCGGTCAAGTGCTTCTCATTTTGCGTTTGCGCGATCTCAACGGGGGACGGTTGTTCGTTGACGTTGATGGATTGAAATACCTCGCGCACGGTATTGATGGTCAGCATCAATTCGAGTGCGGTGTCGATATGTACCGGACGCTCCTTGAGCTCGTAGAAACCTTGGCGCGCGATATCGACCAGGTAATCGCCAGGGGCGGGCAGAGCGAGAGAGAACGCGCCGGCTTGATCGGTCTGCGCCTGCCAGGGGCCTCCCGGTGTGGGAGGCGTGGGCCGCACGGTGACGCTGGCTCCTGGCACCGGAACTTCGTTTTCATCTTTAACGTAACCGCTGAGGTCGGAGGCTCGCGCCAGGCATGCGCCCACAAGCATGATGGCACCGATCGCGAAAAGCGGGAAGGAAGGCCGTCCTCTCCTGAGCACACGAGACCCTACACGACATTCTATTCCGGAGGGTACGAGAGGAGTGGCCGTTAGGGGGCTCCGTTCGAATGCAAACCGAGCTTGGAGTCTTCTGAAGCCGAATCGACCGACAACCAGCGGCCGTCCGGGACTCTTACCCGATGCGCCTTGGCCAACGAAGCGTGATCCTTGGCAGCGTAGGCTTCCACTGTGACTGAATCGCCAATCCTCATGGTGTCGGGAAGCCATCCCTGGCGCCGCATGCCATTCGGGCTGGCCATTTCCAGATACCAATCGATGGTTGTGCCGTTTGGGTTTTTCACATCCAGATGGCAATAGACGTGGGGGTTGGTCCATTCGACCTTGGTAATCGTGCCGATGAGGACCAGAAGCTTGGATGCGTCGTACTCAGCGGCAGCGGAGTGATGGGCCCATGCTTGCGCCGCCGCGAGTGCGGTGAGGGCGCCAAGATAGGCAGCGAGTCTGGTCATGATCCGACGCTTTCATTGTAGAGAGTCGGACGGTTGCAGCGTTCGGTGAGATCCGGCACCTCGGTTGGTTGGCCGATTTCAGCCACTCTGGTGGCCTGCGGCCGATCGGAAATGCCGCAATCCCTTGATCCGCGAGGAGATAGATTTGGCATACGGCTTGCCTATTCAGTTTGCGGGAGGCGGAACATGAAAAAAGCACTGTTAGTGATGACTGCGGCAGTGATGCTGTTGGCACCGGTTGGCGCTTCCGCCGCCATCCGTGGAGGTGTGGTGATTGGAGGCGGGGGTTGGTGGGGGCCATATTGGGGTCCGTATTGGGGCCCGTACTGGGGGCCTGCCTATTATGCTTATCCGAACACCGGCACGATCAAAGTCGATACCAAGGTGAAGGATGCCGAGATCTTCATTAATGGCGCGTATGCCGGCAATACGCACGACAACAAGACGATGCATCTGCGCCCTGGAACGTACAACGTCGAGATTCGTGAGGGCGGGCAAACACACTTGTCCCAGCGCATTTATGTGACCGCGGGCAAGACTCTGCATCTGCACCCTGAGCTCTAAAACAGCCGCGAGCGTTTCCCGATGCCGCGCGTGTCCTCCCGCACGCGCTGCGCATTACTGAGCCGCGACTGAAAGGAGCGGTTCTTCCGCACTTTCGGCGAACAACGTTTCCGGCATTCGAGGCGATGGAACGGCAACCAGCGTACGTAGGAACGCACCGGTCGATTGCCACCAGCCGCGCATGATCTGCGGGTCGTAATCGACCTCGAAGGGACACCAAGCGTCGGACGCATCCCAAAAGCGTTCTACGGAACGGACCCGCACGCAGCGCGTATCGGCGCGAAGTCCGACTCCGCGGGCTTTGAGCGCGCTTTCCTTTGCGCTCCATAGCAGATTCGCTACCAGCGGTTGGTGGGCGGGCGCCGTGCGGGCCACCAGGATCTGTTCTTCTGCTGTGAAATAGTCGGCGACGAACGCGTCGCTCCTCGGCTCGATCAGCTCGAGGTCGCAGCCGAGTGCGGTACCGTCAGGAGCGACGGCGCACGCGGCCCTGCCGGCGCGGTGGCTCAGGGAGATCGCCACCGCGGCCGCTTGGCCGAAGCGAAAGACTTGCGGCGCGCCCGAGGAAGCAGCGTGGATCTCGATGCTGGCCAGCACCCGGCATGCAGTCGGTAACTTCCAGTAGGCCGCCACTGCCCGTTTGGCCGTCCAACGGCCCAGCAGCCAATCGGCGCGGCGCCTGGCGAACAAGAGGCCTTGGGCGCGCGCGAACTCGGCTGCGCTGAGCCAGTCTCTGCCCTCAGGCATATCCACAGCGGTCTGTTCCAGCCAGAATACTTCGGTCATACCGAGGCCGTGGCTACCAAATCCTCCGTGGAGACGGCTGCCTCGACCTTCTGCAGTCCGCGCTCCACGGCACCGATGAGATAAGGCCGGAGCTTCGCAGGCGGAATGATATTGTCGAGCGCACCCACGCGGAGCGCACGGTGGACGCTGTGGACACGGTCAAACTCGTCGGCCATTTCGCCAAGCTTCTCGGAATGCACAATCGGAAAAAGTTCATTCCACTGAGCCCGCAGCCGCGTTTTTTCCATGCCTTCCGCTTGGGTCATCGCCCGGCTGAGCGCTTCCAGGCGGGGATCCTTGCGGGCGCGGGCTTCCACTTCGCTGGCAAAGACCACGGCAGCAGCCGGCGCGCCGCCAATCACGGAAGCATAGGTGCCTTCCAAGGCCAGCACTTCCAGAAACTCGCTGAGCGCTCGCGAGAAGACCACGTAGGCGCCGCCGTGGTAGCGCGAGATTACGCAGAACACGATGGGGCCTTTGAAATTGACGACAGCGCGGCCGATCTCTGCGCCGTACTCGAGTTGCAGCTTGCGCATCGATTCCGGCGAGCCATCGAACCCAGAGAGGTTGGCCAGCAATACCACCGGACGGTTGTTGGTGGCCGCGTTGATCGCGCGCGCCACCTTCTTGGAAGACAGCGGAAACAGTGTGCCGGCGCTCCACTGATCCGGGCCATCGGCGGGGACGAATCCGATTCGCGCCACCGGCCGAGATTCGATGCCGATAAAGCAAACCGGATATCCACCCAGGTGCGCATCCCAAACCACTGCGGTTTCTGCCGCGCGCATACTGCCCCATCGCTCCAGGGGCGCGTGGTCCTGGTCGATCACCGACAGCATGACGCGGCGAATATCGAACGATTTCTTGCGCCCGGGGTTGGTCTCGTCGGAAAAAATTTCTCCCACGCTCGCGAAGCCCTCGCAGGCTTCGCCGTGCGGAAAGCCCCGCACATCGCGGTCGGCCGGATCTGCGGTCACGGATCTTCGGGGAAACCGTTCACCCGGCGCGACGTAGGTGTGCTCATAGTGGCGTAGCAGAATGTGGCAGGCATCCTCGATATCGCGGGCCCAGTATTGGGCCTGACCGTTGGCGCCCATGATGCGATCGTACCCGCCGATGCCGAGATTATCTTCGGCGGAAACGCTGCCTGAGTAATCGAGCGCGCGCTTGCCGGTAAGCACCATGGCGGCCTTCTGGGTCATGATCAATATGCCGCGCGTGTGCATCAGCATGGTGGCCTCGGCGTTCCAATATGGCTGCGCGCCCACGTTGATGCCGTCGATCACCAGGTTGACTTCGCCGCCCGCCTGGGTGAACTCGACCAGGCGGCGCAAGACGCGGGCGATCCAATCCATATTCTCCACGCCGCTCTCCATCGAGATTTTTGCCCCGGCCGAGATGGGAAACCATTCGAGCGGCACACCTTTGTACTCGGCCAGATCGAGAGCCGCCAGGATACGCCGGCATTCGGGTTCGGCGATCGCGCCCAAATCCTTGCTGGGATCGCCGAGCAACAGGACGCGTTCCATACCCTCGGGATACTTGGTAGTAAAGTTCGTAATCACGCCGGCGATGATGTTGGCGGAATTCTGGCCATAGGGGCGGTCCATCGGAACCAGCAGTCCATCGCTCGAAAGATCGTGTTCGACGAAATTACCCGGAGGCAGTTCCGCTCGCGTATCCTGCATAGGCGGCGTGAGCATCTTCACAATTTCGTAGGGGTAGATGAGGCCGCGCTGGCGCATGCGTACGACTTTCTGCGTGTACGGTGTCAGCGGCCGGAGCGGTTGCAGCCGCGTGGCAGGCCGGATGGTGATTTGCAAGCCGGCGCGGCTGGGCCCGGAGAGCCGTATCACCATTTCCCGCAATTCGCCGGTTTTCGGATCGGGTGTGCGCGCATGCACCACCACCTGTTCCAGACCGAGTCCCTCGGTTAAGGGAACCAGCTTCAGCGCAATGTGGCGGATCTCCTCCGGCTTTAGGGTGAGCGACGGCCACACATAAAGAAGGATGCGGTTCCAATGGAGACGCTCGCGCGTGGAGCGGTGAGATTGCGCCAGCCGGATGCCGGCCGCCGCCTCGGTGAACATGCGTTCCAGGTGCGGCAGTTCCGTGATGCGACCCTCCTGATCGCGCACCGGAGTCAGGTCGCGTACCTCCGCGCAGGCAAAAAGACGCTCGTCTTTGGGATTCTCACGGGCAACCGCGTGGAGGACGTAAACATCCTCCACTGAGGGCAGGCGTTCCAGTTCAAAGTTCGCCAGCCGCCACAGGTGCAGCCGCTCCGCCATTATGGGATGGATGCCGCGATAGAGCTTCTCTTCTTCATAGGCTTGCCCATGCGGCGTGTAGCTGAAGTGCTCAATCGCGCCGCCGCCGGCGACTACCACCACAATCCGGTTGATGGAGTGCGGGAAAGCGGCCTGATTGATTGCGGCGCAGAATTCGCGCTGCATGGTTTCCGCATCGGTTGCCGCATCGTCACTCGAGACATAGAAATCGATGGCGATCTCATGCTCCGGCGGCGCTTGCCCGATTGAGGGAAACAGAGCCTGCGCCGCTTGCGTGATGCTTCCATACGGGGCATAGGTAGTCAACAGGCGAACCCGCTTCCCGTCCTGTTCGTACTCGCCCGATAAACTGCATCGGCAACCGGCTATGGTCCGCAACTCTCTCAGCGATGGAATCTTGTAATACCGCCGCGTGAGCACTTCGAGCATCAACTGCTGCAAGTATGGACTTGCCGCCGCGAAGCGCGCGAGAAACAGACGCGCCAGCAGTTGCGGACAATCGAGCAGCGCACGGATGCGCCGATCGCGGCCGGGGCCTTCCGGGTGACCTTCGAGACAGGCCAGGTGCTCCGCCGCTTCGTCGTAGACTTGCTGGCGGGCCCTCTCGAACAGAGGCCGATCGAACAGGCGATACCGCACTTCGCGAGCGAGGTCACTAACCGCCGGAAACAATGCGTGGGTCACCGAGATGATTCGGTCCAGCAGCAACCGGAACGAGTCGTCGATGGCGGCCGACTCGGCTTCCGCGCTGCCCAGTCGCCTTTCGAGCACTCGCACTACCGGCGCTACTTCCCGCTCCAGGCGCTGGTGGGATTTGAAAATCCAAACCAGGCTCTCCTCGAGTTCGGGCGAGCGCTCCAGCGAACGCACGCCATAGTGCGCCAGTGCCCGCCGGAGTGACTCGACAAAGCTCGGGGGCAAACCTTCGCCACGCGTCTCGATGGCGCGCAAGTACGAGAAGAGGTAGGATTCGGCGCTGGGTGCGGTGCTGCCGATCAGACCATTCGCCGCTGGCTGCCGTTCAAACAGCGAGCAAATATCGGCGAAGATTTCCAGGATCTCGTCCTCTCCGCGCCGGGTTGCGAGGTCATCTGGCTGCTCGTCCGCAATCTGCCAGTCGGCTAAGAGTCTGGCGGTGTAACCGGGTTCCAAATCGAAGCCCAGCATCAGCTGGCGTAGTTCATTCAAAATCCGTCCGCGGGAAGAAGCGCCGGCTTCCTGGGCATCCGCGGCTCGCGACTCCCGGAAGGCCACTCGCTCCGTGGCTGCGACCGTCGCGTCTGCTGCCGCCGGTTCGATCTGGAGCAGCGGCGCTCCGGCATCTACTTGCACGTAGGGTTTCGACGTCACGCTGCGGACGCGGCCGGCGAAGGGCGCCACCACCTGCATCTCCATCTTCATGGCCTCCAGCACGGCCAGAGGTTGTCCGGCGGAAACAATGTCGCCCGGTTCCACGGCAAAGGAAACCACGATGGCCGGCGCTGGAGCACGAACAATGCCGCCATCGTCACGTTCGATGAGGTGGGACACGCCGTCCACGTCGATGCGGTACGTCAGCCCCTGCGCCACCGAAACTACATGGAAGCGCCTGCCCCATCCGGTCAGACGGTACTCGAAAGGCCCAAGCCGATCCAGGCGGACCTGGATACGTGATCCATCCGCTTCCACGCCATATTGTTTCGGGCCGAGCTGACAAACTTTCAGCGTGTATGCATTCCCGCGGTAGCGCAGCTCGACCGTGCGGCCAGTCCCGCCCTTGACATGCGGCCGGCCGTGCGCAGCCGATGCGTAGAACTGCCCCTTCTCGATCGCCGCCTCGGCCTCATAGGCCTCCACGGCAGCCTGTAGCAGCGCGACGTCGGCGTTGCGCCGCGAAACATGCTCGCCGGCTGCGGCCAGGCGGTCGAGCCAGTTGACGTGCACCGCGGCGCGCCGCACGTCATCGTTGCCAAGCAGTTCGAGCAAAAAGGCCCGGTTGCTGGCTCCGCCCTGGATCACCACGACGCTGTCGCGCAGCGCCCGCTGCAGGCGCGAAAGCGCTTCCATCCGGGTTTGGCCATAGGCGATGATCTTGGCGATCATCGAATCGAAGTCGGGTGGGACCACGTCGCCTTCCGCCACGCCGGTGTCCACGCGCACGCCGGGCCCGGTGGGAATTCGCAGTCGCTTGATCACTCCAGGGGCCGGCGCAAACCCGTTGTCCGCATCCTCGGCATTGAGCCGGACCTCGATGGCATGCCCCCTCGTGTGCGGCGGCGCGCCCTCCAACCGTCCTCCGCGCGCGATGTGAATCTGCAGCTTGACCAGATCGATACCGGTGGTGCATTCGGTTACAGGGTGCTCCACCTGCAAGCGCGTGTTCATCTCCATGAAGGAGAAAAGCTGGTGTTCCGGTTGGTAAAGGAATTCTACGGTGCCTGCGTTGCGATACGCCGAGGCCATGCTCAAACGTACGGCTGCCTCCCGCAGAGCTTCGTCCTGTTCCGGCGAGAGCGCGGGCGACGGCGCTTCTTCCAGGATTTTCTGGTGACGCCGCTGGATGGTGCAGTCGCGCACGCCGGCGGCCCAAGTGGTTCCGTAATGGTCCGCGATGATCTGGACCTCCACGTGACGCGCTCGCTCCAGCAGTTGTTCGAGAAAGACGGTGGGATTCCCGAAAGCCTTGAAAGCCTCGGCGCGGGCCCGTTCGAAGGCGTTCGGCAGCTCGCTCGAGAAGTGAACGCGGCGAATCCCGTGACCGCCGCCTCCGGCCGTGGCCTTGATCAGCAGCGGATAGCCCAGGCGCTCGGCATGGAGCCGCGCATCGGCGAGAGTCTCCACCGCTCCGCCGCTCCAGGGCGCCACCGGAATGTGCGCAGCCTCGGCCAGTTGCTTGGAGGTGATCTTGTCGCCCAGCCGCCGCATCACCGCTCCGTCCGGGCCGATGAACACGATGCCGAGATCGCGGCACAAGTCCGCAAATTCGGCGTGCTCGGCGACGAAACCCCATCCCACCCAGACCGCTTCCGCCGCAACCGACCGCAACGCCCGTTCCAAGCCGTCATAGTCGACGTAGCTGCTCTTCGCGTGGCCGGTCCTTGGGTCGGTGAAATGGGCTGGCCCGAGTGAGAACGCCTCATCGGCCTCACGGACGAACATGGCGTCGCGGTCGGGATCGGTAAAGAGCGCGATGGTGTGTAGCGACGCACCGTGCTCCTGATTGAATTCATGCACCGCGTGGAGGAAACGCATCGCTGGCTCGCCGCGGTTGACGATCGCCACGCGTTGAAATTCCGATTGCATATGCGCTATCTCTTCGCAGTGGAGCAGACGATCGCATTTTGTCGTCTGCGCGTTTCTCCGGCTCCGGCAGACCACAAACCGCGATGGTCTGCCCCACTCACTCAGGTCACGAGGGCATGCAGATTTTGAAGCGGCCCAATGTCAATGGCGTCGGGCATCGCGACAGTGCGGTATCCGGTCATCTGGAGATACAGATTTCCGGCGGCGTCCACCACTTCCACGTCGCAGCTTGCCTGGTCCGGATCGGGAGTAACCACGGCATACAAGCCGCCCTCCGCCAGGTCCGGCCCACTCGACACGCAGATTTTCTGAATGTGCTGCGGCAGGAACATTTGGGCATGCCCTTCCACGCCGATTTCCCACAATCCGGCGGTCTGCAGGCAAAGCTCGATAACTCGCGGGGCCATCGCCAGCGGCTGCCCAGCTGGTTGGTGATTGGCGGGCAGACTGGCGGCCATCTGGCCCCACATCCGTTTCCCGTCCCACCAGACCTTTTCCATCACCTGGTAGGCCGGCCCGTGGAAGTACACGCGATAGATGTCGGCGGCTTCTACCGGAGGTTCGACTGGTTCGAGAACGCGGCTGCGGACGCCTGCGCTAGTTGCCGTGCTTCTGGTCAACCGCACGCGTCCGGTGAAATGCGTCGTGCTCTGCGGCTCCGCCTGATTGGGAAGCGGCCGACGGCCCACCAAGCGGCAATCCGCGATGATGTCCTCGCCGTCCGGCCGGAACCGGGTCTCGATCGTAACGGTGCGAGGCTCGTGCCGATAGAATTTGAACGGAGCGAGGAAGTCGATTTCTTCGATCGAATCGACCCGCCACCCCGGAAATACACTGAGAGCCGCCTCGGCAAATGCCTCCACGCCCATGACGCCCGGCAGCACCGGTGTGCCTTCAATTTGATGGTCGTGGAGGAATGGCTGCACCCTTGGGTCGAGCGCGGTTTCGATGGTGAGGCCGGAGTGAATTCCCATTCCCACGATGGCGCCGATCATCGGACCACGTGACGGCATGGCCTCCACCGCTTTGGAATCGAGGCCGCCATTCACATCCCATTCGTTGCCCAGAACACCCAGGCGCTGGCCGATGATCACTTCTCCGCGCGTCGCACCGGCAGTCAATTCGCGGCGGACTACGGGAATGCCCGCTTCGGGCGGCAGCATGTCAATTCCGGCCTGCTCCATCATCTTGGGGATGGAACCGCGCGTGGCCATACCGATGCCGCCCCAAGCTGTCCAGTCGATGGCGATGGCGCGTGTCTGGGGCCGCGTGGTGCGGAAGTTCGATGCGATCTTGCACAAAAGATCGTTGGCAGCGCTGTAATCGGTCTGCCCGCCATTGCCAAAGCGGGCCGCGATTGAGCTGAAGGCAACCGTGGCGCCGACGGGCATGTCTCCAATGGCGCGCATCAGGTTGAACCAGCCGTCGCTCTTGACGTCAAAGACCAGATCGAATTCGTGCGGGTCCTTGTCGGGCAGGAAGTGGCTGCGCTCCAAGCCGGCAGCGTGCAGGAGCACGTCGATCCGGCCGTTTCGCTGGCGCACCTGATCGATCACTTTCTGAACGTCGTCAGGTTTGGTAATATCAACGCTCGCGTAGTATGCGGTGCCGCCGGCCGCGCGCACAGCATCAATCGCCGTTCGGGCAGCCAGTTTCCGCTCCAGCCCCTGTAACTCTTTTTCGATCAATGCCGGCGTAGCCCGGTCGCCACGCGCCTGGATGCGGTCGCGCAAATCGCGGCGTAGTCCGTCTTTGCCGGTCACAAAACGCGCCAGGTCGGGATCGTCGGGTTTCGGTTCCGGCGCCAGATCGAGCAGGTAGAACGTACCGCCGGAAGCAGCCGCCAGATCAGCCGTGATCGCCGAGACAATGCTTCCGGCCGCACCGCTGATCACGAACACGGAGTCGCGGTCCAACTGCATCCCGGGTTGGCCGTCGGCCGCGGGTCTTTCTTCGAGCCCGATGGTCCAGCGCCAGCCGCCTTGATAGCCGATCTCGACCGCGCCGGGGTCGCGCAGTGTCTCTTCCATCAGGAGCTCCGCCGCTTCGGCCGCGGTGCAATCGGCGGCGAAGTCCACGGCTTTCACCAGGGCATCCGGCCGCTCGCGCTTGTAAGCTTTGGTAAAGCCGGCAACCGCTCCGCCCAGCGGCGCGACTGCGCCGGCCTCATCGTAGCCATGCCGTCCGCCCATCCTGGTGGCCGATACCAGGAACGTTCCCAGCGGACCAATCTGCTCGTACCGGGAGCGCATGGTCACGTACAGCGATTTGACTCGCACCCGGAGCGCTTCGTGCCAGGCGGCGAGATCCATAGCGGCGAGGCCTCCCTCGTAGTCCAGTGCCGGAAGCCAGTAGATCCCATGCACAGGACGCTCGGCGGCGCCAGGGGCGCGGTCGAGATGGACGACTTCCACGCCCAGCGATTGCAACCGCTCGGCGAGCGCCTGGTGCACTCCGCCGCGGTCGGGCATGATCGCGACACGGCAACCCGGTCCCAACGTCACGCCGGTTGCTTTCGAGATCGTCAATGGCGGGCGTAATTGGGGCGCCGGCACGCGGCGTGGAATCTGGTTGGCGGCATCGAAGCTTACCGCGACGGCGCGAGCGGGTGGCGGGGGCGCAGTCAGCGGCTCCTCCTGAGCTGTCGTCCCCGTCAGGCCCGCCCGTCTGGCGCGCGCGAACTGAATCACGTGCGCCAGGGTCGGAAAATCACGCAGTTTCATATTGGCATCCCGCGGAATATCGAAGGCCGCCCGCACCGACGCGAACATCTCCGCTTGCTTTACGGTGTCGATGCCCAGATCCGCTTCGAGGTCGAGATCGAGGTCGAGCATGTCTTTGGGATAGCCGGTTTTTTCGGCTACGATCTCGATGACTTTGTCCTGGATGGGATCGACAGCCACTTCCACCCTGACCGGCGCTGATATCGGCGGCGCTATGGGAAGGGCGGGCGCTGGCGCGGGTTGCGGCTCTCGAACCGGGGGCGCCACCACCACTGCCAGATCGGGGCGCTTCTCATGCACAAACCGGATCACGTGAGCCAGCGTTGGGTAGTCGCGCAGTTTGCGGTTCTCCTCGCGCGGAATATGGTAAGTCTCGCGTATGGCAGCGAACATTTCCGCCTGTTTGACGGTGTCAATGCCCAGATCCGCTTCCAGGTCGAGGTCCAGATCGAGCATGTCGCTGGGGTAGCCAGTTCTTTCCACCACCAGGGCCAGCACCTTTTCTTTTACGGGATCACCGGCGGGTGCGGGTATTGTGGGCACGGTGGGTTCCGCTACCTTACGGTCAGCAAGCGAGGGTGTCGGCGCCGCTACCAAATCGCTCCGCTTCTCATGCACGAACCGGATCACATGGGCCAATGTCGGGAAGTCACGCAGCTTCATATTGCCATCCCGTGCGATCCCATAAGCCTCGCGGATCGTTGCAAACACCTCCGCCTGCTTGACCGTGTCGACGCCCAGATCCGCTTCGAGGTCCAGATCAAAATCCAGCATGTCGGCCGGATAGCCGGTTTTCTCGGCGACCAGCGCCACGACCCGGTCTTTGACTGGATCGGCGTGCGCCGTGGGCTGGGGCGGCGCGGAGGGGGCTGGGGCGGCGACGGTAATCGCCACCGGTGGCGCGGGCTCGACTTCCCGCGCGGTTCCGGCAGCCCCAGCCGAAACCACCCGGTCACGCACTCGCAGCGTGCGGCAAACGACTTCGAGTTCCGCCGCGGCGTGGCCCGCCATCCGGCTCAGCCAGGTGTTCCAGGCCTCCGGATCGGCAATGCGGTGCGCATAACCCAAGGTATTGGGTGATGGACGCACCTCGTCCTTGGCTACCACCCTACGGTACAGCGTCATGCTGATTTGTGAACCGAACCCCGCGCCCAGGCGCAACGCGTACTCGATCGGGTAGGCGCCGCCTTTCGACAGGTTCAGCGGGCCGAGTTCCGGATCGACTTCTTTGAAATTGGCCACCGGTGGCACGCATCCCGTTTCGAGCGCCTTCACCGCCACCACATCTTCCATCCCAGTCGCCATCGCATGGCCGGTGAGGCCCTTGGTGTTCGCGATCACGATGCGGTCGGCAGCTTCGCCGAAAACATGACGCAGCGCGTGGATCTCCGCAGACGCGCTGCCACCCCGCGCGGGCGTATACGTTTCGTGGGAGACGAACACCATGTGCGGCGCGGCATCGAGACGCTGAATTCCGCTGCGCGCCTCGGCTTGGGCGATCACCTGCTCCATCACCTTGCCGATGTGCTCGACATCGAGGCGCGTGCCGTGGAATGCGCTGTTGGCAGTCACCGCGCCCAGGACTTCGCAGATGGGCCGGATGCCCCGCTCCCGGGCGGCTTCGGCCGACTCAACCACCAGCGCCGCCGCTCCCATCCCGATAATCATGCCGTGGCGACGCCGGTCGAACGGAATGGCGGCGTCTTCCAACACGTCGTCTGTAGCCGCCGCCCCCGTAGCCAGAAAACCCGCGCCGAACCATTCGAGGGAGTTGTCGGAGGTTACGTCATCCGCCGAGATCACAATGACGCGACTACATCTCCCGGCGCGAATCCAGTCCTCGGCCAGAGAGACCCCTTGCGCCGTGCTCGCACAGGCAGCATTGATTTGCGTGTTGGGGCCGCGCGCGCCGATGAACTCGGCAAACTGCGAATGCCCCATGGACAATACACGGAACAGGAACCGCCGGTCGAACACATAGGGGTCTCGTTCGATGGCGGCACGCACCTCGGCAATGTTCCGATCGAATTCCTGCCGGAGAGCCGGATGACCGTCGACCTCCGCCGCCCGCGCACGCAGTTTCTCCAATCGCGCCAATTCCTCGCGGCGGCCGCGATCCCGATAGTAATGCGACAGTTCCTCGGTGAACGAATCATAACCGGGGAAGGCGGAAGCAAAGATCACTCCCGTGTCATCGCGCAGCGCATCCGGCAGTCCCCACCGGTCCGGCAGCTGAGTGCCTTTGCTGGTGGTCTTGTAGCGCAAGACCAACGGGATTCCGGCGTCGCGCAGGGCATCGATGCCCGCCGCGATCGCCAGCCGCGTGACGCGGTCGAGTGCCAGGACACGGTCCGCTCCCACACCGAATTCCTTCTCCAGGTCGAAAGCGCCACCGCGCGCCGCCAGCTTGATCACGTCGGCCTGGTTAGTGATGGATTCAAATGTGGGCCCGCCGTTGTCGCTCTTCACCAGTCGTGTGATGTGCTTATCGAGCATGGCCCGCCGGAAGCGGGTGGGGATGACGTCGATGAATTGATCGCCGCGCAGGATGCGTTCCACGTTGCTGTCGTCGAAAATGCGTTCGGTTCCCGGCAGTCCGAGCGCCGCGCCGGTGATCGCTACCGGCACTTCGTGGGGCAGACGATCGTTTTCTGTCGTCTGCCGGGCGGGGTCAGACCGTTCCGGCGGCAGACCACGAAAAGCGATGGTCTGCCCTACGCCCGCCGCGTAGAGCCCGCACAGTGCCTGGTTGAAGGCCGCAGCGTCGCCATTCTTCGGGTGATTGGTAAAAAGCGAGACCACGTCGCCCCGCTCGTCGAGCACATCCTCGGCGAAGCCTTGGAGCGCTTTCTTCGGACCCACTTCGACAAATACGCGCGCGCCCGCGTCGTACAGCGTGTGCAGGCCCTTGACGAACTGCACGGGCGAAGCGATCTGCTTCGTCAGAATATCCAACATCTCAGGCACTGCCGCGGGGCCCGTGGGATAGAACTCGCCGTTCACATTCGCCACGATCGGCACGCGTGGCGGAGCCAGGCGCAGGCGCTCCAGCACGCGCCGAAGCGGTTGGGCCGCGGGAGCGATAATCGACGTGTGGAAGGCATGGCTTACCGACAAGCCCACCGGGGTGTATCCGGCTTTTTGCAGCAGATCCATAGCCTGCTCTACGGCCTTGCTGGCGCCGCCGATTACCACCTGGCGGTTGCTGTTGAAATTTGCAATCACCACGTAGCCACGGACCGCTTGGAGAATTCGCTCAATTTCGGGAATGGGCGCGGCGACAGCCGCCATCCGGCCGTTGTCTTCCACGGAAACGCGGGTCATCTCCCGGCCGCGGGCGCTGACCGCTTCCAGCGCGTCTTCGAACGGAAGCGCACCCGACGCAACCAGCGCTCCGTATTCGCCCAAGCTGTGCCCCATGGTCATGTCGGGTTTGATGCCATAGGCGGCCAGCAGCCGCGTTAACGCTTCATCGGCCGCCAGTACGGCGGGCTGAGTGATCGCCGTCTGGCGCAGGTCTTCCTCGGCCTTGGCCACGGCTTGGCCATTCGCACCATCGACGAAGATAAACTCGCTGAGTGGTTTGCCCAGGAAGGGTGTCATCACGCGGTCCGCCTCGGCGAACGTTTGCGCCACAATTGGCTCTGCCGCCCGGAGCGCCCGCAGCATGTTGACGTACTGCGAGCCTTGGCCAGTGTAGAGGAACGCTACTTTCGGTGCGGGTCCATGGCCGCGAAAGATGCCTTGCGCACGCAGAGCTTTCCACGTGCCTGGCTGGTTGGCGGCCAGCGCCTGAAGCGCCTTGGCGCATTTCTGCGCCAGGTCGGCCGCGTCCGCATAGTCGATCGCTACGCGCTCCGGCGCGCGCAAGTCCGATTGACTTGGTAGGGTAGGCGCGGGGGCGCCGCCCGCTGCAGCGGAATTCTGCACAGCTTGTAGACGATTGACCAGTTCGGCTTCCGAGGCTGCGCCGATAACCAGGGCGCCGCGTAACGGGGCTTTGGAAGGCTGCGGTACCGGACCGTTCTCAGTAACCGCCAGGAACCGCTTGCCGTTGCCGGTCAGCCGATGCGGGACGTATTCTTCCAGTACGGCGTGAAAATTCGTGCCACCAAAACCGAACGCGCTCACGCCGGCCCGCCGCACACCGTCCGCTCCGTCGTTCCACGGCCGGAGTTCCGTATTGACGTAAAACGGGCTGTGGGCGAAGTCGATGTCCGGGTTGGGATGCTCGCAATGCAAACTGGGCGGCAGCACTTTCTCGTTGAGAGCGAGAACCGTTTTCAAGAATCCGGCCGCGCCCGCCGCACCCTTAAGATGCCCGATATTCGATTTGACCGAACCGAGAGCCACCGAGCCCGGGCGAAGATGAAAACCGTTGAGTACCTCCGCGGCACTTTGTACTTCGACTACATCGCCCACGCGAGTGGACGTGCCGTGACCTTCTAAATAGGTTGCGGTCCCAGGTGACAGCCCCGCGTTTTGCCAGGCACGCTCGACGGCCAGTTTCTGCCCGATGGGATTGGGTGCGGTGATTCCCTTACCCTTGCCATCGCTCGACCCGCCCATGCCGCGAAGCACGGCATAGATCTTGTCGCCGTTGCTTTCGGCGTCGGCCAGGCGCTTGAGCAGGAAAATGGCCGCGCCTTCCCCCATGACAAATCCGTCGGCTCCCTCGGCGTAAGGGCGTGTGCCGGTGGCGGAAAGCGCGCCGATCTTGCAGAACTTGACGAAGGTCGGAGCGCCCATGTTGCGGTCGATTCCACCGGAAACCGCCAGATCGAATTCGTTCGCTATCAGGCCCTCGGATGCCGAACTGATGGCGGCCATTGCAGAAGCGCACGCAGCATCTGTTATGTAGTTGGGGCCATGGAAATTGAACACATTGGCGATGCGGCCGGCAATGCAGTTGGCCAACTCGCCGGGCATGGTGTCTTCGGTGATTTCGGGAAGGCGCCGGCCGATCCGGCTCTGCAACTCGCGCGTGATGTCCCGGCGCACCTCAGCCGGCAGCGCGGCGAAACTGGCGCTTTCCGCTAATTCCCGGGCATATTCCGGAAAATAGATGCGCAACACCGTGAGGTAGTGTCTTTCGCCCGCCATGGCATTACCGAGGATCACGGCAGTGCGATCTGGATCAAGACGCCGTTCGGGAACGCCGTAGTCCTCAAGCGCTTCGCGCGTGGAGGCGATCGCCCACTTCTGCCCTTCATCCATGGCATCGGCCACGCGCGGCGGAATCGGCAAATGCCACTTAACGGGATCCCAAACGTGCTCGCGCACCCAGCCGCCGATTTTCGAATAGGTTTTGTCAGGCGCGGCGGGATCGGGATCATAATAGGATGCTGCATCCCAACGATCGGGCGCGACGTCGCTGATACTGTAGCGGCCCTGTTTCACGTTGCGCCAGAAAGCCCCAACGTTGGGGGCGTCGGGCAGAACGGCCCCCACGCCCACAATCGCAATCGCTCGATACGCGGTATTTTCCATGATGACGTTCCTATTGGCGAGGACGGCCTCCCCGCTTGCCAAACCGAGACTCTTTACGTGCGGCCGTAGAGCACGTCGCGCGCGGCGTCCATGTCCGCGAGCAGACCAGCCTGCGCGCCATAAATGGCCGGCAGCCCCAGACCAGCCTCGAATGCGGCCACGTCCGCCGGAGGCTCGGCTGCGGTAATCCACAGCAATCCGTCTTGAGCGGTTTTGAGCGCCGCCTCGCGCGCGAAAATGTTGCTGAACGTGGCCAGCGCCGCTGCGCCGAAACGATGGCTCGCCTTGTCTGGAAGCCGCCGCTCGGCGGCCAAGGCGGCCCGGCGCGCGAGACTGCCCGCGCACTCGGCGTAAGCGATCAACTCGCCCAGGCGCAGTAGAATGTGCTGGTGACGCGTCAAACGCCCCAGGCGCGCTCTCTCCATGACTTCCGCCAGCGCATCGAGAGCCAAAGCCGCAATGCCGGCTCCCACGTCCGGGTGGCGCTGGCTGAGCGCCGCCAATTCACGCGCCTGTTGGTGGTAGTGCTGGCCGCGCGACTTCATGTGCAACTGCCAGCGGTCGCGGCTGATCGTCATCTCCATGATTTCTGAAGTACCTTCGTAAATCGTGGTGATCCGGACGTCGCGTTTGATCTTTTCCACCATGTACTCGTGGGTATACCCGTAGCCGCCAAAAGCCTGGATACTGGCGTCCGCAGCCCGATTGCCAGCCTCTGACGCCATGTACTTGGCAATGGCGCCTTCCGTATTCAAACTGCCCTCGCCGGCGTCGATCCGTTCGGCAGTCTCTTCGATATAGGCGCGCGCCGCCTCGAGCCGCGCGGCGTGGGGCACGATCAACTTGTGGGTGTAACCCTGTTTCTGGGAGAGCGGCGACCCGGCTTGGATGCGCTCGGTGGAATACGGGATGGCGCGGTCGAGCGCGGCCCAGCCGGCGCCTAAACCAAACGCCGCCACCATGAGGCGTGTGTAACCGAACACTTCCTGCGCCTGGTTCAAACCCAATCCTTCCACTTTGCCAATCAGCCGGCCGGCATCCACATAGACGTCGTCGAAGGAGAGGGCGGCCGTATTGCTGGTGCGGATTCCATGCTTATCTTCGGGCTTGCCGTGGGTGAATCCGGGAATGCCCTTCTCCACCACAAACCAGCTCGGCCCGCCCGGAGTGCTTGCTAACACCGTGTAGGCATCGGCCACACCGCCGTTGCTGATCCACTGCTTGCTGCCGTTGATCTTGTAGCCAGTGATCCGGCCATCTTCGAGGACCCGTTCCGCCGTGCTGCGCAAAGCTGCCAGGTCGCTGCCCGCTTCCGGTTCCGTGGCCGCGTAGGCAAATAGAAGTCCTTCGTCCGCGATGCGCGACATCCAATACTTCTTTTGCTCCGGCGTGCCGCCGACTTGAATCGGCTCACTGCCCAGAAACGTGGCCAAGACCGCGGTAGCCAATCCCAGATCGATTCGCGCCATCTCTTCGCACACGCGATACACATCGAAGGCGCCGCCGCCCATCCCACCAAACGCCTCGGGGATAAACAGGAGTTGAATGCCCAGCTCGGTGCACATCTCGCGCACGATTTCCAACGGACACTCATCACGAGCATCCAATTCTAAAAGCTTTTCATCGGGGAGACGCTCCTTGGCGAAGTCCCGCAGCGATTTCAAACTCAGTTCCAGGGTGGTCAAATCGAGTCCCGAGACGGTAGCAGTCATGGCAGTACCTCAGGGCAGGACCCTCCTCAAGCGGCCACACCGGTGGCGTTGCGGACTTTTGTCTGCCCTTCTTCTTCGGATTGGAGCCAGCGCAGTGCAGGTCAGGGAGGGTTGGAGCCTTTGAGCTGAGCCGCTACTGCGGAAAAGGAGATTCTTCTTCCCGGGTCCGCAAGCACTGAATCGGAGAAGCGTCCTGCCCTGCTCCGGAGCTCATGCGGACGCGGAACCACCACACACGGTATCCAGTGATCCTAAAATTGCTTTCAGAATTTATCATAATGCATTTTTGCAAAAGATTTAAGATTTTTTTATCTGATTTACACACCGGCAGAGATCGCGTGAGTGGCGCGCGGCCGTCTGGCCGGGAGGAATATCACACGGGTCGAACCATGGGTGGCGGAAGACTTACGGGACACTGTAACCTCTATTGGGGATGCTCTATGAACGTCACGTTTAGAATCGCCTTCACCGCCGCATGGTTGGCCCTGGCGCTGGGTTCCGCGCAGGCGCAGGACGTGCGCTGCGACCGGAGCTGTTTAGAAGGCATGATCTCGACGTACCTGACCGCGCTGGCGGCTCACGATCCAGGGCGTATGCCGGCTGCGCCGGGCGTGAGGTACGCGGAGAATGATCAGGTGTTGCCGCTCGGCGCCGGGGAGTGGCAAATCGCCGGCTCGCCCGGCAAGTACCGCCACATCTTCGCCGATCCGCAATCCGGGCAGGTTGCGGCCATCACTACCATCACGGAACATGGCGTGGGCGCCATCTACGCGTTCCGCTTGAAAGTGGAGGCCGGCCAGATCAGCGAGGTGGAGACGCAGATTTCGCGCGATGCCCTGGGCGCGGCCCGCTACGAAAAGATGGGCCAGCCGGAACCCGTCTGGCTGGAGGCTGTGCCGCCCGCTGAGCGCATTTCGCGCGCCATGCTGATGGCGCAAACCAACAAGTATTACAGCGGCATGGAGCGCAACGATCCCAAGGGCGACTATTCGTTCTTCGACAAAGATTGCAATCGCCTGGAACACGCCAACCAGACCACCAATGTGAAGACCGGCGAAGCCTACGGCCACTCCAATGACACCGCTTTTGCATCGCTCACCTGCGAGGCGCAATTCCAGACCGGCTTCCTCGGCTTCGTCACCAAGATCCGCGAGCGCCGCTACCCCGTGGTGGATGAGGAGCGGCAGGCGGTCTTCGCGATCACCACCTTTGATCACAATGGCACCGTCCGCACCTTGCCTTCGGTGAACGGGAAATCGTCACCCATCCCCGCCTATTTCGACGTGCCGCGCACGCTGCACGCGAGCGAAGCGTTCCGCCTGCGGGGCGACAAGCTCTACCGTATTGAGATGACGCTGACCGAAGTTCCCTATGGCATGCGTTCCGCATTCCACGCCGGCCCTGCGGTGAATCTCAGCGGAGCCGGCACCAACCGGACCACTTCCAACCCTTGCAATCGTGCGTGCCTCGAAAGCCTGGTGGGACAGGTGCTCCAGGCGATGTTGACGCACGATGCTTCGCGCCTGCCGCTGGCCAAAGGCGTGCGCTATTCCGAGAACGGGCAGTTCCTTGCCCTGGACGACGGCCTGTGGGGGACTGCCGGCAAGATCGCGATGCCGGGTGCGGATGATTATGCCGCGTTTTTCGCCGATCCGGCCAGCGCAACGGCCGGGTACTGGGGTCTGACCAATGAACACGGCACGCCAGGCGTGCTCGCGCTGCGAATCAGGGTGGCAGGCGGACAGATCAGCGAGATGGAGGCGATCGATGTGCGGGAAGAGTCGCAGGGTCCGCGCGGCGGTACCATTACGCTCATGCGCCCGCCGCTGCCGCTAGAGTGGAAGGCCGATTCGCTCGGCTCGCTCGATACCGTCTTCCGAGAGCAAAAGGCGGCGCAGACGGCCATTCCGCAAAATGTGCTGAGCGCCTACTTCGATGGCTTGGAGCGGCATTCGACCAAAGAGGTGAAATTCACGCGCGAGTGCACCCGCCGCGACAACGCCGTCCAGGCGAGCCCTGGCTGCGCCGTTCCCAATGGCCTTTACAGCCATACCACCTCTGTCCGTGACCGGCGCATCCTGGTGGCAGACGCTGAGCGCGGAGTCGTATTGGCAGTTGCCATGATCGACAACCCCGGCACCGGCGCAGCCAACTTGCCCGCAACTCAGCTCGTGCCCAGCACCTACATGGTTCCGCAGTTGATTAAGATCAGCGACGGACAAATCTCTCGCGTGGAAAGCATGGTGAAGTGGATGCCCTTCGGATATACCTCCGCATGGGCGGAGCTGAAGAAATGAAGCGCTAAGGACCGCCTATTGCCGGGCGGCGGGCGCGGCCTTCTTGAGCTCCAACGGAAGGCTGTTGCCCAGTTGGGTCCAGGTACCCGTCAACCGCGTTCCATCTTCACTGATGGCGCCGTCATAGCCGCCGCCAACGGCATTTACTTGAAGCGTCAAGTTCTTGCCCTTCTGGGTAATCGCGCTCACGGGTATGCGGGTGCCTTGATCGACGCTGACGAGCACGGCTTCCGATCCATCCTTCCCGTTCGCAATCGTCAGGACCAGCCGCAGACCAGCGCCGGCTGCAAGCGTGCCCTCCCAGGTGCCCACGAATTCCGGGGCAACCGGCGCGCTTGGTTTGAGCACCTCGACTTTCGCTTCTCCAGTCCGCGTCAGCTTCAAGAGGAGCGTTGCCGGTCCCTGCACCAGTTGCCCTTCCAGGATCTTGCCGTCTGCCGAAAGGGTTCCAGTAAATGTCGGATCTCCGGGCGCCCCTTTGACCCGGAACGTTCCTTTTCCATCGCTGAACGAGATCCCCTCGAGCGGCAGGCCCGAGGCATTCTGGGCCGGAATAGAAACCGAGCCGATCCAGCCGTTCGCTGTTTTATCCAAATCAACTTCGACGACAATCGAACCGGCGGGCGTCTCGAGCGCCCCGCTCCAATGGCCTCTCATGTCGCTCTGCGCCCATCCCAAGCGAGCGCCTGCCAACAATGAAACCAGCAGGAGGGCCCGTCTGAATCGAACCGTATTCATATTCGCCTCCTCGGCGCCCGTCCGCAGCACGGATTTATCCAACAATGTTAATGATATCATCGGGCTGCGTGTGGCGCAAGAAATATTAGCGGCAGGTGGAGTGGTTGAGCTGAGTACCCCGTGTAGGCAGATGGTGTGAGCAATGTGTGGGCAAGCGGATCCCTGAAGAAGCGAAGCCGGCTTGGGTCACTTCGCCCATTACGTTAATTAGGTATGTCCTCACTGGTCAGCGAATTCTTTTGCAGTGAGCAACTGGCGGAAACCACGCTGCAACCCGTGCGCCGATGAAGCAATCGCCGCTGCCAGGCATGCCGCCATTTGAAGCCCTATCACCAGGACCAACACCTGTCGACAGCCGCAACATATCTCAATCAAAAAATGAACTTCAATGCAGCTTGCATCAGCCGTGGCGGCGCGGCCTTGATGACCTGACCAAACAATGGACTGTCGATATTACCTTGCACGGAGGCCGGGCCGAAGAACTCCGCGTGATTAAACGTGTTGAAGGACTCCATGCGGAATTGCAGCGTTTTGTGTTCGGTAATCTTGAAATCCTTCAGCAAGGCGAGATCGAAATTCACCATGCCCGGCCCGTGAAACGATCTTCGTGCGGCATTGCCCGGCGAACCAAGAGCGCTCTGGGAAAAGGCGTCCGCGTTGAAATAGGGCAGGCCGTTGCGTGGATTTCCATTCAAGTTCAGAGGTTGGCCGTTATAATCGGCCGTATCCAAGCTATAGTTGTTCACTCCATTGGGTATGCTGCCTTGGAGGGAATTGTCGTCATTGCTCTTGATCGTAACCGGAAAGCCCGTGCTGACGCGCGTGATCCCGGAGATCGACCATCCTTGCGTGAGCAACGGAAGGCGATGAGTCACCCGGTCAGAGGGGAGTTGGACTTCATAGCTGGCGACGAAATTATGCGCCAGGTCCCAGGCAGAAAGAGCACGCGTAGCTTTGAAGTTGAAGGGATTGACGGTATCTCCCAGTGCCGAGGCTTGGTCGATCGACTTACTGTAGGTGTAACCGAGCAGGAACGAGTATCGGGAACCGGAATGCCGCACGGTGATCTGCAGGGAGTTGTAACTGGAATTGCCATAGCTCCCCTCATAATCGTCGTTGCTAAGAGCGGAACCGAATGGCCCGCGAGTGCCGTTGAAGACCTGCCCCGATGCGCTGACGTATTGTGTATCTTCGCCGAACGGGCCGCACGTGGCAGACCCGGGCGCCACTGAGGCTGGCGTGCTGAGAGCCAGACACAGCGCCGGGTTCCCGGGATTGACCGAATACGTCACCAAGAGATGATGCGCTTGCGAGCCCACAAACGCGGCACTGATCAATGTGTTCTGACCGAGTTGCCGCTCGATGGAGAGGAAGTAATTCTCGTTGTACGGGAAGGTGTTGAACGGACTTGGTCCGGTCGCACCGGCAATCGGTTCAAACACCGAGAAATCGTAATTGGAGTCAGGGTTCTTGATACTGGTGTTTAGAGGAGGGAAGTTCAGAGGGAACGGATTTCCGGTGAACGACCCATTCGCGGCGGTCATGAAGGGCGTGGCAAATAGCGGCGGCCCAGGGCTGGTGTAGCTTAAACCGTAGGGCGGCTGGGGAAGATCGAAACCGAGCACCTGCCCCCGGATCACTGAGTAGAACATGCCGTATCCTGCGCGAATACTCATATTCCCGGCCCCGCCGGAAATCTTTCCCAGGAGCCCCGACGAATTGCCGGGCGACCATGCAATGCCAAAACGCGGAGAGAATTTGTTTTGCGATGGCACGAGAGTTCCGGGAATGCCTTTGTCGCTCGGATAAACCAGCCCTAGAGGAGCGGTGGGAAAGACCTGCGATTGCTGGCCCAATGCGAATGTCGGTTCCTGGTGGAATTTCTCAAACCAATATTCCATGTACTCCCAGCGAACGCCGTAGTTAACCGTTAGATTCGGCTTGAGGCGCCAACTGTCCTGAACGAACGCGGAGGGATACTTATGTCGTAAATAGAATGTTTGCGAGTCCGCCTGGTTATAGTTGCTCGCAACTCCGATCAGGAAGTCCGCAAAATCGAGGCCAGTTTCGGTACCGGCGAACAGAAAGGAGCCGTTGTAAGTCGGGTTGGAGTTTACGTTGACCTGCTCCATCGTGCCCTGAAAACCGGCTTTGAAGGTATGGTTTCGCCAGACCTTGGAAAACGTATCGTTGATACCGAAGGTGTTGTTGGCCTGCTGCAAGTTTGTGATGGGCACACCCATCACAAACGAATTGAAGATGACGTTTTCGACGCCTTCAATCTGGGGCGAAAGCGGCACAATACCAGGGGTTCCGACCCCCGTGGCAAACCCCTGCGAAGCGAGGCTCGGGCCGACACCGCCTTGCGGTTGTCCCACTGTGTTGTTGCTGCGCATGAAGCTCAGCCGCAGGTCGTTAACGGCATTCGTACCAAATGTTTTTGTGTGAGCGACAGTAATGAGTTGAGCGCGCCCGAAGTTTAACGCGTTAAACCCCGGAACACTGGCGCCGCCTTGTCCGGTCGGATACGGATTGTTCAACCTGTAATCGTCAAGAAAGTAGTAAGCCGAAAACAAACCCCAGCGTTCGCTGCTTTGGTCCACGCGGAGGCCGGCTTTATCATCGCGGACGGTCTGGGCTTCCGCACCGGTAGAAAAGGTTGAGGAGCCGATATTCGGCAACGGAATGTACTGGAGCAGGTGCTTTGCGGGCTCCGACCATGCCGTTTGGGGAATGATCCCGTTCGGGAAAACGCTCGTATAGGGCTCGCCCGTGACTACTGTATATCCGAGTTTCTGCGAGAGCTGATTGGCCAGGTACGGGCCACTGACCTCTCCTTGCAACGGGCCCGAGTCCGAGAGATTGCCCGCACGGTCCGCCAACGAAGGCACCGCAATCAAGCCGGAATCTATGCCCTGGGAAGTGCGGGTGCCTTGATAGTCACCAAAAAAGAAGAGTTCATTTTTCTTAATGGGTCCGCCGATCGTCCCGCCGAACTGGTTTTGCCGAAAGAATCCCCGCTGGGGTGAAAAGAAATTACGGGCGTCCACATCGGTGTTCCGCAAGAACTCGAATCCGGTACCATGAAGCCCATTGGTTCCGGATTTCGTTACCGCATTTACAATACCGCCGCTGTAGTCGCCGTATTCGGCGTCGAAGTTATTCGTCAGAACTCGGAACTCTGACAAGGAGTCGAGATTGGGCACGATCAGCGTACCGCCGTTCATCAACTCTTTGACATCGGCGCCGTTGACCATGAAGCCATTGGCGTCTTCGCGCTGTCCCGAGATGGACTGATTGCCAGGATTCAGCGTGCCGGAAGGGTTGATCGCCACCGTCGCCCCGGCCATGACCACCGAATCAGGCTGTTGCGTCGACATCGGTACGATACCCGGCTGGAGCGCCAGCAAATCCGTATAGCTTCGACCATTCAAAGCGACGGCGGTCATCGACTGCGACGTGACCACCTCCCCGACCTGGGTGCTTTCCGTTTCGACCGAAACTACGTTGCCGGCGACGGTTATCTCTTCTAACCGTTGCGCAAGATCGAGAGTCGCATCTTCCGTGAGAGCACTGTCAATATCGACCGCAATCCCGGCCTTGTCCTGAGGCTTAAAACCCGACGATTCGAAATGAAGATCATAGCGGCCAACCGGCAGACTCGGAAATGTATAGATGCCCCTGCTGTCGGTCGTAGTTTTGGTTTGAACGCCCTGAGCCGTGTTCTTTGCCGTAACCGTGGCGCCTGCAATCACCGAGCCGGTCGGGTCCTGGAGCGTTCCGGTGATACTCCCAGTTACGGCGCTCCAAGCGACAGCAGCGCCGGCCAGTATAAGAACGCCAGCGCGGGCTGGCCGACCGGAGGTTTTAGCACCCATGAAAAAATTCGCCCTTTCTAAGCACCTTCGTGTCCCAATCAGAGGCAAGCATGAACACTAGCACGGCAATCGAGGAAGAACGGTTCTTGAGATGTCACGAGGCGGTTCGTGACTGCCACGTGCCAAATTTGGCAATTCTGTGTGTTTTCATCGACTTAAACGAAACGAGTCCCCCAGTTTTCCGATTCGACAGCTTGCAGAGGTGGTGAGGAGACTAGGCAGAGCTTATCACGCAAAGTGCAAGTTCTAGGCACGCGGACGGTCAGATCCGGGTAAGTGACCGGTCACTCTTTGACGCGATCCGCTAGTTGCCAGTTCTTTCGGGTAATACTCCGTGATTCCATGCTAGTCTCACTGAGTTCGCCTCGTTCACTCCAAGAAGTGGCGAGTTGAGGGACATTCTGGACGGTGGGATCGATCAACATGAGAATGCGCTGCGCTCTGCTCCTGCTATCGATAGCCGCCGCCGCTTCCGCGCAAGCCCTGAAGGTGGCCCCCCTTTCGAATCCATCGGGCGCAGAGAGTCTTCAAGCCAATTGGGCCACGGCTTCCGATGGCAGCCCCCTCTTGAGCTGGCTCGAAAAATCTAAAGATGGCTCACTCTCCTTGCGCTACGCGCTGCGGCACGGTACCCAATGGTCTGAGCCGTGGGTGATTGTGGCAAATCGCCAATTCTTTCGTCAGCCCGCGGAATCACCGTCGGTGGTCTCGTTTCCCAACGGATCGTTACTAGCGGAATGGGTCGAAGTACCTCCTGGACAGGGAGAAGCCGAAAACCTGTATGTATCCGCTTCGAAGAACGGAACGCAATGGACGATGCCGGTCATGGCCCACAAGGACAGAAGCCCAGTCCAGCATGCTCTGGCCTCTATGGCTGTGAGCGCAGACGCCGAAGCATCGGTTGTCTGGCTGGAAGCTTTGAAAGGCGACGACGCGCCGTCCGCGCTGAAGAGGACGGTGGTCAATACCAACGGCGTGGTTGTGAAAGAGGAAACTCTGGACTCCGACGTTTGCACCTGTTGTCCGACCAGCGTTGTGAAGACGCCGAAGGGGCTGCTCGTCGCCTACCGCGACCATAGTTCGCGGGATATTCGCGATATTGCGGTTGTTCGTTCCGAGAACGGGCGCTGGCTGCCTTCGCGCGTACTGAACGCCGACAAATGGCAGATCAATGCCTGTCCGGTCAACGGAGCGGCGGCGGCGGCAAGAGGCAGTCGTGTGGCAATCGCCTGGTACACGGAAGCCCAAGACGCTCCGCGCGTGCAACTTGCGCTCTCCAGTGATGGGGGGACAACTTTCGCCAATCCGATCCGGATCAGCGCCGGCAACTCCTTCGGCCATACGTCAGTGGCGCTCGATGACACTGGCTCCGCGGTCGTCTCCTGGCTCGAGGAAGGCTCCGGTGGAGACGGCGTCCGGCTCCTGGCTCGTCAAGTTTCGAGCGCAAGTAATAGCGGCCCGGTTGTCGAGGTAGCCCATGGCACCCAGCGGAGCATCGGGTATCCAAGATTGCTGCAGGTCGGGAACGAAACTTGGATGGCGTGGGGCAATTCGGGCGACACCCAGATACAGACAGCGCGACTGCTGAAATGAGGTTCCGCGCAGCTATTCGCTTAACGAAAGGAAAGACCGATGGTCAACAGTCGAATTGTACCGGCGCTCATTTTGTGTGCCGGAATGTCCGGTTATCTTGGCGAACGTCCGAGCGCGCAAACTCCCGCGCCTGCAAAGCGTAGCAACGCACCGGTCCAACGTCCCGCCAATCTTGCTCAATTGATGCGCGGTACTTTATTTCCGGCTTCCAACGTTTATTTCGCGGCACAAAACCTGGATCCCGCCAAGGTGCCGCCTGCCAAAGATCCCTCGTTGGCGACCGATCCCCTGGCAAATTCCTATGGCCAGTGGCAAGCGGTTGAGAATAGTGCCCTGGCTATTGCCGAGACCGCTGACTTACTCACTCTCCCAGGGCGCAAATGCTCGAATGGGCTAGACGCCCCGATCCGGAACGCTGACTGGGCGAAATTCGTGCAGGGTCTGCGGGACGCGGGGATGACTGCATACAAGGCTGCGCAATCCAAGAACCAGGACACAGTAACCGACGCAGCGGGAACACTGTCCGTGGCGTGCTCCAATTGCCATGACAAGTATCGTGACAAGCCCACACTAGCCGATCGGTGCAAGTGAGAAAGACTTTCGGAGGAGCGTCGGTATGTCGGGCTGACCGACGCTATGGTTTCGGCCCGCCATCAAAAGGGGAGCCCGCGAACAACTTTTGACCGTCGGCCACCACCACAGACCTCGCTGACGCCACTCTGGCGCCCCCCCGTGCGGGACACGCCACCACCACGACTCGGTCACCGATTTTCACCGTGTTTCGGCTCCACCCCAGTCTGGCGAGTTGGTTTGGGCCGGCAGCCTCAAATGCCCAATTGGCCGCTCTTCCGTCCTGGTCCTTAATATCCGCATAAAAGTAGATATGCGGATTCGTCCACTCTATTTTCGTGACCACCCCTTCGAAGGTCACCCGGCGCGCCGGATCGAATTCCACCGAGATGGCGTGGTGTGCCGCGGCAGTGACAGTGATAACGAAGAGACATGCCCACACGCCCGAATTCCTTAGGTCGAATTGCATAGCGTCCTAAATGAAGCGCTCGCTCGAAGCTAACGTATCACCAAAGCAACGAGCAGGGCACTCGAAGACGGTCAACTTGCGGTCAGTGACTCAAAGTGGCTAGCCCTTCGTCCTCACATAATGGAACGTTGCTCGCAACAGGCCGTGATATTACTACCGAAATACTCCCAGTACGGCCAGACGCCATCCACGAACAGGTCGGGCGAATCGTGCAGAGCCGCGATTTGCACCTCTCCGAGTTGCAGCAACGCTTTTTGCGCTACCTGGTTGAACAGTCGCTGTCGAATGAAGCTGGGCAGTTGAAGGAATACTCAATCGGGTTGGACTTCTTTGGCAAGCCTCCGTCGTACGATCCTCGCCAGGAGTCTGTCGTTGGGATGCATGTTTTGCGTCTCCGTCAGAAGCTGGCTGAATACTACCACACCGAAGGCGCCAATGACCCGATTCTCATCGACATTCCAAAGGGTGGTTTCAGCGTGCACTTCGAGGACAGGCCGACCGTAGAGGCAGACGGCCCGGTTGCACCTGCCGAAGCTGGCCCGCAACTCGCTCCTCGCAGACACCTCCCGTGATAGCGTGGGCTGCAGGTTTCGTTACTGTCGTTTTGTTCACGTGGTATTTAACCGCGCACCCTGTGCGAGCTGAGCAGGAAACGGCGGTCGTTGGCCTCTTTCATGATTGATTTTCCTCCATTTCATGACTTTTGAGCAGCCTGAGGCGGCCAGTTGGGTGCATCAATGCTGAACTGTTTGGCGTACTCCGCGTTCAGCCGCTGCCAGCCGAACTTCATTGCGTCGCCACCCGCCATGCGGCCGATGGGAGTTCCGCTGAGAAGGTGATCCAGAACATCGAAACAAATGTGCCACCCGGCAGCACCCATCGAGATGAAGCGGCGATCGATGTTGTGCCACAGCGTCAGGCGTGTGCCGCCACCACAAGCTTCGAGTTCCCACCGGATATCGCCGTACTCAAGCAGCGTGGGAGCGTCGGCTCGCGTCACTGTTGTTTCGAGGGGCCTGCCCGTTCCCACCCAGGTGAGATTCAGCGTGGCTCCGACCGTAGCCAGGCTCCCATCGGTTTCGAACGGTGCCCACTCGCGCAGATGCGCTGGATCGGTTAGCGCCTTCCAGACTTTTTCCGGCGCGTGGCGCAGCTCTCTGACGAGAATGAGTGTCCACTTTTCTCCGTCCTTCCGTACCTGCGCCCCGCTGGCCGGACCTGGTGTGTACTGTTGGCGATCGGTCATCTTCTTCTCCTTGTCTTCCGTTTCGTTGGTGTCCTGAAGCGGTTCCGGCTTCAGCCAGCAGAGAGCGCTGTGCGTCCACCGTGAATTCCACGAAACCGGCCTCGCGCAGCACGCGCAGGTGCTTTGACACAGTCGGCTGCGGCATCCGAAGCTGACGCTCGATCTCTCCAACCGACTGTTGTGACGAGACCAGGAGGCTCAATATCGTGCGGCGGTTCGGCTCCACAATGTCTTCGAACACTGATTCCACTCTCTTGATATACCCCAAACAGCATATACCCGTCAAGGAATATAGTGTCAACCGGACGCAGACTACGGTTCCATCGGGGTGCGTGACCGTACCTGGCGGCGAGGCCGGGGCCTGTCCAGCTCATCGAGGAGGGAATCTTTCGGACATCGGGGCAAACGCGGCAGGGCCGTGTCGCAGTGGGTGCGCGGCACGCCGTAGCTGGCGGATTACCGCAAATACCTAATGCTTCCGCAGTTTCGCTTCAATCCGTTTCCGGCCAGCCCGGTCTGCAGTCAGCGCAAGCGCCTTTCTCCATGCATCTGCAGACTGATCGACTTGGCCCATACTCTCACGAATATCACCAAGGATCTCCCACATTGCGGGCGAAGCCGGATTGGGTCCCACTTGTGTCAACGCTTTCGCAGGCTGGTTTTGCGCCAGATACAACCTGGCGAGCGCTTCGTGAGCGGCGGCCAAATCCGGTTTCTGAACCAGCACAGTTTCATACTCTTTAATGGCGGCGTCATTCTGCCTGCTGCGCGCCAGCGAATTCGCATACGAAACGCGGGAGGGAAGAAAATCCGGATGGCGCTGGAGATTATCGAGCCAAAATTGTTCGGCGGTTCCCCGATCGCCCAATTGATACTCGAGCGCGCCCAGGTTCTGCCGTGCAGTCCGGCTGTCCGGATCGACGGACAGCGCCTGGCGGAACGCGTCGGCAGCCTTGGACAAATGCCCTTGCTCCCGGAGGACGGTACCCAGCGCATTCCAAATCTCGGCTCTTTGCGGCGACGGCTGTGACTGGATCGGCTGGGTGGCGTCCTGTATCTGGCGGGCGTTCTCCATCCAGGCGCGCGCCTGGTCCAACTCGCCCAGCCGCTCATACAAGAGTCCGAGGTTGTACGGAAGGTAGGAATAGCGCGGCGCGGCCTGCATGGCGGCTTCGTACAAACGGATCGCTTCCTGATAGTTTCCGCGCTCCGATTCGAGTAGAGCCAGGTTGTGCAACGGGTAGGCCCAATACGGAGCGAATCGAATGGCCATCAGCAGGGCCTCGCGTGCATCCGCAAAGCCCTGGCCAGTGCGCGCCACCCTTTCCAGGCGCGCGATCCCCAGCGCATTGTACGCGTAGGCATGCCTCGGATCGGCCTGGATCGAATCACCCAGCAGCCGGATCGCCTCATCATAGCGGCCGTCAAAAATCAGCGACCGGCCTTGGCAAAAAAGACTGCGGCTCCGATCGAACTCGGCTTCTGAAGCCAGGTTCAGCGCTTGCTCGAAATAGCGCGCACAGAGATCGAAGTCGCTCTTGGTCTGGGCCACCTGTTCGCCCTCGAGGTAGCGCGAGATCAACTCCTGTCCCCTATCCTCGAGTGCCACGCGCAGCCGGCGCCGCCGTTCCTCAAGCAGAGGGCCGCTGAACTGCGCGAGCATGTTCCAGGCGCTGCCCGCCTGCTCCGGCAGCAACAAACCGCGTTGAATGGCTTGCGAAAAGGCATCCTTCTCGTTAGCTTTCGCAGCCGCGGGCGCTTGAGGCGCGCTTCGCAGCCGGCTCGCATCGCGTAGCGCGTTTGAGTCCAGGCGCTGCGCCGGTTCGAGAACGATACCCTCTGCGCGCGTATTGCCGACCACAACGATATCGTCATCGGTAGAAAAGTGATCGGGCCGTTGCCGGCCGCGAGTGTAGTCCGGAACCATTTCCGAAACGTACGTTTGCAAATCGCCGAAGTTGATCGAGAAGCTGCCTGCGGGCGCCGCGGCCCCGTTCATTCCCGCAATGAGAAAGTAGCTGAAGGCGCCGTGGCCGCCCCCGAAATCGCGCGATTCATACGCGAAACGGCGGGCGTGCGCAGCCATCAGCAATCCCAGCGCTCCAGCGCGGCCTTCAAAGACGCGCTCGACAGCCTGCTCCACCTCGCCGCCGCCGGCAATCCCGGCCACATTTCCCGCATGACAAACATCGACAAACGCGAAGACGCGGCCGAAGTGCAGCGCTTCGGTGGCGATCAGCCGCCGGAATTCGTCCATCGAGTAGCCCGTGGTTTTGGCATCCTGCGGGTTGCTTTCGTAGGTCAGCATGTACGGATCCCGTTCAATGACTCGGTGAGTGACCGGATCCTCTTCCGTCTTCAGGTAAACTCCATGACCCGCGATGAACAGGATCAAGGTGTCATCCATCCCGGCGCCCGCCGCTGTGACTTGACGTACCGCGTCATCAATCGCCGCGCGTGTGGCGCGCTCATTCGTCAGCAAATGGATTTGATCGGGAGTCTTCAGGTCGCCTCCGCGCGGTGTTCGCAAAAGCGCGGCAAGCGTCTCGGCGTCGCGATCCGCAAACTGCAGCGAGGGAACCGGCGGATCGTGCTCATAGCTCGAAATTCCAATTAAGATGGCGTAAGTTTTCCCGGGTTTCCCGGCGGCGCTGCTCTCTGCCAGCCTTACCCCACGCGGCTGAGGAGCCTGCGCGAAGGCGGAGGAAAAGAGGGCCAGTGCTATGATTAAACTCCGCAATGCCCACCCCGCGCGCGCCACGAATCCGTTATATCAAAAGAACGTTGGCTCTCAGCCGCGCGCTGGCCATGTTCGTGGGATTTTGCTTCGCCGCAGCCCCGCCCTCGCATGCACAAACGACTCAAGGGCTCATCCAAGGCACAGTCCGGGTCGCTGGATCTCTGACCGCGGTTCCCGGCGCGCACTTAAGAATTGTGAATCAAGCACTGAACATCGACTCCCGCACTGATTCGGACAGCAACGGCAACTACACGTTCGCACTCGTCCCGCCGGGCGAATACTGGATCTCTGCCGATGCGCCGGCACAACTGGCGCTGCAGACCGTGGAGATTCACGGCTTGGTTGTCCCGGTGGCAGGAGCGCTGACTCAACCAATCGAGATGAGACCGCTAGCCGATCTGTTTGGACAACGCGATTTGCTTCAAATGTCCGGCTCCGATTCCGGCCAGTTAGTTCGCTTCTATGGCCCCGATGTCGACTTCAACCGTGTCGCGTTTCTGAGGACGTCCGGAACTGAAGTCGGCCAGCTTGAGCCAAGCGCCTCCGAGGTGCTCGATCCGAGGCTGATCGAAAAGCTGCCGCTGCCCGGCCGCGACGTGTATAGTGCACTCGTCTTGATGCCCTTGGTAACTTCGGATGCCAGCACCGTAAGAAGCCTCGGCCTTTCCGTAAATGGCCAACGCCCAACCAGCAGCGAATTTCTTCTGGACGGAATCGAGTACGAAAACCGGCTGCTCACCGGAACATTTCCGACGCCACCGGAAACTGTAGAAGAGTACAGGGTCTCGACGGATAACTTCTCGGCGGAGTACGGAAGCACGTCGGGCTACATCGCGAATGCAGTGACACGCCGGGGAGGCGACACTTGGCACGGCCTTCTTTACGGCAATACGCAGAGCCAGGCGTTGGATGCCAATTCTTTCCAACACAACGCCAACGGGATCGCGCGGCAAACTTTCGTGGAACTGCAGGACGGATTCTGGACCGGGGGACCGTTGCCTTGGAAGAACTGGTCGTCGGGAACGGCGTTCGAAGTCTTTCGCTCGCGCAGCTATGCCGACCCGCAAACATATTTCCTGCCTACGCAGTCCTTCGTCGGGTCCTTGCCCGCGACCTCGTTCGCCGCGCAGATCTTGCGCAAAGATCCGCCTCTTGTCTACGGGACCTCGGCCGACCCGACCGCTATCGGTGGGGACGTGACGCTCTCGCCGCCCATCCATCTCAAT